>PVMK01144311.1_pt1 | contig 10459 bp, 8 predicted proteins | sample 1853481 | NCBI WGS metagenome assembly PVMK01 (sample SAMN08533507, study PRJNA380276) | Marine sediment metagenome, whole genome shotgun sequencing project. | reverse complement strand
GTAAAGCTATCCTATCATCCGATGTTTACCTCTAATCCTATTAAAACACTTAAGCTTTTCTTGCTATTATTACTAATATCCACAACCGGAACATTTGGACAAGACGCTCTATATAGTAGAGAAGCAAGATTCCATCCTGTAGTGGCTCAAAACGGGATGGTAGTTACTGAAAGTAAGTACGCAACCCAAGCGGGACTCCAGGTCTTAAAAGAAGGCGGAAACGCTGTAGACGCTGCTGTTACTATTGGGTTTACGTTAGCTGTTACATTTCCGAGAGCAGGGAACTTAGGCGGAGGCGGTTTCATGCTGATTTATCTCGCGGATTCTGATGAAATTATCTCAATAGACTATAGAGAAAAGGCGCCTTTAAAAGCAAGTCAGGATATGTTCCTTGACGGAAAAGGAAACGTAGATAAAGAGGAATCCAGGCACAGCATATTATCGGTAGGAGTACCCGGTACAGTTGCCGGACTCGCAATGGCACTTGAAAATTACGGAACAATTTCCCTAGAAAGGGCTCTTCAGCCAGCAATCGAATTAGCCCAAAAAGGCTTTCCTGTAGATCAGGAACTTAGTGATTCTCTTAATCAGGTAAAAAGCCGTATGAAGGCCTCCACAGCTAGTATGGATATATTCTTTAAACAAGGGGGAAAACCTTATTTAGAGGGTGAGCTTCTTACACAAAAAGATTTGGCCTGGAGTTTAAAGCAAATTGTTAAAAATGGCTCCGAAGCTTTTTATACTGGAGATATAGCTAAGAAAATTGACTCTTTTATGGAACAAAACGGCGGCTTAATAACGAATCATGATTTAAAAAATTACAAAGCCCTGATACGTAAACCAGTAGAAGGCGAATATAGAGGATATAAGATCTATTCCATGCCGCCTCCAAGCTCAGGTGGAGTTGTTCTGATCGAGATGTTAAATATTTTAGAGCTATTCCCTCTTTCTTCTTTAGGCCATAACACTGCTAAGACAATACATATTTTTGCTGAAACTATGAAATATGCTTATGCTGACCGCTCAAAATACCTTGGTGATCCAGATTTTTCTCCAGTACCAGTCACATGGCTTACGTCAAAGAAATATGCAAAATCTATAAAAGAAAAAATAGATACTGAGAAACCAACACCTAGCCATGAGATATCTCCAGGGAATCCAAATCTGCAAGAGGGCAATAACACGACCCACTTTTCGGTGATGGATCGCTATGGAAACGCAGTCTCTAACACATACACTTTAAATTTTAGTTACGGATCGAAAATCACCGTTCCCGGGACAGGTATTCTCCTCAATAATGAAATGGATGATTTCTCTGCAAAGCCCGGCACTCCTAACGCACACGGACTTGTGGGAGGAAGATTGAATGCTATTGCTCCTGAAAAGAGGATGCTTAGTTCTATGAGTCCTACCATTGTGATGAAAGATGGGAAACCTTTTCTTATTACCGGAAGTCCAGGTGGAAGTAGAATTATTACCACAGTGCTTCAGATAATCGCAAATGTGATTGATTTTAATATGAATATTTCTGAGGCTACTAATGCGGTTAGGGTACACCATCAATGGCTGCCCGATAAACTCATGGTAGAAAGAGGGCTTAATGAAGATACCATAAAGATACTAAAAGAGATGGGATACAAGGTTGAAACAGGTGCTACTATAGGCGTTGCGGAGAGTATTATTAAAAAAGGGGATTATATGTATGGAGCTTCTGACCCCAGAAGACCCGGAGGGTCAACTGCAGGATATTAGTTAGTTATCTCAAGCATCCTGTCAATTGATCTTTTTGCTCTGAGTGCAGTATGAAGAGGGACTTTAACTTCATAAATATCTTCTTCAAGAGATCTTAAAACCTTAGGAAGCGTAATCATCTTCATATATTTACAAACAGCATTTTCTCTTGCAGGATGGAAAATTTTATCCGGATTTTCTTTCCTAAGTCTGTGCAACATTCCAGTCTCAGTGGCTATAATAAATTCTTTAGACGGAGAGGTTTTAACATGTTTAATCATCCCTCCAGTTGAGAGAAATTTCACGTGCCCTCTTCCATTGCCATTTCCATTTTTGGATGTGCCGTTTTCAGCCTGATACATTAAATTGGTAGTACACCCGCATTCTGGATGTATTATCATCTCAGCCCCAGGATGTGAATCTTGCATTTCATCTAAATCCTGTTTTCTTATCCCTGCATGTACATGACATTCTCCAGGCCAAATATGTATCTTTCTCCCAGTTATTTTGGCAGCATATGCCCCCAAGAACATATCGGGTAGGAAAAGAATTTCTTTTTCTTCAGGAATTGAGCTAACTATCTGAACTGCATTTGCAGACGTACAGCAATAATCACTGAGAGCTTTTACTTCCGCAGTGGTATTTACATAGGAAACAACCACAGAGTCCGGGTTTTCTTCTTTCCAACTCTTTAATTGTTCCGCATTTATAGTATCGGCAAGTGAACAGCCAGCTTTCTCATCAGGAATCAGCACTTTTTTATCAGGTGATATTATTGATGCGGTCTCAGCCATAAAATGAACTCCGCAAAATACAATGACATCGGCCTCAGTATTGGCCGCTTCCTGTGAAAGTCCTAGAGAATCCCCTGTAAAGTCGGCTATGTCCTGGACTTCGGGAAGTTGGTAATTGTGGGCTAAAATCACAGCGTTTTTTTGTTTTTTTAGCCTTCTTATTTCTTCCTCAACTCTTTTTCTTTCTGTCATATTATCTATTTATAACCAACAAAATTTAAGAGGGTAATTATACCATATAGAGCCCTATGTCTAAAGCTGGAGAGGAATGCGTAATAGCACCGACCGATATGAAATCAACGCCTGTATCCGCAATTTGCCTTACATTATCTAGCGTAATACCCCCTGATGCCTCTGTAATAGACTTGCCGTTTATAATACGGACCGCCTCTTTCATCATCTCGACAGTCATGTTATCAAGCATAATTATATCAGCTCCCGCTTTAAGCGCTTCTCTTACTTCATCCAGCGTAGAAGTCTCAACCTCTACTTTGAATTTACTCTGATATTTACTACGGACAATCTCTACCGCATTTGAAATGTTTCCTGCAAAATCTATATGGTTATCTTTAATTAATACTGCATCATATAAACCGAAGCGGTGGTTGCACCCACCCCCAATTGATACCGCATATTTATCCAGCACCCTAAGCCCGGGAGCAGTTTTCCTTGTATCCAGTATCCGGGTTCGATATCCGCTTATTGCTGCTACATATTTAGATGTAGCAGTTGCTATGCCTGACATTCGTTGGAGAAGATTTAGTGACAGACGCTCACCTGAAAGCACTGCGTGTATTGACCCCTTAATCACTAAAATTTCATCTCCAGGGTTTACATGTTCTCCGTCTTTCAACTTTTGAGCAACAGTAACTTCAGGAGCTAATTTTTGAAATACCCTTTCTGCTATAGGAATACCAGCTATGATGCCCTCTTCTTTCGCAATTATTAGGGCTTCGCAGGTATCATCAACAGAAAAAATTGCATCTGTTGTAACATCACCCGATCCCAGGTCTTCCTCAAGCGTATTTTCTATTATGAGATCAACTTTCCCCCAATCTATTTCAATGTTTTTCATATGTATTATAAATTAAACCCTTACAAACAAAGGCTCATATCCATTTTTATGAACCGTACGAGTTTTCCATTCATCGTTTTCATCGGGATAATCTTCTCTTATATGTACCCCCCTTGATTCTTCCCTGATCAATGAAGATTTTGCAATTAGGAGTGAAACATCGATAACCATTTTAAGCTTATGTTGGTAGTATCCTGAAAATTTCTCAAGTGATTTTGAAATCCTCTCTATCTCATCAATAGCTATTAAAACCCCCTCTCTATTCCTGACAATTCCTACATATCGGTTCAATGCCTGTGAAATATCTTTTTTACAGTTTAATAATAATTGCGACTGGGACTGGGAGTATTCAAACTTGAGCTCATTAATATTAACTTCAGCCGAGTCTAGTGAATAACCGCTATCATTGCTTAGAATTTGAACAGCACCGTCTACAGCTCTTTTTGCAAAGACTATACACTCAAGAAGTGCGTTACTGGCAAGTCTGTTAGCGCCGTGCACTCCAGTGCAAGCAACTTCTCCGCATGAAAAAAGTCCTTTAATATTTGTCTCACCCTGAAGCCCGGTCCTTACACCCCCTATTGTATAGTGAGCGGCTGGAGCCACAGGAATTAAATCCTTTGTGATATCGACACCACATGACAGGCAGAATTTAAATATATTTGAAAAGTGGTTTTTAATATAATCTGACTCGAGATGTCTTAAGTCCAGATAAACATGGTTTTCATCAGCTTTTTTCATCTCAAGAAATATAGAGTGGGAGACGATATCTCTGGGAGCAAGCTCGCCATGTTCACTATATTCAGTCATGAACCTTTCCCCCTCAATGTTTAGAAGATATGCCCCCTCGCCTCTCATTGCTTCACTTATCAGAAAACTTTCACCCTCTTCGCTATAAAAAGCTGTAGGGTGAAATTGTACAAATTCCATATCGGTTATCTCTGCCCCGGCTTGATAAGACAGAGCGATCCCTTCTCCAATTGACCCTCTAGGGTTGGTAGTTCTTTTAAAAAGGGCTGAGGCCCCGCCAGTAGCAAGTATAGTGGACTTAGATAATATCAAATAAGGCTTAAAATTTTGATCGAGGGCAAGAGCTCCAAAACATCTTTTGTTATCGGAAAGAAACTGAACTACTCCTGTATTTTCAAACTTTGTTATTGCGGGATTATTTTCAACAGCAGCGATTAGAAATCTGACCATTTCTCTTCCTGTTGAAGTCCCTCCAGCGTGAAGAACACGTCTTTTTGTGTGCCCTCCCTCAAGACCAAGTAGAAGCCCACTTTCTCCCGTATCAAACTCCATTCCCAGAGCAATTAGGTCCATGACTCTATCTTTGCCTTCTTCAACAAGAATCTCTACCGCTTTAGCATTGCAGAGCCCCCTTCCTGCTCTAAGTGTATCTTCTATATGAAACCAGGTTGAGTCCTCAGGATCAATAGCGGCCGCTATCCCTCCCTGAGCCCAAAACGAATTACTCTCTTCAATTGTGGATTTAGTAAGCAGTGCCACTTTACCGAATTTAGATGCATAAAGTGCTGCGTAAAGACCCGCTAGCCCGCTCCCAATGATTAAAAAATCTGAATGTATTTCCGTAGGCTCTTTTCTATTCATGTTCAAGTTTTTTAATACACTTAAATAGATTGTTGTGAATTATCGTATTGAAACCAAAGCCAAAGAAAAGTTTATCCTGTAGCAATGGAATTAAAGATAGCTGCTTTTATATCATCAATCCTTTGGGTATCTGTAATTTTCTTCTCTTTATCGTCAACAACATAAAAAGCATCAACAACCTGATCTACCTTAGTTGAAATTTTTGCGTATTCAATTGAAAGACCGAGCTCTTTTATTGTTTTAGTAATGTCATATAACAATCCACCCCGATCATACGCATAGACATCGATTATAGTAGCTTTATCAGAGGATTCATTGTCTACTTCAATACGCATTGGGTATTGAGGAACTGTTTTACCGTAAAGTGATTTTTCTTTTTTCCTCTTTGCAACAAGCTTTTCTAAATCAAGTTTCCCGGACAATACACCGCTTAAATTTCTATCCAGCCTCTTCCATATTTCATCTTCCTTACCACTCGACTTACCAAGTCTGTTCACATAAAAAACATCCAAGATCCTCCCGTCACTCCTGGTTGCGATCCTAGCCCCAAGAATATTAAAACCGCTAGCCCTTATAACTCCACAAAATCTTGAGAATATTCCGGGTTCATCAATTCCCCAGATAGTAAGCTCATCAAATTCCTGATTCGGATAAAATGACAGATCAAATCCTACTACGTCTCTTGATTTATTTATAAATACAACGTGGCTCGCTATTTTCCGCGGTGAGAATCCCAGAAAATATGAATCAGGCATTTTAGACAAGATATTTCTTACACTTCTTTTAGCTACTTTTTTCCCTAATATTTTTATCACATCTTCTGTTACTCTTTTTAGCCTGTCTTTAGGTTCTTCTTTTTTGAACTCTCCCTGCTCCAGAACATTTACGGTTCGGATATATAGTTCTTTTAACAACATCCCCTTCCAGTTAGTCCAAACATCCGGCCCCACTGACCTAACATCAGCAAAGGTTAGAAGATAGAGTAAGGATAGTGTCTCTAGGGTTTTAACGGATCTTGCAAATCTCGCGATTAAGCTAAAATCGTGAATATCCCGCCTCTGAGAAAAATGCGTCATAATCAAGTGATGCTTAACCAAGAACTCAAGCTGTTCACTATCTTCTCTGGACAAGCCCATTCGCTTAGAAATTTTAGGGATCATCGCTGCTCCCTTCTGCGCGTGGTTTCTTCCCTCGCCTTTTCCCATATCATGAAAGAGACAGGCAAGAAAGAGAACAGGTCTCTTCATCACGGACTCGGCAGTTTTAGTTAACAAGGGGAAGTCTTCATCATATTTATAATGGATAAGATTTTCAATCTCCCTTACCATAAATATCGAGTGAACGTCTACGGTGTATACATGATAGGCGTCGTGCTGGCCCATACACACTATCTTTCCAAATTCGGGAATGAAATAGCCTAAAAGCCTAAGTCTATTCATTTCAAAAAGTGTATCAGCAACATTTTTACCTTTTTTAAGAAGCCTTAAGAAAGAAGCATTAAATTCCCGGTTGCTTCTTACACTTTCATCGATTGTAGTACGATTCACAGTCTCTCTAATCAATTCAATAAGGTATGGGTTCATTTTTACTTCGTGCTTGTCAGCATATTCGAAAGCTCTCATTAAATTGGCTGGATCTTCTTTAAAAATATCGGCACTTGAAACTGATAACGCACTGTCCTGAATTATAAAACCGTGTTCCAGATATACGGTTTTCGGCGCACGAATCTTTGCTTTGGGTACTGTCACGCATTTCTCTATAAGTCTTTTAGACTGTTCCCTTATGTCGTTTGCCCTTAAATAATATATCCTCATAAATCTTTCTACCGCAGGCAGTTCGGCATCTTTAAAACCTAAAAATTTCGCAATCTTTTCTTGAAATTCAAAGCCCAGCCTGTCCTCTCTCCTTCCAGCCAGGTAATGAAGCTCAGATCTGATTAAAAGAAGAAAGCTGAGGCCCTTCTCAAAGGTCCTAAGCTCCTTTTCAAGCAATATTCCTTTTGGAAGAAGCTCCGCGAAGCTCTTTACTTTAAATTTAGCCTGCGCTATCCATAGTGCGTAATGAATACCCCTAAGCCCGCCTTCACCGTCTTTTACATTAGGTTCAATCAGATAAATCGACCTTCCGAATCGATTTACTCTCTCTTCATTCTCTTCTATTTTGCTTTGAATAAATTTAGACGAAATACTTGGAAGCAGGTCATTAAAAAGCCTCTTTTGAAAATCTTCGTAAAGCTCTTTATCTCCAAAAATAAAGCGGCTGTCGAGAAGTGATGTGAGAATTGTAGTATCCTCATCTTCCTCTATAGAAAGCTCCAAACATTCATCAATTGTTCTAACAGAATGGCCCACCTCAAAATTTAAATCCCAGAGTAGATAAAGCAGTTTTTCCGTAACGTCCTTTGCAAAAGACTTATTGCGAGGTTTGTATAGAAACATAAGGTCTATATCTGAATAGGGACACAGCTCGTTTCTTCCATATCCTCCTAGCGCCACTATGGCTACATTCTTTAGATCCTTAAAACCTTGCTGTACAAGTGCTTGTCTTATTAACTTATCCGCTATTTCAGATCTTTTTTTAGCAAGGATGCTTCCTGATAAAGCCCTGTTACGCTTAGCTTTTTTATTATGGAGCTCCCTAAGCTCTTTATCCTTACGGATAAGTCTGAGCTTTATATTCTTGCTTAGCTCACTTGTCTCTAAAGCCAGATTATCTGCCTTCTTCATTTTCTTTGCCTATAAAACTATAATTTTACGCTAATGGATAATCCATCCCTAATTGGTACGATCGTAGTATAAAAGCCCTTGTGCGACATAAGAAGTTTCGTAAATTCTCTTATCCCCTCTGTAGGAGGTGAATTATCATCTGATAACACCCTGCCGTGCCATAGCATATTATCTGTAATAAATAGTCCTCCGGTTCTTAATTTATCATATGCTTTATCTATTATTTGAGGATAGTCTTCTTTCTCTATATCATTAAAAATGATATCAAACTCACCTGAAATTTCGTCTAAAATCATAGCACCGTCTCCAATATGAATTTGTATTCTGTCTTGAAATCCTCCGTGTTTAAAAAATTTCTTAGCTAGATCTCTATTCTCCGGAGATAAATCAGTAAAAACTACCTGACCGTCTATGCCTACAGCTTTAGCAAACCAATAAGCGGAATAACCAAACGCAGAGCCCAGCTCAAATATCCTTTTAGCATTTATTGTGATTGCAAGCTGATAAAGCAAACTCCCCACTTGCCGCCCTACTATTGGGATTTCTTTCTCCCTGGCCAATTCTTCCATATCTGAAAGAATATCGTCTTCATTATGGACAAGACCGTCTAAATAATCGTCAATTTTGGGGTTTACTATATTTATATCTATTTTGTATTACCCTCTGTTATTTCTTAAAATCTACAAAAGTTTCTTTAAAGTTGCCTCTTTGATTTTCGACTCTAGCCATAACAAAAAGTAAATCAGATAGGCGATTTAGGTATATTAGAACATTTTGACCGATCTCTTCTTCTTCCATTAATTTAACAACCTTACGTTCTACCCTTCTGGAGACGGTTCTCGCAAAATGAAGATACGATCCCCCTGTATTACCGCTAGGTAGTATAAACTCTTTTAGAGGTTCAAGCTCCTCAAGGAATTTGTCAATCGCAACCTCAAGGTTCTCAAAACTTTCTTTGCTTATTCTTGGTACTTCGATATCAGGGGGGCTTGCCAAATCTGCGCCCATTATAAAAAGGTCATTTTGAATTACAATTAATAAACTATTAATCTCATCATCCACTCCTTGAGAAAGTATTATCCCGAGCACGGCGTTTAATTCATCTACATCTCCGTATGAATCCACTCTCAAAGAGGCTTTACTGACCCTGGCTCCGCCAACAAGTGATGTTAGCCCCTGATCCCCAGTCTTAGTATAGACCTTTGTTATTCTCTTTTTTACCATTGTGAAATTCTAACCGAAGGGGTAATACAGTGGGCGATTTTGCTCTACCCCCTAAGTCTGTTAGCTCTCCCCCTTATTTCTGTCCTTAGTGTCGCTATTAGTGTCACGATTGTAGCGGGCCAGGGCCTCTAATCCGTCCTTTAAAGACTGATCTGGATGGGCGTATCTCATAGTAGTTTTAGGGTTGCTATGGCCAAGGATTTGTCCTACGGCGAACAACGGAACCCCAGCTTCAACCATTCGAGTAGCAGCGGTATGTCTCAAGTCATGAAAACGGAAGCTCTGGATGTTTGCACGCTTGAGGGACCTACGGAATAAATACGCCAAAGAATTAATATTAGAAAATTCCTCCCCCTCTTCGTTAGTGAATACAAAATCAGATTGTTTTTTAAATTTGAGATCTATAAGCAAGCCTCTCAGAATTGAGTTTATAGGTACACGCCTAGTCTTCTTTGTCTTAGTTAGTGTCGAATCCAATATTATATATCCATGATCTAAATTAACCTTGTCCCATTTAAGCGTTAGCATTTCACCTCGCCTCATTCCGGTATTTAATGCACATATAACAATATTGCGTAATTATATAGGGGATGCCTGCATAAGTCTCTTTTCTTCTTCGAGCGTTAGTGTTCTGTCCGGCATAATAATAAATTGTGTTATTCATATAGATCGTTGTAATGTTTGTCAAGCCCCCGAAAACAGGTCCACCTTTTAAGTTATAAATTTTCATATATTTTCTCTAATGAGTTGAAAGAACTTTACCACTAAATGCCCTCGTTTTATTCCTTCCCTTAATAAACGGTCCAATTTTCTTGAAGAAGGTCACTTATTCATAGGACTGAGCTCTATAAAAGCTAAAACACGGGTTCAAATCCCGTAGGGGCTACCATCTAAATATCGTTGTTCCGACACCGTACCAATCGATACAGACAGGTAGCCCAGTGTGGCAAAGAGAATTGATTGTTCGCAAGAATTTATTATTATGCTTTAGACCTTAGTTAGATTCCAACTCAATAAGAACTAGTTCTACGCGTCTATTTTCTGCTTGACCTTGTGGAGTAGCATTTGAAGCAATTGGGTTAAGCGGCCCAACACCCACACCAGCAAGCCGGCCTTTAGAAACTCCATTTTTTACGAGTTGATTGACTATGGCATTGGCACGCCTTTCTGAGAGCTTGATATTGTAGTTAAAATCACCTGTGTTGTCTGTATATCCAACAACAGCGAGTTCTAGGGTTGGATTCTGCTCCATCATTCCTGCAATTTTAGCAACAATTGCCTCAGCCCCCGGATTGATC
>PVMK01141360.1_pt1 | contig 10459 bp, 11 predicted proteins | sample 1853481 | NCBI WGS metagenome assembly PVMK01 (sample SAMN08533507, study PRJNA380276) | Marine sediment metagenome, whole genome shotgun sequencing project. | reverse complement strand
TGTAATCATAAGACCTAATTATTGAGTCTTTACAAAACATAAAAGGTAATGGCAGACAGCGTTTATATATCGTCAAATTTAACAAAAGCACAACTCCTTTTTATTCAACTTTTGAACGAAGGTGAAATAGAATATTTTACAATATCAGAAATTGAAAAACAATTAAACTATAAATTCAATAATATCAATGAAGTATTAGAAAACTTAGTTCAAAAAAAAATTCTTTACCGACTTCAAAAAAGCTTTTACGCAGTAATAAATTTCAACAACCAAAATGTGATTGGTACATTCATCTGTAATAATAGTACAGTCGCTTATTGGTCTGCATTACACATACACGGAATAACCACCCGGTTCCCAAATACAGTTTTTATTCAAACAACAAAAAGGAAAAGGGATAAAACCATCCGTGGAGTAAATTATAAATTTGTTACAATTCGGGAAAGAAAAAGAGCCGGAGTAATAACACTCGGTTACGGAAACAATAGTTACCCAATCACGGATATTGAAAAAACAATTGTTGATTGTTTCGATCTGCCAATCTATTCCGGTGGTTTCGATTTACTTATTTCAGCATTTGCTCAAGCAAAACTGAACAGCAGAAAGATGATTGAATATTCTGATGCAATAAACAATATTGCAGCAATTAAAAGAATTGGATTTCTTGCAGAGTTGTTAAATAAAAAGAGATTGCAGACATTTATTAATTATGCAAAGGTTAGGGTAAATGAAAAATATAATTTAATAGATTCTGCCGGTGAAGAGGGTGGCAAATTTGTTTCTAGTTGGAAACTTAGGTTAAATGTAAGTAGAGATGAAATTATAAAATTAGCCAAAGAGCTTTATTGATATGATTCTGAAAAGAGAAATAGCGCAAAAATCTGAGGAGTGGAATGTTCCACCTGAAACGGTGGATAAAGATTGGGTTTTGGGGCATTTCCTATCTGCGTTTTATTCAATTGAGGAACATAATGAAAAACTAGTTTTTAAAGGTGGAACAGCACTTCGTAAATGCTATTTCCAAAATTATCGTTTTTCTGAAGATTTGGATTTTACTTCTCGAACCGAAGATTATAAGCTAACACGTAAATTATTAAATGAAGTTGTTAAAATAGCTGAAAATAATTCGGGAATTCTTTTCCATATTCAAGAGATTTCCGAACTTAATTTTAAAGATAAATTAACAGGGTATAAAGCAAAGTTAAAATATTGGGGTGCTAATCATACCAAAAATCAAGAACCGACAAGCCCCGAAAGGTGGATGACAAATTTAAAAGTAGAAATTACTTTGTATGAAAAAATGGTTTTTGAATCTGAACTGCGAAATATCTCTCATCCTTATTCTGACTTGGTTTCAGATAAAACGGTTGAAATTCCTTGTTATAATTTAAAAGAGTTTATCGCAGAAAAAATAAGAGCATTAGTTCAACGTTCATATGTAGCACCAAGAGATTATTATGATATTTATTTTCTGAAGGATTCGTTTAATAATAAGGATTGGAAAGAAATTAAAACTGCTTTTTTAGCAAAGATGGAATTTAAAGGATTAAATTTTGAGAATGTTGAACAGTTAATAAATGATAGATCTATTAAAATTGTAAAATCAGCTTGGGAAAATAGTTTAAAACATCAAATACCAGAAAAACAATTACCTGATGTACGAGTTGTTATTGAAGAATTAAAAGAAACATTAAATAAAAAATTATAATAAAAAAACAAACGCCATTTACAATTGCCATCGGTTGGTTCTTATCTAATAGGATGATTTAGTTTAAGATTAGGAGGCTTCGCGAAAACCTTGTTTAATTAAAAAAACAATTATTTAAAATTGACAACACTTATTGTATTCTAACATTATTGATATGCTACGCCCCCCTTTTAAAGGTTTTGCAAAGGATTCGATTATAAGTATAATTGTGATGTGAATTTAGTTATTAAGGTGGGGTTTTAAACTTTGCAATTTTGAAACAATTCATTATTTTACATCAAAAATTATTCCAATATTAGAATGGTATGATAATTTCAGTTAACGATATTATGGTCCGCAATGAAATTGCAGATACGCCTTTTATATGTGATTTAAATAAATGCAAGGAGCGGCTGCTGTACATTTGAAAGCAAATATGGTGCACCTTTAAGCAGGATGAAATCGGTAAAATTGACAGTATTCTCGATATCGTGAAGGATTATCTTTTGCAGCGGAACATTGATGAAATTGAAGAGAACGGATTTTATATTGAAGAGGATGGTGAACTTTTAATAAGCAGCATCGATAATAAAGAATGTGTCTTTGTTTATTACGATAACGGGATAGCTAAATGTTCAATTGAAAAAGCGTTTGTTGAAGGAAAAACAGATTTTAAAAAACCAATTTCTTGTCATCTTTTTCCGATAAGAATATCCGACTTTGGAGGAGATGTTCTTAGGTTTGAAAAATTTGAGGAATGTAAGCCGGCATTGGAAAAAGGAACCGGAGAAAATGTTACAGTAGCTGAATTCTGCGAAGAAGCGTTGGAACGACATTACGGCAAACAATGGTATTCAGATTTAAAGAAAGCAATCGGAAGGTAATATGTTATCACTACACCAGAGATTATCGCAACAGCAAAAACTTTCGCCGCAGCAAATACAATATCAAAAATTGCTGCAGTTAAATACACTTGCTCTCGAACAAAGAATAAAAACAGAACTCGAAATAAATCCTATTCTGGAAGAAGATTATGAACTCAGCCAGGAGCAGGAGGATAAAGAAAAAGATGATGAAGTTGAAGAAGTTGATCCGGATAAGGAAGAATTTGAAATAGAAGATTATATGAATGATGATGACTTCGATCATGAAAGAGTGAATAGAAGCAATGATGAAGAAACATTTCAGCCGTTGGCACCTGTACGCGAAACACTTTATGAATATCTTTTAGAACAGCTTAGATTACTTGCACTTGATGATGACATTACTATGCTTGGTGAAGAGATAATCGGCAACCTTGATAAAGATGGATACTTGAAACGTGATCTTGATGAGTTGTTGGAAGAGATGGAATTATTTGAACATATAAAAATTGATCATGAAAAGGGCGAAGAGCTGCTGCACACTATTCAGCATTTTGATCCAATCGGCATTGCTTCTCGAAACCTTCAGGAATGTCTGCTTATTCAGCTTAGGACTTTAAAGGATGCTGATAAATATTACAAATATCTTGCTCAAAAAATGATTGAAGAACATTACGATGATTTTACGAAAAGACGCTTCGAAGCATTAAAACAGAAAATGAACCTCACCGATGAATCACTGAAAAAGACGGTTGAACTTATTCAAAGCTTAAACCCAAAACCGGGAGAAGGAACCCTCGAATCGGTTGAGATGAATCAGATAACACCTGATTTTGTATTAGAAAAAGTTGAGGAAAATTTTATCATCACACTGAATGATAGAAGCATGCCCTCGGTTACAATAAGTAAACAATATCTTGAAATGTTTACATCGAAAAAGAGAAAAGGGAGGAAAAAGAATCCAAGAGATAAGGAAACGTATAAGTTCCTTAGAGAAAAATTCGAATCTGCCAAATGGTTTATAGCTTGTATTCAGCAAAGAAGAGAAACCCTTCTTAAGATAATGCAGGCAATACTTGAAAGACAGTACGAGTTTTTTGAAAAAGGCGCAAAATTTTTAAGGCCAATGATCTACAAAGACATTGCTGAAGCAATAAATATGGATATCTCAACAATCAGTCGGGTTGTTAACGGTAAGTATGTCCAAAGCCCGATGGGTATACATGAACTAAAATATTTTTTCAGCGAGGGGCTGGCAACCGATTCCGGCGAGGAAGTTTCTAACAAACATATTAAAGAACGTTTAAAAGAAATAATAGATGCCGAAGATAAAAAGAAACCTTACAGTGATGATAAACTTGCAGAGTTGTTAAACAAAGAGGGCATCCACATTGCCAGGCGCACGGTTGCAAAATACCGTGAACAACTTCGTCTACCTGTCGCGCGTCTCAGAAAAGAATTATAATGTCCTATGTAATTGATGTACTAATTATCTTCCTTCTATTCGCTGTCTATGCATGGGTACATTCCGTGCTTGCATCATACAGGGTTAAGGAGAGTTTTAAAAAGAACTTTGGCAGTCTAATAGCTTTTTACCGATTTGGTTATAATCTGTTCGCAATAGTTTCACTATATCTTATTTACGAATTGTCACCCAAACCGCATGTAATTATTTACGATCTGCAAAATCCTTTTGATATGCTTATCCTGCTTCCTCAATTTATTGCACTCATAGGGCTTTTATGGTCGTTTAAATATATTTGTATCAAAGAATTTTTAGGTATCAATCAGATTAAATGGTATATCCAAAAAAAATATTCCTCTGATCTGGATGAAGATTTGACTTTAACAATTGGCGGACCATACAAATATTCACGGCATCCGATTTATTTTTTCTCTATTATGTTTTTACTGTTCAGACCAACGATGGATTTGTTTTATCTCACATATTTTCTTCTAATAGTTGCTTATTTTTATATCGGCGCATATTACGAAGAAAAAAAACTGGTGAGAAATTTTGGAAAAATTTACACGAGATATCAAGAATCAGTTCCGCAAATTTTTCCTTCTATCCCGCTTCGGGCATATAATGCAGAAGGATTTGCAGAATCATAAATGAGTTTGATTTAAGGAGTTAATATGGAAATGGAATTTAAAGCTACAACAATATTAGGAACCGTACATAACGGCACTGCTGCTTTGGGCGGCGACGGACAGGTTACTCTCGGTAATACTGTTGTAAAACAAAATGCATCGAAGATAAGAAAATTAGCTGACGGCAAAGTCCTGTGCGGATTTGCCGGCGGTGCTGCAGATGCTTTTACATTAATGGAGCGCTTTGAAGATAAACTTGAACAGTACAAAGGCAATGTAAACCGTGCTGCCGTTGAACTTGCAAAGGATTGGAGAACCGATAAGTATCTTAGACGGTTAGAAGCGATGCTTGCAATAATTGCCGAGGATACTGCCTTGGTAGTTTCCGGAAACGGAGATGTAATTGAGCCGGATGATAAAATAGTTGCAATTGGTTCCGGCGGAATGTATGCTCTTGCTGCAGCCAAGATGCTTAAAAAACATAGTAGTCTATCTGCAAAAGAAGTTGTACAGGAAGCACTGCAAACAGCTTCCGATATTTGCATCTACACAAACGATAAAATAAATGTTGAAGTTATTGATTAAGGAGAATGAGATTTAAAATGGCTGATAAAACAATGTTAGAATTAACACCTGCGAAAAATTGTAAAAGAACTTGATAATTACATCATAGGGCAAACAGAAGCGAAGCGTGCTGTTGCAATTGCGTTAAGGAACCGGTGGAGAAGGCAGCAGATTGAGGATATTCTTCGTGAAGAGATTCTTCCAAATAATATTATTCTGATAGGACCAACGGGTGTCGGGAAAACCGAAATATCAAGACGACTTGCAAAACTTGCAGGCGCCCCGTTTGTAAAGGTTGAAGCATCAAAATTTACAGAGGTTGGTTATGTAGGCAGAGATGTTGAATCGATGATACGCGATCTTACCGACTTTGCGGTTAATTTAGTTAAGGCGGAAAAAACCGAAGAAGTTCAGGCAAAGGCAGAAGATTTAGCCGAAGAAAAAATACTTGATATTTTGATTCCGCCTGTAAGAAGACCCCAGCGACCCATCCAGCAAACGCAACCGCCAACAGCCGAACTGCCGCAAATGCAGCCGGAGCAGGATACAGTGTCTGAAGAATATCAAAACCAAAAAACCCGGAGTGGATGAAGGTAAAGCTGAAGAATGGTGAGATGGATGATAAAACTATTGAGTTTGATTCCCAGGCACAATCATCAATTGGTATGCAGGTATTAGGACCGATTGGAATGGATGATATGGGAATAAACATACAGGAAATTATGGGCAACCTGATGCCTAAGAAAAGAAAGAAAAGAAAAACTACCATTGCCGAAGCGAGAAAAATTATTGCACAGGACGAAGCGCAAAAACTAATTGATATGGAAGCTGTACACAGCGAAGCTATACGAAGAGTGGAAGATTCCGGATAGTATTCATAGATGAAATAGATAAAGTTGCCGGCGGCGGTGGAAAAGGACAGGGTCCCGATGTTTCGCGTGAAGGTGTTCAAAGAGATCTTCTTCCGATTGTTGAAGGAACAAATGTAAATACAAAATATGGTGTGGTTAAAACCGATCATATTTTGTTTATTGCTTCAGGTGCGTTTCACGTTTCCAAGCCGTCCGATCTGATTCCGGAACTACAAGGTCGTTTCCCGATACGTGTAGAACTTAACAGCTTAACCGAAGAAGATTTTGTGCAGATTTTAACAACTCAGCAAAAAGCATTGTTCTACCAATATTGCTCTTTGCTTGAAACCGAAGGTGTAAAACTTGATTTTGCCGATGGCGGAATTAAAGAGATTGCACGAATTGCTACACAAGTAAATGATCAGGTGGAAAACATAGGCGCACGAAGACTGCACACAATTCTTACAACCCTACTTGATGAAATACTTTTTGATGTGCCCGATAAAATTCCTTCGGAAACGGTTAAGATAACTGCTGAGTTTGTAAAAGATAAACTTGACAAAATTGTTAAAGATAGAGACTTGAGTAAGTTTATTCTTTAAATTTTTATCCTTTTAAGTTGAGAGACACGGAATTTGTTGTTCTGTGTCTCTTTTATCATTAGTTTTTCAATCCCTTACAGTCAATCAGGAAGTGCAATACATAAATTTCTAATAATTTGTGGAATGATGTCTTTCCCATAAACAAATTTCATTTCTGCTCTATCTTATTTCCCTTAATCTAAATTCATATATTTAATCACTTAATCCGTAATAATATTAATGTTGATGAATTGACTGAGAAAAAACAACTTTATACAAAAGTAATTTTCGTAATTCTTGTAACGATTATTTTACTTTCATTTAAAGGATTTACAGAAAGTACCGATAGATATTTCGAAGATTTTTACTCAGTAATTGCCGGTGAGAGATCTCCTGATTCTAACATTGTAATAATTCATATATCAAAATCTGATCTTGATAGAATTGGACCCTGGCCAATAAAGCGTAGTTACTATGCGTTGTTAATAAAAAATCTTAATAAACAGAACGTAAGCAAAATTGGATTAGAAGTCTTTCTGAGTTCCCGACTGATAACTCAAACACTTTATGATAAACTACTGAAAAACGAGATTGAAAAATCCGGCAGGGTTGTACTGAGTTCGTTAGCCGGTAGTGTTATAGAATCGAACGGAAAATTTTTTACAGATTCGTTAAGCTACCCCAGCCCAAAACTTCTCAATCAAAGTTTTTTAACGGGTCATCTGAATTATCTGAGAGAAAACGGAATTGCCATTCCGCTTGTAATTAACAACCGCGGTGATTTTGAAAAAGCATTTTCATATCAACTATTAGGAAAAGATAGTGAAAAAAAATCAATACTGTTAAACTTCAGATCTTCATGGAAGGAATTTAATAATTATAGTTTACTCCGGTATTTTGATCTTGTTCAAAATAACAGCGATGAGTTAAAGAACCTAAAAGATAAAATTGTGCTCATCGGAATAAGCGATCCGCAGATTGCATCAACCATAAAAAATGTTTTTGATAAACAGCTTCCCGGTGTAGCGCTGCATGCATTTGCACTTGATAATCTGTTGAATTTGCGATGGCGTAAAATGGATATTTATTTTACATCAGCCATTCTGTTTTTTATAATTCTTATTGGGTTCATTTTCATCCAGCCAAAATTAAAAGCAAAGCAGGTATATAGTTTCTTTTTTATTTTCGGGATGTTTCTCATAATTACTTTTGTTCTCTTTATTGCATTCGAGTATAGAACCGGTTTGTCATTTTTCATTATCCCGTTCCTTTTTGTTTTAATTGCAGAAACAGTCTTCTTTATTTTAGAAAAGAAAAATTTGCTGCGAGGTGCCCTGGACGAAAGCGAAGTGTTGAAACGTCTTCTCGAAACAAAGCAAACTGAACTATGGCGGCTTCAAAAAGAATTGAATATTGTTGAAGGAAGCGGCTCAGCAGGAATTATTGAAAAGATAAAAACATTAAAATCGGATATAGAAAAACTACGCGAAAGCGAAGAAGATAAAACACAGGCTGAGAGACCTTCTGACAACGATGTTAAGAATTTTCACGGGATTGTTTATCGTTCAAAAGCAATTGAAAAAGTAGTTGGAATTATTAAGAGAGCTGCTCCGGAGAATGCTACCGTTTTAATAACGGCGAAAGCGGAACGGGAAAAGAACTGGTGGCAAGAGCTGTTCATTCTTTAAGTAATAGAAGAGATAATAATTTTGTAGCTGTAAACTGCACGGCTATAACCGAATCCTTGCTGGAAAGTGAGTTGTTCGGGCATGTGAAAGGAGCATTTACAGGGGCATCCAACGATAAGATAGGAAGATTTGAAGCTGCGAATAAAGGAACAATATTTTTAGATGAGATAGGCGAGACATCGGAGAATTTTCAGGTTAAGCTGTTGCGTGTTTTGCAATCTGGTGAGATTGAAAAGGTTGGTTCGGCAGAGCAGTTTTACGTTGATGTGCGGGTTGTAGCAGCAACAAATAAAGATTTGGAATATGAAGTAGGGAAGAAAAATTTTCGTGAAGATCTTTACTACAGATTAAATGTAATACAAATTAAATTGCCGCCGCTGCGCGAGAGAAAAGAAGACATCGAAATTCTTGCAGCCACCTTTTATCGGAAGAAGATGCCGAATTGAGTTTCTCTAAAGCTGTAACAAAAGCATTGATAGATTATGAATGGAAAGGCAACATAAGGGAATTGCAGTCGGTGGTTAAAAGCGGCGCTATCTTTGCAAAATCGGAAGGAAGAAAAATGCTTCAGTTTTCCGATCTTCCAAAGGAAATTGTAAAAGGCAGCAAGTTTGATTTTGAAGACCTGGTTTTAGAATCATTGCGCAATAAAAAATTCTCGCACTCATCAATTTCGGAAACGGCAAAAGAGCTGGTAATGTAACCGCACGATGGTAGCCGAGAATTTCCGCGGTATTGTGTTCCGCACTTTGTGTGAAAATAATTTTGATATTGAGTTAAGCGTTGAAGTGATAGCAGGAATTAGTGATCATGAAGTTCGGAAAAAGTAAAAGGAAAATCCACACATTTATATAATATTGAAAATGATATTATCAAAACAGGAGCCGCTGATTTTGAGGAAGTGAAATCGGAATTTTCATCTAAGTACAAAAATCTGCCGGCTAAATTTCATCCGTACCTTGATGAAATAATAAAATGGAAAATTCAGTAAATTTGGTAGTAGAAACATTTGCAAATCCTCTAAAAGGGGGGCGTAGCATAGTAAAAATGTTCTAATACAATAAGTATTGTAGGTCTTAAATAATTTTTTTTAATTAAACAAGGTTTCGCGAAGCCTCCTAGTAACCTTTATTGGAAAATATCGTCTTAAAATTAATTGCAAAATATATTTGGTGAAAAATGAAACAAAACTACTTTTTATAACAGCACTTCTAAGCTCACTATTATTTTCTGGTGTAACCCTGTTTGCGCAGGATTCTACAACTGAAACAGAAGAGGAAGACTGGGACTGGAGTTGGGAGGTTGAAGAGTTTGAGCAGTGGATCCATTTTGGGAGGAAGATGCCAACGGTTTCACTCCTTTATGGAATTACAGAGGTTAGCAACGAAAGCATGACGGAACCTTTGTCTGATGCGAACTTATTAGAACTGCAATTAGGGCATACCACAGCGAAGAGACAAGCAGATACGCTGAGAATATCTTAAAATATCAATTACAAGTATCTGTTTTTCAGTTACATATCAAGCGATTTAACCGGCGGTCTGAAAATCCGAATGAGTTAAGCTCTAAAAACTGGCGTTTTGGTATTGCCGGTTCAAACGGCTATGGATATAAACTTGGCGCGCAGCCATCATACTTTACACTTCATATTCTTACGATTGGACCAAGGTTGAGTTTACAGATACTGCAACCAATGAGGCAGACCAAATAACTATGGATCGGTTTGAAGACGGAATACGATTTGGATCAAGTAACGACGGTGGAATAAAAATTGTAGCAACGTCTTTAATTTCTCTGGATGTAAATTATCAAAGGTCAATCGTTTTCGAAAGGCATTTGTTTTGGAAATGGGCAGGAGTGCTGTAATTGAAGCCGCAGCAAACGGACTACTTGATGTCTTTATTAAAGAAGTATTTGAATCTTCACCTGAGCGGACCAATCGTAAACTTCCTCTTAAAGAACGCGCTGGCTTACGGCATTTATGAACTAAGGCAGTCCGATATGAACTGGCCCTTCACAACCACTCCGCCGCTTGCATTTGATAGCTTTAGGCTTGGGGCGAATTTTACGTTTTAAGGTTTAACTATTAAGAGGAAAGCCATTACAGGTTATTGATAAATCAATCGAATTA
>PVMK01157618.1_pt1 | contig 10462 bp, 8 predicted proteins | sample 1853481 | NCBI WGS metagenome assembly PVMK01 (sample SAMN08533507, study PRJNA380276) | Marine sediment metagenome, whole genome shotgun sequencing project. | reverse complement strand
GGTGGGCAGAAACTCGTTGCGATCGCCGAGGTGGTTCTTGCCAAACTGCCCGGTCGCGTAGCCTTGGCCCTTCAGGAGCTCAGCAATCGTCGGGTCTTGGTCGCTCAGGCCTTGCGTGGCGCCGGGCAACCCGACCTTGCTCAACCCCGTCCGGAAGACGCTCTGTCCCGTGATGAACGCTGAGCGTCCCGCGGTGCAGCTCTGCTCGGCGTAGTAGTCCGTGAACTTCATCCCCTCGCGCGCGATACGGTCGATGTTGGGGGTGGAATAGCCCATCAGCCCCTCGGAGTACGTGCTGAGGTTGCTGATGCCGATGTCGTCGCCCCAGATCACGACGATGTTGGGCTTACCTTCCGCTTTGGCCGCGGGAGCGTCGCCGGGCTCGCCACGGGGACTCGGCGCAGCCGCGTTCGGTTCCGAGCTTGGGGCCTTCGGCGCTTCAGCAGCGGGCTCCGTCGTGGCGGCTTCCTTAGCGGGCTGGCAACCGAGGGTAAGCACTGCGCTCGCGCACACGATGGCTAGTAAACGAACTTGGATTCGCATTGGTCTTCTCCCGTTTCCCATGCACTATCTGCCGGAAGGATTGGTTACCACACATCCGGTCCGTGGCATACGCGATCCCGTGGAGCGACGAACCCTTGACGTCCGTAAGAGGGCGGGAGATCGTGCCGGCCTATGGGAGACGGTTCGCTCACGCTCGCGCGAGCTAGCTCGGAGGTCGGCATTCATCTCGTCACGATTCTTAGTGCCCGCCTGACGCCGGGTTCGTACCCGGTTGCGTCCGGCGCGTCCCGCTAGCCGCCGTCGCAAAGCAGCGCCGACCAAGGTCGCTGAGGACTAGCCGCGTCGGGGACCGCGACCCTGACAAATGCGTTCGCCGCGATGCCTTTGGTTGCCCAACTGAAGAGATGGGTCGCCTTGGGCGTGAACGTGCGCTTGGCTTTGCCGGTGTTCCTGCACTTGCGGAAGCACTGCACCGTGCCATCGGCAGCCGTGAAAGGTAGACGGCCTCACTCGATTGTTTCCTTGTTCTTGGCATGGGAGACTCCTCAGCAGGGCTCTCGCCCTCGGCAAGGGGAATTACGACCGCAAGGTGTTCAATAACATCTGGGGTACGTTCACCTTCGGTCCTGACAACACGGTCTACCTCGGTGCTTACCGAGGCTTTCTGAGGTTCTGGTCCGACACCGAAATGCCCTAGGACAAACATCGTCTTGTGATTACTATCGGCGTCATCATGATGAGAAAACCCCTTCTTCTCGTTTGGATAGCAACCGTGACGGTTGTGCTCGTGAGCTGCCATCAGGTTCGCGAAACCGCACCCCCCAAGAGGCCGAATGTTTGCTGATCGTCGCCGACGACCCCGGTTACTCGGATATCGGTCCGTTTGGTGGAGAGATCGCGACGCCGGCGCTCGACAATCTGGCGAAAGAGGGTCTGCGGTTGAGCAACTTTCATGTGTTGCCGAGCTGTTCCCCCACTCGGTCGGTCTTGCTTTCCGGACTGGATAATCATCGGGCGGGTATCGGGACGATGGGGGAGGTCAAAACACCGGAGATGGAAGGTCATCCCGGTTACGCCGGATATCTGAACTTCGAAGTCGCCGCCCTGCCAGAAGTCTTGAAGACCGGCGGATACCACACGTACATGGCAGGCAAGTGGCATCTCGGCTCCGACGAGAAAACCAGCCCGTATGCCAGGGGCTTTGAAGAGACGTTTGTTCTCGTGCCGGGCGGAGGGAGTCACTGGAGCGATCGCAAACCAGTTTCGCCTACGCAGCCGATGCTCTACCGAGGCAACGGCAAGCCGGTAGAGGCGCTGCCAGAGGATTTCTATTCGACTAAGTACTACACCGATCGCTTGCTCGAGTGGATCGAGGAGGACCGCGGGGATGGCAAGCCCTTCTTCGCTTACCTGTCATACACAGCGCCTCACGACCCGTTGCATGCGCCCGAGTCGTACATCGAAAAATACAAAGGCAAGTACGATGAAGGTTGGGACGTGTTGCGTGAAAAGAGGCTCCAGCGACTCGAGGAGCTTGGAATCGTACCCAAAGATATCAGCCCCTTTCCGCGTCTACCCTCTGTGAAAGCGTGGGACGAGATGTCCGCCGAGGAGAGGCAACTCGCGGCCCGCGACATGGAAGTCTACGCAGCGATGGTCGATTACATGGATGAGCAGATCAGCCGGGTGTTCGACTACCTGAAGCAAATCGGCGAATACGACAACACCATGATCCTGTTCTTTTCGGACAACGGCGCCAATGGCGCGTTGCCCACGGCGTATCCCGGTCAGACAGACGAATACCTGAACTCGTTCGACAATAGTTTGGAAAACCGCGGCCTCGTCAACTCGTACATCGAGATGGGGCCGGGCTGGGCCCAAGCCAGCATGTCCCCAAGCCGATTGTTCAAGGCGTTTCCCGCGGAAGGAGGCATCCGATCGCCGCTGCTCGTCAAAACCCCCGGCAAGCCTGGCAATCCTGGGAAGATCAATCACTCGTTTTTCCATGTGCGGGATATCATGCCGACGATTCTCGATATGGCTGGTATTGCGCATCCTGAAGAGTACGAGGGTCGCAAGGTTCGACCGATGCAAGGCGGCTCCGTGTTGGACTTGTTCGCAGGGTCGGCCGAATCACCCTACGCGGGAGCGAGTCGCGTCGGCTACGAGCTCTTCGGCTTGAAGGCTTTCTTCGTTGGCGATTGGAAGATCCTGTGGATGCCACACCCGTTCGGTAAGGGGCGAATGGGAATTGTTCAACCTCAAGGAAGACCCTGCGGAGACTAACGACCTCAGCAGCGAATATCCTGAGAAGGTCGAGGAAATGGTTCTTCTATGGGAGCAATACAAGAAGGACAACGGAGTGCTCGATATCGCTCTCAACCTGGCCGACAAGATCAAGTGATTGACGGAGCCGGCCATGAAGACACCGGGGACAACGACAACTCCATTCTCACAATAGGGCAGTCCGACCAGGCACATGAGCACCGCCGGAACACCCCCGACGACCCGTACCCAGCGTGAGGACACCGTCGCCGGGTGACATCGCGTCTCCGAGAGGCGAACTGACGTGCGGTTAGGAGCCGGAGGGGCAGAGGCCGAGGCCCAGGTAGAGGGCTCTCAAGGCGTCCTCTGGTTGCACGAGCGTGCGAGTCTCTGAAAAGAGGTCGAGGCTGTTTGCCTCTTCGAGCACGGCCCGGAGCTTGGCGTCCGCCTGGAAGGTTGTCCGGGGCTGGTCGAGCTCGACGGTCGAGCCCTCGAACAGCGCCGCAACCTCGGAGCGGATCTCGATGCCGGCGGTGTGTTCTCCGTCGGTGTCCAAGGTCTGGAGCAGGACTGCGAGATTCACCACCCTTCGAAAGGCATCTGTGTCGTCCGGCAAAACACCATCGACTTCGCATCCGCCGATCGCCCCTTCCTCGAGGCCAGCCAGGTCGAAGGGAGTCACACGGTCTTTGGCGACGCTCTGCCCGAGGCTGATATCACCGAGCGAGAACGACACCGTGTCTCCCTCCGCGTAACTGAAGCGACCCGGATCGTCGTCTTCGCCGGTGACGCCCGTGTGCGTCACACCATCCTCGCTCCGCGACTCGTAGTTCAATCCCGAAACGAGGCTGTCATAGTAGTAGCCGTGACACACCCCGTTGTTGCAATACACCGCGTCTGGGCATCCGGTCATCATCAGAGCTGGGCTCAGCGCACACAGCAACAAGGCGAATCTTCTTGAGACAATCTTCATGCGTTTTACTCCCCCGTAGCGGGCTCCATAGCCACGCTATAAGCGGGCGGACGCTACCACCGTCGCAGCCGCGACGCCATCGACCGAAGCGCCAGACGCGCGCTGCTGCATCCCGTCAGCTGAACTCGGGAACGTGCGCCGACGGCTCTTTGAGTTTGGCCAACCCTGCGGTACTCTCTTTCACTATGAGAGCAATCCTCGCAGGGCTGATTCTAATAGCAGTGGCGGTGCTGCCGACTTTAGGCGTCGCTCAGGCTTTGGAACTCGATTCGAGCACCGAGCTTGATCGAGGACCGGGACCTGATCCGGGACCCGACCCTGGGCCTGATCCGGGACCCGACCCTGGGCCGGACCCGGGACCTGATCCGGGGCCTGATCCAGGACCTGATCCGGGACCCGATCCGGGACCCGGTCGAAGGTAACGGGAATCTCGCTCAACTTATTGGCCCCCGTGACCGATGAGCGCCGCCTCGCCCGAATTTGACTCTCTTTGATGGCGCCGCTACCCAGAAAGCATGAAGGTGCTTTCGACTTGCCTGGTGATCTCGTCACTGGCCGCGCTTGCGGTGGGTTGCTCGAAGAAGACCGAACAAGCGCCCGAACCGCCGCCCGAGGTCGTACAAGTCACGGCTCCGGCGGAGGCTCCGCCCCCGATGCCTACGGACGATCGCCCGCCCGTGGCGAACGCCGGTGATCCGCCTCCGATGCCTACCGACCATCGCCTGCGCCTGGGGATCGACGGTGACCCCGGGTACACGCAAGAAGAGCTGACACCTGAGGAGCTCGCCGAAGCGAGGGCAGCGGGCGCCGCAGTGCCCCAGCCCTCGTACGCTCAGCAGCCGAGCGAGCCCTCGTCCACCGGCCAGCCGCGTGAGCCTTCCGACGACGTGGACGAGGAGTCGAGCGACACCGTCTACGTGGGCGGGACACGTGCGCCAGTGTACCGGCACCATGTCCGCGAGGAGGCGGGCGCGGACAAGCCACGCGAGCCCAGGCCAGCGGCTCAGCCGCATCGCAGCCCGCGTCGGTAGCACCAGAAAAGATCCGTCCGCGTTTGCGAAACCCACTGGCACTAGCACAGGCGCTGGTACTGAATTGGTGGAGGCGGTGGGAATCGAACCCGAAGCGCCGCGATACGCTAACCCTAAGCGGGCACTCGGTTTTCCGCGTATCGCTGTCACTGGTCATGTCCGTCACGGACGTCGCGGGTAAGACCACGGTCACCAGTGGTCCGATCGAGTAGTCGAACGCGCCAACCAAAACGCGAGTGTTCCGTGGCAAACGGCGCTAGTTTCTCCTTCAACGACTGACCTCTTCTGTACTAGTGTGGCCCCATGACGGCGTTTCGAAGTTCGGTGCTGGCGATGGGTGCTTTGGTCTTCGGCGCGCTCGCGACGCCCGTCGGGGCCCAAGAGGAGGCGGGATCTCAGCCGGCGCCCGTGGCCGACCGTGCCGTCCAGGAGGTGTTCGAAGACCAACCCAAGGGCGCCTTGGACAACGAAGTCAACAAGGCGAACAACCCACTCGCCGATCTAATCGCGGTCTCGCTCCACAACTACTACTTTCCACGGCTCAACGGCATACCAGACGAGAGCGCGAACACGTTCTGGCTTCGGCTCGTGACTCCGTTTTGGCGGATCATCCCTCGCGTCTCGCTTCCGGTTCAGGTCGTGCCGGCACCGAACCCCACGGCGACGGTATCGACCGTGACCGGCATTGGTGACTTGAACGTGTTCGCAACCTTCGTCGTCACGCCTGACACGTCGGACGCCATGGTCGGGGTGGGCCCCATCTACACTGCGCCCACCGCGAGCAACGACGCCCTCGGCCACGGGAAGCACGAGGTTGGGGCCGCCGCGCTTGCTGTGTGGAGCAAGGGCATCATTCTGATCGGCGGTCTCGTCAACTACCAGATCGGCGTCGGAGGCGATGCAAGCAAGCCGCGCACGCAGTTCATCGTCGTCCAACCCTTCTTCTTCCTGCAGCTCGGCCAAGGGTACTACCTACGCTCAGCGCCGATTTGGTACTTCGACATCGAGCAACCCACGTACAACGTCCCCTTCGGCCTCGGCGTCGGAAAGGTCCTCCCGACTGAGAAGGTCGTGTTCAACCTCTTCCTCGAACCACAATTCGCCATGGCCCTCCGCGGCATCGGCCAACCGGTAGTCCAAATCTTCGCCGGCATCAACATGCAGTTCAAAGCCGGTCGCAAGGACAAGAAGAAGCAGGCGGCCCGCCTCGTCAACCAACTGCGAGCCGAACAATCCACCCGCGCGCAGCTCCAATAGTGCGCCTAGGCGCCTGGTGGAAGCATCGAGATGATGCGCTGGATGGTTTGCAGGAGTTTCTCCCCTGACATCCGTCCACCAAGGACTACCCTCGCAAGCCCATGGACCCGTCTTCAATTGAATCGATCAACTACTGGGTAGGCATGGCGGGGACCGTGGCCTTTGCGGTCACCGCAGTGCTTGCCGTCGCCCCGCGAGGGATTGATATATTTGGCGTCCTCGTGCTCGGCGTCATCACGGCCATCGGTGGCGGCACGCTGCGCGACGTCATCTGTGCGGAGTCACGGCAAGGCGACGTCGAGGCAGCGCTCCGCGCCCTGGAAGCCGCCGCTGCCAAGGGCTTTGCCGATGTTCGACGCTGCAACGCGATGCGTGCTTGCGCCCGCTGGCGGCGGAACCCAGATTTCAAATCTTGCTTCGTACGTTGGGCGGTGGCGCGCAGCGCTAGCGCACTCAGAAAGGATCCTCGACGGAATAGCCGGGCGGAGTGGAGGCGGTGGGAATCGAACCGTCTTCAGATCGCCTTGTTTCGCATGATTCGGTAGCGATTACGCGGGACGGTCTCGATGCAGAGACCGCTCTAGAACCCATTGAATCCAAGTTGCGGGATCCACTTGGGACACGTGTCCCAAACTCGCCTCGCGCAGACGCGTTGTTGGGGCCCGTGCGTTGCGCTGCGCGTGGTGTGAACGTCAAACGCTTGGCGTCAACCGGCCTGCGACAGGGAAAGCAGCAGCACGCCGTAAACCGCGGCTGCCGTGGCAAAGGCGACGACGTCGCTGGACCGGTCTGTGTCGGGGAGCTCGTGCCGCAGGATGTTCATGATCGTTCCGCCGGCGATGTAGGCGAGCACGAGGGCCAGGATGTCGGGTCGGACTTCGACTGCGGGTAGGGTTCCTATCAGCCAGCCCGCGATCAAGCCTGCGACGAGCAGCCAGCGTCCGATGCGTTGGTACCGCTCCCCGTGATGCTCGACCAGTGAATGATCGTTCGCCAGGAAGTGCAGGCCCATCGCCACGGCGAACATCCACAGCGGCTCGACCGCCCGGTCGCCTGGACTGGCGACGGCGTATCCGATCGCCGCGTTCAGCACCATGAAGGACACGATGCTGAGCCAGAAGGTTGTGGTGCCGGTTTGGTCCGGCTCACCGATTGCTCGGCGCCGGCGACGCGACTCGCGTGAAGCTGTTTCCACCCACAGCGACACGGTGAGTCCGACGAGGGCCAGGATATAGATATGTCGGTCGATGCCCGGAAACAAACCCATGCGCTCGATGATGCTCTGCTGCTCGGCCAGATCGGGCAGAAGATCCAGGAAGACGTAAGCGACGCTGATGCCCGATGCGGCCGAGAGTGCCCTTGACCCCCACTTCAGTCCGAGTGCCGCCGTGGTGCCTGCGTACAGGTGCACGATGGCCAACACCAGGACCGTTAGCAGCGTTGCCAGCATCGAGCTCATAGCGTACCCGATTGATTATGGTTGCGAGAACACCCGATAAAGGCTGGGGCGCCACGCGGACCCTCGCGATCACGATGTCGGCGGTTGCACTGCTTTCACCGCTCCACGCAGCCGCTCAAGAGGTCGGCGCGGACGACGACGAAAGCGCCGTCGAGACTGCCACCATCGAGTTTGGCGATACGTTCGACTGGGTTCTGGTGGTGTCTGGCGAGTGGCTCAAGGGCGAGCTCAAGGGGATGCGTGAGGACAAGCTCGTGTTCGAAAGCGACAAGTTCGACGCGCAGGACATCGACTTTACCGACGTCACCGAGATTCACTCGCCCCACGTCTATACGTACGTCTTCGAGGATCAAGCAAGCGCGCTCGGTCGAGGTGTCATCACAGCCGACAAAGTGATTGTCGAGACCGATGAGGGGACCAAGACCTTCGATCGCAGCGAGCTACAAGCGATCGTCCCGGGTGGTGAACGCGAGAAAGAGTGGTGGTCGATGAAGCTCGGTTTCGGTTTGACGTTCAACAGGGGCAACAACGATCAGCTGACCTACAACCTCACCTTCAACGTTCATCGCGAAGACCGGTTCACGCTTCTGAACCTCAACTACGGCTCGAGCTTTGGCCGGACAAGCGGTGTGCAAAACGTGAACCGTCACATCGGCGAGGCTCTCTTCCAGGTGTTTCTCTCGAAGCGATGGTTCGTGGCACCCGCGTTTGGTCAGCTCTTGAACGACCGGTTCCAGAACATCAAGTTTCGGGCCGCGCCTGGCACAGGTGCTGGCGTACACATCATCGATGTGCCGAACGTGAAGTGGGATTTTCTGACTGGCATTGGTTATCAGTACTTGAACTACTTCGATGCGACTCAGGTTACGGAGGGCAATCCCCAGAACGACGCGTTCATCCCGTTCTACACGTATGCCGACTTCAACATCACCGGCGACATCGAGTTCACGGCCAGCTGGCTCACCAACCTGGTGGTCACGACGATCGGGAACACCAACCATACGGGGAAGGCAGACCTTTCGATCGAGCTCACCTTCGTGCTCGATTTGGACATCTCCTTCTTGTACCTCCGAACCGAGCAGCCCGCGCCTTCGCCAGACCCGACGGCTCCTCCGATCCAGAAGAACGACTACCAGCTCGTGGTCAGCATCTCGCTCGAGCTCGGCTAACTCTCTTCGTCGGTCGGCTTTGACAAGAATGGGCCGTTTTTGGGCCGTTCTGGCTCACGTCGCGGCCGTGTGTCTCTGGTAGCGTTCGCAGAGAAGTTTGAAGGGATGCTGGGATGCTAGCGCCAAGTAAGCTCTGCCTACGATCGATCCTCGTGTCCATGATCCTCGTAAGCGCGTCCACGGCGTTGGCGGAAGAACCCGATGCGGGCAGCGAGCCGGAGCAAGACGCCGGCAGTGCGCCCGGGCAGGAAGCCGAGGATAAACACCCCCGCCTCGTGAAGCCCGAAGGCGACCAGGAGGATAACGCACAGCTCGGCGGAGAGCCGTCGCTGACGGAGGTCCAGGAAGGCCCGGCGACCCATGTGGACGGAGAGCAGGACGCGGATGCTCAACAAGCTGAATGCGACCTCGATTGCATGGAGGCTCGGGAGAAGGAGGAAGAAGAGAAGGAGCAGCGCAAGAAGGGGACCCTCGAGGTCGGCAAAGAAACCGGTTCGATCGGCAAAGAAGTCCACGACGACGCGGGCGACACCCTCGCCGCCGAGCCAAGCACGACCTCACTCGCGGAAACCAAAGCGAAAGCTCCCGACGAGGAGAAGCTGCCGGGTCGTTTGGGGCCGGTTCGGATCCGCGTCGGCAAGACGGATGACTGGGTCGGGATTGGCTTCGGCACGCAGCTACAGTTCGAATACGACCAACAGTTTGCCGGCGCGGGTGCGCAAAAGAGCTCGACTCAGAAGCTCGAATTTCGCCGGATCCGAACGACCCTCTCGAGCTCGTTCATCGAAGGCCGGATCCAAACTCGATTTCAACTCAACCTGACCCCGAGCGCCGCCGAGTTGATCGACATGTGGTTCGGGTTCACTCGCTTCAAGTTCGCGTCGCTCCGCGTCGGCCAGTTCAAGATCCCCTACGATCGATACCGTGCGCAGTCGTTTGCCGCTCTTTCAACAGTGGACTGGGCGCCGACCGTTCGCATGTTCGGCTCGGAACGACAGATCGGCCTGGAGATGCACGCAGGCGGAGGCGTTTTCAAGGGCGAGTACGCGATCGGTCTCTTCAGCGGGGTCAACGCGCGCTCGTCACATGCGGTCGGCATCACGGAGGTGTACGGCGAAACTCCCCAAAACCCATCAGCACTCGGATCTGGATCGGTCGTGAGCGAGTTCCATCCGGAGATCACCGCTCGGCTGGCCAAGAACTTCGGGAACATCAACACCGACACCAACAGCGACACGCTAGGTACCAAGGAGCTTCGGCACAGTCTGGGCGTTGCTGGCTTCTCCTGGGATACGCGACCTGTGGCAACGAAGGATCTTGGCCTACGGCTTTCCTTGGAGTGGCTTGGCAAGATCAGCCATGTGCACATGAACATCGTCAGCTACCTGGCTTGGTACAAACCGTGGCAGGGCGGCAAGATCCTCTTCGGCCCCATCGGCTTCTTGGCTGAGGTCGGCTATCGCTTCACGAAGATGTGGGAGCTCGCGCTCCAATACGGCACCACGTATCTCACGCCGTGGCTCCGAAGCGACGCCCGGAGCTACGGCCAGTTCCAGATCATGAACGCGACCGACCCGGCTTCCGCCATGGCGCAATATGGCCAAAACGGAAACCAAATCACCAGCGATCAGCTCGCGCTTGCGGGCACCTCACACATCATCGGCAACAGCCTCAAAGTCGTCGCGGAAGCCGCATGGGAGTCGCAGCTTTGGAATCTGGGCCGGCAGAACGGCCTCCGACTCACGATGCAGCTCCAGTTCTTGTTCTGACGCTGGATGGCTTGCCCGCAAATCGGTCCTGCATC
>PVMK01116700.1_pt1 | contig 10462 bp, 7 predicted proteins | sample 1853481 | NCBI WGS metagenome assembly PVMK01 (sample SAMN08533507, study PRJNA380276) | Marine sediment metagenome, whole genome shotgun sequencing project. | reverse complement strand
CGGTCAAGATGGCCACCTTCGTGGTCAGTGCTGATGACACCATGCGCTGGGGTCCGGAAGAAACGCTGGCAGCCGAGCTGCGCAGTCGCGGCATGGATGCCGTTGCCGGCTATACCGTGTTGCCCGGCGAGCTGGCCAAGGACCAGGACAAGGCCAAGGAGTTTCTCAAGAACGCCGGTATTACCGGGGCGGTCATGATGCGGATTGTGGGGTATGAAAAGGAAACCCATCGCAAGACCGTGACAACAACGACGTATTCCAATTCTTACTACTCGAGTTTCTGGGGCTACTGGGGCCAATCATGGACGACTGTCTACGAGATCGGATCACAGAAGACTCCCAGGAGGGTCGCCATCGAAACGCTGATCTACTCCATTGAACAGGATCAGTTGATATGGGCGGGGGAAAGTGAGACGACCGATCCGAAGGATGTGCGGTCCTTCGCCAAACAACTGGTGGATGCTATCGGCGAGCAGATGCGAAATGCCGGTCTGTTGAGCAGATAACCTCTTGCTTTTCCTGAGGGCACACGCGGCCCGGGGGATGCTCCGCGAGCTATGAAAGGCTCTCTAGGCTGCGGGGAAGCCCATCTTTTTGGCTCCCACAGTAGACTGTCGTTCTGCCCTCTTTCATTGTCTTTAGCTGCCTCACGGCGTAGCATCTAGGACAAATCTGTCTGCAGTCTGGGGGGAATTGTATGATCGGCCAAACCATCTACCACTGCAAATTCACAGAGAAGCTCGGTGGGGGTGGAATGGGCGTGGTCGGACACAACCTAAGAAGGAGGAAGTGATGAAACGTTTCATACTTAGCTCTCTTGTCATCGGGCTAGTGGTGCTGGCCGTTACAGGCTTTGGCCAGAGGTCCACGAACGTTCAGTACTTCAACTTTCCCGGAGCGTCCGATGACCAGCCCTTTAGCACGGTGGTCCTGGTTGGCGACACGCTTTACATGGGAGCTGCATCTGGAGTGGATCCAGCCACGGGTGCCCCACCTCCCGATATTCAGGACGAGGCAAGGATTGCCATGGACGGGGCATGCCGGCAGGCGGCATGGCACCGGCTCGCAGTTTCTTGACCACCTTCTCCCAAATCTGCGGTTCTTTGCTGATGTTCTCGACATCCGCTTGGTCCAGCAGAAGCTCGGCCGTACGCACCCTCTCGTTGTGGCATCCCACGCAGTAGTTATTCAGGACCATCCGATATTCGGAGTCCGGAGCTATGGAAAAGCCGGAGGGCTGGGGGCGGGTGGTCTGGGGCGAAGAAATAGGGCTGGAGAACTGAGGCCTGACTGTTTGATGATAGCCTACCCCAAGAAAGGCAGCTAGAATCAAGCCGAAGATTAATGTCCTAGGGGTAGTCCTGCGTTGCCGCAAAGGTCTTTCCTCCCTGGTTTAACCTTGGTTCATGTCGAAGCCACTCCGTGAAGGACCGGAGGACATTGACGTACTCATATACACTGCTTTTGTACCACTGATTCTCACACAAGATCCCCACAGATTGCAATGCTCGAGATAGGGATTAGGGACCTTCGCGGAAAAACTTCATTCGGTGCGTTATGCCCGCGAGAAACTCAAAATAGAGGCCAATTTTGATTGCTTTCAGGGCACCTCAAGATTTAGCATTGAAGGCAATTGGATTTTACGCAATGGAAGCCATTACACAATAATGGGGCACGATGTTTCAGCGGGATGAGTTTGACGTCTGCGTCATCGGCACGGGTGCGGGCGGCGGCGTCATGATCAAGGAGCTGACCCAAGCGGGCTTTTCCGTTGTTGCCCTCGAGCGTGGCCCCGTTGTTCAGCCCTCTCAGTTTATCGACGATGAGCTCAGCATCGTCGTGCGCGACGAACTCTTCTCGCCGGATCAGCTGGAGACCTCCCGGCGCAATGAGAATTCTCCCACCCAGGTGGGCCGCTTCAACAACCTGGCCCATTGTGTCGGGGGAACGATCACCCACTGGTCGGCACTGTCCTGGCGTCTCCGGCCCGATGACTTCAAGGTTCTCTCCACCGAGGGAGCCGTGGCTGGAGCAAGCCTTGCGGATTGGCCCATCTCCTACGATGAGATGGAGCCTTACTATGAGACGGCGGAGTGGGAGTTCGGTGTGGCCGGTGATGGGAATGCCAACCCCTTTGGCTCGCCCCGCAAGAAGGGCTATCCGAATCCTGCCCACCCTTATAAGAAGACCGCTCTCCATTTTGCCGAGGGCGCTAAGAAACTTGGCTACCATCCGTTTCACGCACCCGTAGCCATCAACTCGCGTCCCTACGGCGGACGTTCAGCCTGTCTGTACGGCGGCCTGTGTACCAGTTTTGGATGCCCGGTTCATGCCAAAGCGACAAGCCTTTCTGTGCTACTTCCCCAGGCGTTTGCAACCGGGAAGTTGGATCTGCGCGAAAACGCCATGGTGTTCGAGATTGCCCTGGACACAGAGGGACGGGCGCGGAGTGTGCGCTATTTCGACGAGGCAGCCGCAACTCACGAAGTGTTTGCACGCCAGGTTGTGGTTTCAGGAAATTCCATCGGTTCAGCGCATATGCTTCTGAACTCCTCTTCGGCCCGCTTTCCCCAGGGACTTGCGAACTCAAGCGGTCTGGTAGGCAAAAACCTGACCTTTCATCATCTACCCATGGTGCGGTACCGGATCGAAGAGCCTGCCTTCGGCATGACCGGACTCAACACCACAGCGGTTGTAGACGACCTGCACGGAAGTGATGCCCAACGTGGTTTTATACGTGGCGGTGTTTTCGGTGAGAGCAGCCCAACGACACCCATCGGATACGCCAACGGCGCGATGGGGTTCCCGGGGGTCGAGAGGAGGTGGGGGCAGGGCTTCAAGGATTATCTGCGCACCTTTCCACACACCGTCGGAATGATCGGTTTCCTCGAGGACCTTCCCATGGAGGTGAACCGTGTTGACCTGGATCCTCAGGTGAAAGACAAGCACGGCCTTCCCGTGCCACGGATCACCCACCAACAGCACCCGAACGATATCGCTATGCACCGCTGGTACAGGCAAAAGATGCTGGAGATCGCCGACGCTGCAGGCGCCGTCGAAAGCTGGCCAGTCACGAATCTAAGTGAACAGAACGCCATGCGGGGCGGTGGTCACTTGCACGGTACCTGCCGGATGGGAAACGATCCCCGGACATCTGTCGTCGATCGCTGGTGCCGCACCCACGATGTGAAGAACCTGTGGGTGGTGGACGGTAGCTTTTTCCCAACCCCCGGAGGCTACAACCCAACGCTCACGATTCTTGCCAACGCCTATCGCGTAGCAGATTATTTCATCGCCGAGGCAAAGAGCCAGAACCTGTGAGGAGAGAATAACCATGTCGCATAAGATCTCTCGCCGACAAATGCTTTACCGCACGGCAATCTATGGTGGATCGGCTGCGGTCGCCCTCCACTTCCCTCGCGCCCTTCGTGCCGCCCAGGAATCGGACCAGCCGCTTGTGTTGTCGGCTGCGGAGTGGAGGACGGTGGAAGCTATTTCCGGACGCATCATTCCAACCGACCACGAGCCCGGTGCCATCGAGGCCGGCTGCGTGAACTTCATCGACAAGGCGCTGGCCAATGAAGACGCCGATCTTCGGGTCGACTACCAGGAAGGTTTAAGGGGCGTTGAACGGGTAACGAGCCGGCGCTTCGGTAGAAGTTTTGCCACCCTGGAGACCGGCCAGCAGGATGAAGTGCTTGCTGCGTTGGAAGCCGGTCGAGCCGACGGCTGGCCCGATGGTGAGGTCACCTCCAGCGAGTTTTTTGAGACGGTTCGCAGCCATACGGTGCTTGGCTTTCTGGCCGATCCGAAGTACGGGGGAAATCGCGACCACGCCGGATGGAAGGTCATTGGATATCCGGGTCCCCGTCATCGCTTCGGTGGTTACACCACCGAGCAGACACGGGGTGAAGCGGATATTCCCACCGTTTGGGGAGGGAAGCTTCCCCGCTGATCGTGAACCTACACCATGACTTGGAGCACCCCAACTGGTTTGAAGAACTCAAACGCCAGATGTCTATCAACTAAGCCATGATCAGCCAAATTACCGCCCACATTTTGTGAGAAGGATAAAGGGGAGGAACATATGAAGAACGGAAGAGTTCTGGGAGTTTTGGGTTGCAGTCTTGCATTGGGCTTGGCGGTTTCCAGCTTAGGATACTCCGCACCACAGAGATCCACTGAAACGGAAGCTGTGCCCCTGGCTCCAGCGTTTTCGGGCCAGGAACTGACGGCTTTGCCTGAAGAGGGTTGGATCACCAATGGCGGCACCTTATTCAACCAGCGCTACTCGCCGCTGACCCAGATTAACAGGAGCAACGTGGCTGGCTTGAAGGGCGTCTGGGAGGTGCACTTGGAGTCGGCAACGCAGGGAAGGTACCGGGGAGAGGCTCAGCCTCTGGTTTACCAAGGAGTGATCTATGTGATCAGCGCCGCCGATGATGTTTTGGCTATTGGAGTGAAGTCGGGACGGGTCCTTTGGAAGTATGAGGCTCATCTCGATCCTGAAATCAACACGGTCTGCTGCGTATGGACCAGTCGGGGAGTGGCCCTGGGAGACGGCAAGATCTATGTGGGCCAGTTGGATGGCCGTCTGGTCGCCCTGGATCAAGGGACGGGAGAACCGCTCTGGTCCACTCAGGTTGAGAAATGGCAGGAGGGTTACACGATCACCAGCGCCCCCCTCTACTATAACGGCCTGGTCATCACCGGAATTTCCGGAGGCGAATTCGGCATTCGGGGGCAAAGCACCGCCTACAATGCCCAAAACGGGCGGATGGTATGGCGCTTTTATACCGTCCCCGGACCTGGTGAGTTCGGCCATGAGACCTGGCCTCAGGACTCTGAGATATGGAAAAAGGGCGCGGCTCCGGTGTGGCAGACTCCCGCCGTGGACCCCTCTCTGGGCTTGCTTTATTTTTCTACGGGCAATCCTGGCCCGGACTATCACGGGGGTATCCGTGCCGGGGACAACCTGTTTGCCACCGCCATCGTGGCCCTGGAGGCTGAAACGGGCAAGTACCGATGGCACTTCCAGGAGGTTCACCACGACCTGTGGGACTATGACGCCCCCAATCCCGTCGTTCTGTTTGACCTGGAGATCGATGGAGTCATGCGCAAGGCCGCGGCCCAGGCCGGCAAGACCGGCTGGGTCTATATTCTGGATCGGATCACCGGGGAACCTTTGCTGGGAATTGAAGAAAGGCCTGTCCCCCAGGAACCCCGGCAGAAGACCTCCCCCACCCAGCCCTACCCCCTGGGAGATGCCTTCGTCCCCCAGTTTATTCCGGAGGAACTGGGAGGAGACAAGCTGGTCAACCAAGGCCGAATCTTCACACCCTTCTGGGACGAAGAGGTTCTGGTGAGACCTGGCAACCGTGGAGGTGCTAACTGGCCGCCCAGTTCCTACGATCCCTCCAGCCACTATCTGTATGTTTGTGCCAGCGATACCATCCGCCACTTCATCGTTGAAGCGGACTTGGCTCTTCCCTCTCTGGGAGAACGCTTTAGAGGAGGCATGTTCGGTTCCTCTGACCTTCAGCCCGAGAACCGCGGGATTGTCGCGGCCATGGATATGAGGAGCAACCGCCTGGTGTGGAGGAAAGAGTGGAAAGAGGCCTGCTACGCCGGATCGGTGGTGACCGCCGGTGGTCTGGTTTTCTTGGGAAAAAAAGACGGCAACTTCGTGGCTCTGGATTCCAGAAGCGGTGCCACCCTGTGGCAATTTCAGACCGAAGCCGAAGTCAGTGGCACGGCCACCGTCTTTCAGGAAGATGGCCAGGAGTACATCGTGGTCCTCTCCGCCGGAGCTCGCTTTGATGGATCCGGCGAGGGAGACAGTCTTTGGCTTTTCTCCCTCACCGGAACCCTGGATCCTGTAGACGTGACTGAGCTGACCTCGGCCCGGGCTGAGCTGCCTGTTTTGGACCGGACGCCCGATCTGGTCGCCGGAAAAAGGCTCTACACGACCCACTGTACTTCCTGCCATGGGACTTCCGGGGAAAGGGTGCCGGCAGGGGCGCAGGCCCCCCTGGAGAAGGCACTAGACTTGGCAAAGGTGGTCAACCAGGTGAGACGGGGAGGAATCTGGATGCCAGCCTTTTTCAACACTCTGAGTCCGGATGAGATCGGCGATGTCAGCGCTTATGTCACCCTGGAGCTGGTCCACTAAATCCCGGTTCATTCACGACACACAACGATTAGGGAGCCATCGATGAAGCGGATTCCCAGCGGCGGCGGATGGCCCGCCGTGCGATATGCGTGGCGGAAAAGCCAGGAGGTCGGTGGCCTTTTGCGAATGTGGAAGGCGTTGCGGACCAAGAATACCTGCAAGACTTGTGCGTTGGGTATGGGTGGGCAAAAAGGGGGTATGGTCAACGAGATCGGTGGCTTCCCCGAAGTCTGCAAGAAATCCCTGCAGGCCATGGCCGCTGACATGCAGGGTGCAATCCAACCGGAGTTCTGGAGTACCTACTCCATTGAGGAGCTCAGGAACTTTTCACCCCGGGAACTCGAGTCCTGTGGTCGGCTGGTTCAACCGCTGCTTTATAGGCGCGGCCAGAAGCACTATCTTCCCATAGAGTGGCCCCAGGCCATCGAACGGGTCGCCGCTAAACTGAAGAATCTTCCAGCCCGGAAAACCTTTTGGTACCTCAGCGGACGCAGTTCAAATGAGGCCGGGTTTCTGCTGCAGCTCTTCGCCCGTATGTATGGAACGAACAATGTGAACAACTGCAGCTACTACTGCCACCAGGCCAGCGGGGTGGGACTGAGCAGTTCTCTGGGTAGCGGTACCGCCACCCTTCTGCTGGAGGACCTGGAATGCGCTGATCTGGTTTTTGTGATCGGCGGTAATCCGGCCAGTAACCATCCGCGGATGATGACGACCTTGATGCGTGTGCGACGGCGCGGTGGCGAAGTGATCGTGATCAACCCCGTGCGGGAAGCAGGGCTGGTAGAGTTTCGGGTACCCAGCAATTTACGCAGCATGTTGTTTGGGACCAAGATCGCCTCCCTCTATATTCAACCCCATGTCGGGGGTGATCTGGCGTTGCTCACCGGGATCGCCAAACGTATTGATGAGATGAAGGCACAGGACGAACCGTTTCTCCGGACCCACTGTGAAAACTATGACCAGTGGATGGGGCACCTACGGGAGATCCCCTGGAGTGAAATCTGCACGAAGTCGGGTGTCGTACGATCCGAGATCGATCAGATCGCCGAGAAGTATGCAGCGGCCAGGAAGGTGGTTTTCAGTTGGACCATGGGAATTACCCATCATGCCCATGGCGTACAGAATGTGCAGGGTATGGGTAGTGTAGGAGTGACACCCAAGCTGAAAGGTAAGATTTTCGAACGCTTGCAGAACCATTTTGGCGTGGAACTTCCGGTCGATGAGGGTCTCGACACACTGGGATGTATCGAGGCTTCCTCTGCCGGCAAATTGAAAATGGGATTCTGTCTGGGAGGTAACCTGTACGGCTCGAATCCCGACGCTCGCTATACTTGCGAGGCCCTCTCACGGCTCGATATGCAAGTTTACCTGAGCACCACGCTCAACACCGGGCATGCTCACGGACTTGCTGAGGAGACCTTGATTCTTCCCGTATTGGCACGCGATGAGGAACCGCAGCCGACAACCCAGGAGTCGATGTCAACTTTGTTCGGTTGAGCGACGGTGGTCCACCACGCCACGTCGGTCCGCGCTCAGAAGTTGAAGTCATTGCCGAGATTGCAGAGCGCGTACTGGGCAGCTCCGGACCCATCGACTGGCAGTCCATGCGCAACACCGGGCGTATCCGTGAAGCGATTGCCAAAGTGGTTCCAGGCTTCGAAAAGATGGGCAAGATCGACAAGACAAAAGAGGAATTTCAGATCGAGGGCCGCACCTTCCACACCCCTCGATTTCCCACCGATTCCGGCCGCGCGATGTTGCACCCTCATGACCTGCCTGAGCTGCAAGGCCGGGCCGGAGAGCTACGGCTCATAACCGGGCGGAGTGAGGGACAGTTCAACACCGTTGTCTACGAAGAGGAAGACCTGTACCGTGGTCAGGATCGCCGGGATGTGATCCTGGTCAATCCTCAAGACATGAAGCGGTTGGGTCTCACCGAGAATGAACCGGTGACAGTCCGCAGCGAGATCGGATCGATGTCCGGCATTCTGGTACGGCCCTTTCCTCAGATCAAGGCGGGCAACGCGCTGATGTACTATCCGGAGGCCAATCGATTGGTGGCGCGCCGCACCGACAAGTTGTCCCGGACGCCTGCCTTCAAGGGTGGTGTCGTCACCCTTGATCATGCCTAGGGGGCAGCCACCGGCTTGGAGAGGGGGAAATGGCATAGTTCAGGTCGACTTTTAGAACCCTTCTTTTTTTATAAGTCGTTCGAACCTTCGGGGCGTGAATCTGGCACAACAGTCAAGCCTAGGAATCTTTACGAAACCTTACATACTTTCTCTGCTTTTTTACATCCTGGAGAGTATCAGCGTAAACCAATCAGGATTGTGCCAGACAAGGTTAGTAAAGGGAGGGTTACCCAATTGAAAAAGAAAATAGTGATGACGACGGCCGTGTGGCTTGGAATGGTCTGTACCGGAATTTCAGCCCCACCATCTGAAGGATCTCCAAAGATCACCGATGCCCACCGCTTTCTCCAGGAATCATCTGAACCTCTTTCAACAAAGGAACAGCGCAGTTCCACCCTTGACGATGTGATCATTCCGGAAAAGACGGAGATGTTCCTCAATTTGCAGCAGAGCATTAGTACAAAAGCTGCTGGACCAGGATACAAATTCTTCGGGAGGCTCGTCGTGCCAGTGACAGCGAACGACCAGATCGTTCTCCCAGTCGGCACCTTTGTCATCGGACATGTGTTAGCGGCTCATGAACCCGGATACCTCAAGGGTAGTGCAGAACTTCTGTTGGCATTCGACAGCATTATTTTGCCCAATGGCACGACCCGACAGATCGAGGCAGTGGTCCAATCGGCGGAAGGGCTTAAATCAGATCCAACTGATGAACAGGGGACACTCCAGGCTCCTGGAAACCAGGGAGAAGAAACCGTTTCTGGTGCTACCCGAGGGGCCGTACTCGGGGGAGTGGTTGGGGCTGTCAGTGGTAGAGATCTAAAAGGCTTGGGAGTCGGGGCCGTCATTGGATCAGCAGCAGGCGCACTGATCGGATTGTTCAAAAAAGGTGATGACGCAGAGTTGAGGAAGGGAACCACTGTGACCATCCAACTCAGGCGCGACATCCGGTTCGTTAGCCTACCATCCAGGAACCCCTCCAGGGTTCCCATGTCACGGTAGGCGGCGGTTCGAATCCTCCCTTCATCTCGACCTGTTGGATTGATCCGTAGCCAATTCATTGGATTTAATTTGATTTTCATTCCACAGGCCTATTCAATGGACCCCTGAGAAGGAATGGCTCGGACTCTTGTCCCCATGCGCCAGATGGATCTGAAGGATTGAGTTGACTGTGTGTGGAAGATATTCAATATTCACACCCGCAAATCCATTAAAGATCAGGTTTAGCGTACGGCGTGCTGAAGCCTTACAGCCAACCTATAATGCAGCTCCAACTCAAAATCTTCCGGTCATCCTGAACAGTGATCCTAAAACCATCCAACTATGCCGGTGGGGCTTAATTCCTTCTTGGGCTAAGGAGGAGCGAATAGGGAGTAGAATGATCAATGCGAGGGCGGAGACATTGCTACAAAAACCATCCTTTAGAAATCCCTTCAAGAAGCAGCGATGTCTAGTTTTGACGGATGGTTTTTATGAGTGGAAAAAAACTTCGGATGGGAAAGTCCCTCACAGAATTTCGATGCGCGACCATGAACCTTTCGCCTTTGCAGGCATCTGGGAGGTGTGGAGAACTCCTGACGGTGAGGATGTTAAGACTTTCTCAATTATTACAACAGAGCCCAACCAACTGATGAAACCTCTGCACAATCGAATGCCAGTCATTATGAAGCAAGAGAATGAGGAAAAATGGTTGCAAGAGATAGACGTTTCAGAAGCACAGAAGATGTTGGAACCTTATCCAGTTGAGAATCTTGAGGCTTATCCGATTTCCACTTTGGTGAACAGTCCAAGAAATAATTCAGAAGAGATCATCAAGCCATTACGTTGATGCCTGGTCGACCTGCCGCTGGTTTTTGAACTAACGGCCGCATGGCTCTCGGGAAATCTACACGAAAACGCACAGGACTTAAAATCCTGTGAGGGTTTCCCTCGTGAGGGTTCGAGTCCCTCCCCGGGCACGCTCCTGACGCGGGTTTCAGCCAAGTTGAGTCTCCCTGACTCAACCCAAAAGTGCCCCAATTGTGCCCGAAGTGTACCCGCGGCAAACTCACTCCAACTCACTCCAGCTCACTCAAACCAAAATAGAGGGTGATTTTGATTGCTTAACGGCACCTCAGGATTTAGCATTGAGCACAACTGCAGTGCACGGTGAGGG
>PVMK01179674.1_pt1 | contig 10463 bp, 9 predicted proteins | sample 1853481 | NCBI WGS metagenome assembly PVMK01 (sample SAMN08533507, study PRJNA380276) | Marine sediment metagenome, whole genome shotgun sequencing project. | reverse complement strand
CAAGACAGCACCAATTGCTATGGAAGCGACGACGAGGGCCGCGATTATCCAGGGCAACAAGAAAAGATAGGGCAATTCGGCTTGCGGCTTAATATCACGAAGCTCCTGGTCGCCTTCCACAAGGATGGAAGTGATTGTTATCGCTATTGGCTCGACATGGAGCTCAGTTAGATTCCCACTGCCGTCGGCAATCGTAACCGGTAAGGAAGGCGTCGAATATTCACCTGGGGCGAATAGCCGGGTGTCAATCATCTGGATTGTCGTCTTGCTACCGTCGTCATTTACATTTGTCTCTGGCGCAGACTGGGAGTGAACGATGAAATTACCCCATTCAGAAGGTATTTCAGGGATAATGACATGGCTGTCTACCGGGTGATTCACCGTCAACTCAAGCATTATCGAATCGCCAACTGTCAACTGCCCGGAGCCAACCTGCAATGTCGCCTCGGTCGTATATCCAACCTGGGCCGCGACTGGGCTGGCCGCCAGTAGAACCAGTATGATAAGTGTTGGTATTAGAAACTTTTTTCGGTTCATTTTGTCACACTGATTTTCTAATGTCTTATGCGCTTTGCTCTTTCCCTAAAGAAAGAGGTAAGCGGTATCGTGTAGTCTTCGTCCGTTCCGATTTCGATGTGATCCACCTGGGCCTGTCGAAATACATGGTTTTTCCCATCATCCAGGTGTCGGACATTGTTGTAGAAGGCCGCACGCCAACTTTTGCTGTGGGTGTCAACCCAGACAATTTCACCACTTTCAGGATCTTCCAGCGCAATCAAACCAACGTCCTTTATTTCGCTTTCCATCGGGTCGTGAAGATCGACGGCAATCACATCATGTCGCCGGTTGGTAAGGGCCAGAGCTTTGCGATAGCTCTCGGGCTGGGCCAGGAAGTCGGAGACCAGAAATATGATGCTTCGACGCTTCAACATCTGGTTCACCTTCTCTAATGCCATGTTGATGTCGGTGCCACGGTTCTGGGGTTTAAAGGCCAGAAGCTCGCGGATAATACGAAGCACATGGCGGCGGCCCTTACGAGGGGGGATAAATAGCTCGAATATGTCGGTGAAGATCAACAGCCCGACCTTATCGTTATTCGTCGTAGCCGCGAAGGATAAGACCGCAGTCAATTCGGCCGCAAGCTCGCGCTTGAATCGACTAACCGACCCGAAATTTTCCGAGGCACTCGCATCTACCACCAGAAGAACTGTTAACTCGCGCTCCTCAACGTATCGTTTGACGTATGGATGTCCAGTGCGCGCCGTAACATTCCAATCTATCGTTCGAATTTCATCTCCAATCTGGTACGGTCGGACCTCGTCAAACTCCATTCCACGCCCTTTGAATATGGAGTGATAGTCGCCGGCGTAGCTGTCATTTACTAGGCGACGAGTTCGAATCTCGATTCGACGTATCTTCTTCATCAGGTCTGAAGTAATCATAGTACCGTCCACTTTGTCTTAATCTTTGGCGGAAAATCGGAAAGTTAGATTCCGGATTTTTGACAATTCCGACTCGCCGATATCTGTTAATTCGTGTCGATCAAACCAGTAGAGAAACACACAGGTATAGTCGGGTATCCCAAAAGACAATCTGCTTCTCTAAAAGTGTTTCGCCACCACTGCGTTATCCGTCAAGAGAAGTTTAGGGAAACACTAGGGTACGTCTGTATGGTCCAGTATGCGTTGCACGATGTGATCGCTGTTAATGCTTTCCGCCTCAGCCTCATAAGAAGTGATGATTCGGTGACGAAGAATATCTGGCGCGATCTGCTTGATATCTTCAGGTGTCACAAATCCCCGGCCTTTTAGGAAGGCGTGGGCTCTTGCAGCGGTAATGAGGTAAATACTGGCTCGTGGTGACGCACCGTAACTAATCAGTGCGTTCAAGTCTCCCAGTCCATTCTTTCCAGGTTGGCGAGTAGCCAGAACCAGATCCAGAACGTATTCTTTGACTTTGTCATCCACGTAAATCTTGCGAACCATTTCACGAGCGCTCAGGATATCAGCTGGAGTTATTACTGGATTTACCTTGGGCAACTCCGTCCCGGTCATTCGATCTACGATAAGTCTCTCCTCGGCTCTGGATGGATAGTCGACCATTACTTTGAGCATGAATCGATCCACCTGCGCCTCGGGCAATGGGTAGGTTCCCTCTTGCTCAATAGGATTTTGAGTAGCCAGGACCAGGAACAGATCGTCCATCATGAAGGTGGTGTCGCCGATTGTGACTTGCCTCTCTTGCATTGACTCGAGAAGAGCACTCTGCACTTTGGCCGGCGCGCGGTTGATTTCGTCCGCCAAAATAAGATTGGCGAAAATCGGACCCTGGTGAACGCTAAACTCGCTGGTACGCGGGTTATAGATCTGGGTTCCAACCAGATCGGCAGGCAATAAATCCGGTGTGAACTGGATTCGCGAAAAATCTGCCTTGATGGCCTGGGCAACCGTCTTGATTAACAACGTCTTCGCCAGGCCGGGCACACCTTCCAGTAGAACGTGCCCGTCGGCAAGGAGTGCCATCAGGACGCGCTCTACGAGCCTCTCCTGGCCTACCATAACCTTATTGATCTCCGTCAGAAGATCTTGTATGAAAATACCGTCCTGCTTAACTTGCATGTTCAGATCTCGGATTGATGTCATATTCATTTAGATACCTCCTAACCATAGGTACAATGAGATTCGTGCTACCACAGATCCGGTAGCTGTATATCAAACGCCAGTAGCTTAGCAGACTAGGAATTACTGGCCTTTAAGAGCGTGTTGTCTTTGTCTTAAGTGAATCTTAAGGACTCTGATTGTAATCACTGCGTTTTGACAAGTTGTCGCCTTGGTAACCCCTCCCTAGCCCTCCCCAAATATGGGGAGGGTATCGTCTCAACAAGCCTGTACTTACTGCTACGGTAGTTTTCTCGACTTTTAAGGGTCAGGTCAACGTGCGATTTCCCTTCTCCGTCGAGGGCCGGATCAAGGTGCGATTACCCTCCCTGGTCATGGGCCAGGTCAACGTGCGATTGCCCTCCCCAATTTTGGGGAGGGTTAGGGTGGGGTTCTCTTCCGTCCTTCTGAGCGCCCAATAGAGCGGTTATAACCCATCGGATACAATCCAATACGTAAAAATAGCACCAGATGACTTACAACCCGCCCGGGTCACATCTTTTGTCCTCTCTGAATGAGCTACAGCGCTCCATGGATTTTGCTTCAAATGAATAGACGGTTGTGTCCCCGCAGCTCCGTATCCGCATGACCATCTCGATGGGCTAGCTTCGAACTTTGAGAGCGCTTTCAAGGCCGGAAGACGATTTATTTCGCTGCGCAGCGGACCAGGCAGAGGCGGACGTCGGGAACTATTTTTGAAGCCTAGCAGCCATATCCCACTACAATCACATCACCGCCAACTCGAATAACTCGCTCTGCCTCGATTGTAGCTCTGGAAGCTTTGACCAGAATTGCGGCAGATTCGCTCCTGAGAAACAAGATTTTTGCCTTATTCACCCCAATAACAGGAGAGACGTACTACCAAAGCATCTAGAGATTGTTATGTCGACTGTGGTATAATTGCGTTATGTTAAAATCTGATTCGATTCTGCCGTGCCCTTGAAATAATGGGGAGATAGACCGGTTTTGTAGTGGACAGAAACTCCCTTAGACGCCAGCCTAATTCAGATTATTGCTTCGTATGCGGTCGAAAGAACCCGAACGGTCTCTACATGACCTTCTATGATGATGGAGAGAAAGAGGTCTACTCGAAGTATGCGGTCTCTGAGACGTTTCAGGGTTATCCAGGCGTGGTTCATGGGGGTGTCATCGCCGCAATGTTGGATGAGGCCGTGGCTAGAGTATCGATGATTGCCGATCATCATCACTTTATGATGTCAGTAAGAATGGAGGTTAAGTTTCGACATCCGGTCCCGACAGAAACGCCGTTAGTCGTGGTCGGTAAGATCGTCAGACTTAGAGGACGCTTGGGTAAGGCTATAGGAGAGATCATATTGCCCGATAACACGGTTGCGGCCGAATCGGCCATGACTTTAGCGGATGTCCCTGATGAGCTGTTAGCAAGTGCTGATGCTGAGGCTCTTGGTTGGCGCATTGACTAAATACCCCAAGTTCGATGTGGGATCGCAGGATGTTGGCAACTCTCGTCAAAGTCGTAACGCTGCCCAGCTATAGACGGATTTACCTTTTCCTTTTGATGATCTTTAGTGCGCTGATTTTAAACGCCTGTAGTGTTTTAAAGCTGATACAAGATGAAAGACCGGAATCAAGTATCAGAGAAGACCCTGACCTAAGCCTGGTATGTAGCGAAGAGTGCTCGGACAGGGGACAATGCGGAAAAACAGACACGGGCGAAGTTTTTGTACTTTTGGCAACTCACGAACCGGCGTTAATCAACCATGATATGGCTCTTGCCGATAACACAAAGATCACAATCACGCAGGAAGAAACGATATCCGTACTCCAGGTAGCTGACGAGAAACGGCTCGAGGTCCCGTTCTACAAAGTTCTCGGCCCGGGTAGGCAAGAGGCATGGGTAGCCAGCTGGTGTACTGGCTCATGAGATCCTATACTCATTTTCTTAAAAATATGAATAATATAGAAGCAATGATAATCAATTTCTTTGGTGATTCAGTCAACTGGGAATAATTCGGATGAACTCTGCTGGGAACGACATTTTTGAGGAATTAGTTGCAGCCAAACAAGCTGGAGAGCCGGTGGCCCTGGCCGTGGTTGTTAAAGCCAGGGGATCAGTACCTCGCCACACTGGAACGAAGATGCTCATATACGACGATGGTCGGACATCGGGAACCATAGGTGGTGGTGAAATGGAAGCCCGAATTGTTGAGGAGGCGTTGGCGTCACTAGAAGATAATGCGACCCGATATGTGCCTTATTCGCTCGTCGACCCTGGGCGAGGAGATCCAGGGGTATGTGGCGGAGAAGTAGAGGTGTATGTGGAACCTAATCTACCTCCATTGACCATGTTCGTGATTGGTTGCGGACACGTCGGTCAGGCTGTTTCGAAACTGGCAAAATGGCTTGGATATCGTGTTGCAGTTAGCGACGATCGCGAAGGAATGGCGACTCCCGAAACGATGCCTGAGGCCGATACCTATCTTGAGGGACCTCTCGAGAGTGTTCTAAAAGATTTCAAGGTTACATCCAACACGTATATCATCGCCGTCACCAGAAATGTATTGATCGATAGACAGATTTTACCTAAATTACTGGACACTCCCGCGCCCTACATCGGAGTTATTGGTAGCCTTAGAAGATGGGAGGAGACACGGAAGTTGTTGGTCGAAGATGGGATGACTGGCGAGCAATTAAACCGTTTTCATTCCCCAATCGGTCTCGAGTTAGAGGCCGAGACGCCTGAGGAAATTGCCCTAAGCATTATGGCGGAAGTCGTGATGACATATAGGGGTGCTACTGGCAGCCGAATGTCGGCCCAAACAAATGCCGAAGAGAGTTGATCGATAGCTATGGACTGTCAAAGAAGCGGCGCCTGGTTTAGGTGGATCTTTGAGCAAGAGTAGCCTCGCCAGAGTGTATGTTGATGGACAGGGGAGGGTAAATTATGCGACTAGAACGAAAACGTGATGTTGAATTAGCTGGTCGAAAGGGTATGGCGCTGAAGACAATCATCGCCCTGATCTGGTTCGGCCTTTGTTTCGTAGTAGCATATTACACCGTCAATTGGTTATTTGATACCGAAATCCTTCGACCCAGCATTATCTATAATCGTTTGCTGATTCCTAGAACTGTAAGCGAAGACATCATTCGCATTGCCTTGATGATTCTAATTGTGATACTTATCCAGTTTTTCGTACTCCTTGGCTATGCATTTGCCAGTCCGCTGGGGCGATTGCGCCCAGGTAAACCGTCCTTGAGATCTAGAGAGCCGGATCCAAACGCGGATGATTATGGAAATCGCTAGCTCAGAAATAAACGTGGAAAATAGAAGCGGTATTGTTAATCATTATTATACGCCGTCATCAGTTGCCGAAGTCCTTGAATTATTGACCGAACACCAGGGTCGCTCTCGCATAGTCGCCGGGGGAACCGATCTTCTGATTGAAATGAGCAAGGGTATAAGACCGACCGTTGACACATTGATCGACATCACACGTATCCCCAACCTGGCGGATATATCCCAGAATTCCGATGGTGTATTCCACATCGGACCACTGGTTACCCATAACCAGATTGTGGCTTCTAATCTCATCGTCAAACATGCACTACCACTTGCCCAGGCCGCCTGGGAAGTCGGATCACCCCAGATCAGGAATCGCGCGACGGTGGCCGGGAATCTCATCACAGCCAGTCCTGCCAATGATACTATTTCGCCACTGTGGGCTCTAGGCGCCACGGTGACTCTGGCATCAACCAGTGGTCGCAGAGAAATTCCCCTGGACCGGTTTTATCAGGGGGTTCGTGAGACGACGATGCAACCGGATGAGATGCTGGTCGAGATTTGTTTCCCCAGTTTGACGGACAGTTGGCGGGGAATCTTTGTTAAATCGGGCCTTCGACGGGCGCAAGCCATCTCCGTAGTCCACACATCAATTGTCCTCGACCTTGATGGGGATTTGATACGGGAAGCCCGGATCGCACTGGGAAGTGTAGCTCCGACGATTATCCGTGCTCAGCAGGCAGAGAAATATCTGACAGGAAAAGAGTTATCGGACGCGGTGATCATTATGGCCGCCAGTATCGCGGCCTCCGATGCTAAACCTATAGACGACGTGCGAGGAACGGCTTCCTATCGGGTGGCAATGCTCGAGATAATGGTCAAGCGCGGCCTTTTCGCCCTGAGAGATGGCGAGGAGCGCGCCAATTGGCCTAAGAGGGCGGTAAAGCTCTGGGGTAGGACAAGAGGCCAGTTTCCGACCGGTCCACAGTATAAGTCCAGTCACGATCAGAGTACACCAATTGTATCCACCGTAAACGGCAAGAAACTATCAGCTCCCTCTGGCAATAATGAAAATCTTATGCGTTGGCTGCGAGAACAAGGATCACTAACTGGGACGAAGGAAGGCTGTGCGGAGGGCGAATGTGGCGCCTGTACTATCTATCTAGACGGCATGGCAGTCATGTCCTGTCTTGTTCCGCCGCAGAGAGCGCACGGTGCAGAGATAGTTACCATCGAGGGATTGACTGGCTATGCCAACGCTCTAGACTTAATAGAAACGGAGGATGGCAGTCGAATTCATTCACTCCAGCAGGCATTCATAAACACTGGTGCGATCCAATGTGGCTACTGCATACCAGGTTTTATAATGGCTGGCGCAAAGTTGCTTGAAGTGCAACCCCGTCCCACGAGAGATGATATAGAACAAGCTTTGACTGGGAATCTCTGTCGCTGTACGGGTTACTACAAGATACTAGAGGCGATCGCACTGGGGAGATCGCAGGAGGATGCAATTAATGCGAATTGAGATGAAGCATGAAGCCGAATTGGAGAAGCGGAAAGGACTTACCGGTCGGACAATCCTGGCTTTTATCTGGTTATTTGCTTCCTTTGTGGTGTCCATTCTTCTCGCCATCTGGCTCCTCATAGGTGACATAATTGGTACAAGGTTCTTTTATCAAGATCTCGGTATCTCGGATACCGTCAGCGAAGTAGTCCTCATAGTAGCCGTGGCTTTCATCATCTTTTTGTTAATTCAACTTATCGTCCTTATAGGCTATGCGGCCTTTTCGCCGAAAGCTAAAATGAGAACAGGTACTCCTTCAGCTTATTCGTCCAATCCCGACCCCTATGATCAAACATACGACGGACGTTGATTCAGATAACCGGATAGATGGCCCGGGAAAAGCCCAAGGACAAACGCTTTTTCCAGGCGATATTGCTCCAGACAACCTATTGCATGGAAAAGTTCTATTTAGCCACCAGCCGCACGCTCGGATGGTCTCTATGGACATCAGCAAGGCAAGAAAGGTGCCGGGCGTCGCCCTCATTCTTACTTCGAATGATGTACCCGTCAATGAATATGGTTTGATCCTGCCTGATCAACCTGTACTTGTCGGAACTGGGAGCTCCAATCCAAATGGCGAAATCAGTCTATGGGAAGGGGATCAGGTGGCGGTAGTCGTTGCCGAGAGTGAGTTAGCGGCAGCCGAAGCCCGCGATCTTATCGAGATCGATTGGGATGAGCTTCCAATAGAGACCGATGTTTTCGAGGCCATGAAGGACAACTCTATTCTCCATCCCGACCACGGTTCGAACATTCTCCGGCATTATAAAATCCGCAAGGGGGATATGGAGGAGGGTTGGGAAATAGCAGACGTTATAGTCGAGGGAAGTTACCGGTTACCGTTCCAGGAGCATGCCTATCTGCAGCCCGAAGCTGGAGTGGGTTACATCGATGAAGAAGGTCGCGTAACCATCGAGATCGCTGGCCAATGGACCCATGAGGATCAGGCTGAAGTCGCCCACGCATTAGATCTGCCGCTTGATCGGGTCCGAATTCGCTATCCGGCAATCGGTGGAGCTTTCGGCGGGCGAGAGGACATGTCTCTCCAGATTGTCCTCGGTCTTGCCGCTTTGCGGCTTAAGGAGAGAGGAATAGAGCGACCTGTTCGAATTATCTGGTCAAGAGAAGAGAGTATTGTTGGGCACCACAAGCGCCATCCGGCATACATAAAGACAAAATGGGGAGCAACGAAGCTGGGCAAAGTCACAGCTGTTGAGGCCGAATTGGTTCTTGATGCTGGCGCCTATGCTTGCACCAGCACAAAGGTCTTGGGAAACGCCAACCTGATGGTGACGGGTCCATATGAGATCCCAAACGCAAATATTGATAGTTTTGCCGTCTATACCAACAACGTACCAGGTGGTGCATTTCGCGGATTTGGAGGGCCGCAGGGCGCGTTCGCCGCAGAAAGCCAGATGAATAAGCTGGCAGAGGCATTGAACGTCGATCCAGTTATTATTCGCCGCGCGAACGCTCTTGGGGAAGGTGGTCTTCTGACAACCCAGTCGTCCATGCCACCAGGCGTTAGTTTGCCCGAGGTTATTGCTCGCTGTGCCGAGGAAGCCAAATGGAGCAGTCCCCTTGAGCAGGCGGCCGTCACCGTCCGCCACACACCTTTCCGATCACTGCCTCCCGATATAGGGCAACTTCACCGCGGCCGTGGATTTGCCTGCGCCTTTAAAAATGTCGGATTCTCTTTCGGTTTCCCCGAACGGTGCGATGCTACGGTCGAATTACGAGGCGAGGTTGATATCGATATGGCGATTGTACGCCATGCCGGGGCAGATGTTGGTCAAGGCGCACATACCGTGTTCCGCCAGATGGCTTCAATTGCCCTGGACCTGCCGGTAGAGAAGATTGAGCTCGACCTTTCTGATACAGCCACCAGCGGTGACTCAGGATCAGCCTCGGCGTCACGCATGACCTTTATGGCTGGAAACGCCATTCGAGGGGCGGCTGAGCTCGCTCTGGAAGCGTGGCAGAACGAAGACAGACCAGCATTAGGTTCTTTCACCTACGAACCGAGGGCTACATCGCTTTACGACGCCGAAACAGGGATTTGCGACCCCAACATCACCTATGGTTACGTGGCTCAGGTAGTGGAGTTGACCGTGGATGTAGAGACCGGATTTATCAATATTGACCGGGTGGTCTGCGCCAATGACGTGGGTAATGCGCTAAATCCTACCCAGATTGAAGGACAGATCGAGGGCGCCATAGTGCAAGCATTGGGCTATGCGGCTATGGAAGATCTCAAAGTTGTCGAGGGCCGAATTCTGAATCCTGCCCTGAGCACGTACCTGATCCCTGGTGTTCTCGATATCCCCTCCCAGGTTGAGTCCGTCATAATGGAATATCCAGATCCAGCTGGCCCATGGGGCGTAAGGGGCATGGCTGAGATGCCTTTTTTGCCACTGGCGCCAGCTCTCGCGGCCGCCTTACACGACGCCACGGGCATCTGGTTTGATGAGCTCCCTTTAACCCCCGAACGAGTATTAGAGAAACTACACAGAGAATACAATTAAAAATGCCACGGAAAGCATGCTTTCCGTGGCATCTGCTAAGCGATATTACTCTGTTCTTGTCGTCTCGTGAATCAGGCCACTCTACGTCGCCTGGAGATCAGAAAGACCAGGCCAACCCCGACAATCCCTGCTGCCAGGGCTAGCACCCAGGTCGCGCCGGAGTCGCCAGCATTGAAGGAAGTCAATGACACGCTCGTTGGGGGAACGACCTCAACGTAAGCATCATTTGTATCCGTCACCGTTGGTCCATCGATAACCGTTGCGCTGACTACGGCAGTATTGGTGAAGCTACTAGTCACACCGGTAAGGCTGCAGAAGTAAGTGAAGCTGCCACCCGCCGGCAGGTCGCCGACGACGTTGTCGCAATCTGCTGCCAGGGCATCCGTGACGGTCACACCGGTTAAGTCCGTAGCGCCAGGATTTCCAACCGTCATCGTGAATGCCGCAGTCCCACCGGT
>PVMK01124048.1_pt1 | contig 10463 bp, 9 predicted proteins | sample 1853481 | NCBI WGS metagenome assembly PVMK01 (sample SAMN08533507, study PRJNA380276) | Marine sediment metagenome, whole genome shotgun sequencing project. | reverse complement strand
AGGATGATATGCAGCAGCTCCCGACGTTCGTGCAGAGTGAAATTATACGCCTTGTCCTGCAATCGCTGTATACGGGTGTCACTGCGCCGCACCGATTCCGCCATCCAACTCAGGTGGTACCAGACCAGCAGGTCGGCCAGGAACTGGTTGGAGGCGTAAATCAGGCTTTGGGGGTGGGTCTGATACCACTCGGCCATGGTTGCCAGCCGTTTGTAGGGCTCGAAGCGCTCTATCATGTGCTCTTGATTGGCGCGCAGGCAGTCTTGCATCAGCCGCAGTCGCGCCTTTTCATTGCCGGGCAGGGCGGGCTCCGCCAGCTCGGCCAGTACCGGATCCCTGATGGCGCCGTGGCCTTCCAGGTAGGCGGTGATTTGCTCGATGTAGTCCTCGATTTGCTCCAGCAGTATGGGAGCAAAATTCACTACCGCCCGCGCCTCCGGCACCGCTTCCAGGTGCGCCGCCATGTCCACGTAATCCTTGATCGCGTGCAGGTAGGTCCAGGGCAGGTGTATGGCACCGGTGCGCAGGTCACGGTATTCGGGTTGGTGCATGTGCCACATCAGCACCACACTCATGGGTTGCTTATCGGGCATAGTGCAACCTCTGCCCCAGCATGTCGGGTGTGACCAGTACCACGCCGCCCTCGGAGACATGGAAGCGCTCTGCATCTTCCTCTGGATCTATGCCGATTCGGGTATCGGGCGGAATAATACAGCCCCTGTCGATCACGGCTTTTTTGATCACGCAGCGCCGGCCGATATCGACTTCAGGGAAAACAACCGAGTCTTCTATCTCGCAATAGGAATGCACATTCACATTGTGAAATAGCAGGGAACGGCGCACATAGGAACCCGATACGATACAACCCCCGGCCAGCATGGAGTCCACGGCCATGCCCCGACGACCATCATCGTCGAACACAAATTTCGCCGGTGGCACCTGGTTCTGGTAGGTCCAGATGGGCCACTCACGGTCATAAAGGTTGAGCTCGGGCGTGATCCCGATCAATTCCAGGTTGGCTTCCCAGAACGCGTCCACGGTGCCCACATCGCGCCAGTAGGCGCGGTGTCCGTCCGGCCCTTCGCGAAATGGAAAGGCCGTGACCCGGCGCCGGTGGATGACATCGGGGATGATGTCGCCGCCAAAATCCCGGCTGGAGCCGGGTGTGTCGGCATCGCGCAACAACTCCTCGATGAGGACCTCGGTGCGGAATATATAAATGCCCATGGAGGCCAGTGCCAGGTCTTCGCTGCCGGGCATGGGGGTGGGATTATCCGGTTTTTCAGCAAATTCGGTGATGCGGTGGTCGCTATCCACGGCCATTACCCCAAAGGCCCGGGCCTGCTCCAGGGGTACTTCCATACAGCCCACGGTAATGTCGGCCTCGTCTTCCACATGGGCGGCCAGCATGGTGCCGTAATCCATTTTATAGATGTGGTCGCCCGGCCAGAATCAGTACGAATTCCGGGTTGTGGGTGCGTATGATGTCTATGTTCTGGTAGATCGCATCCGCCGTGCCTGCGTACCAGGAGGTTTCCAGGCGCTGCTGCGCCGGGCAGCAGTTCCACGAACTCCCCCAGCTCACCGCGCATAAAACCCCAGCCCGCGCTGTACGTGCTTGATCAGGCTGTGTGCCTTGTACTGGGTGAGTATGCCCACCTTGCGGATGCCGGAATTGACACAATTGGACAGGGGGAAATCGATAATCCGGAATTTCCCGCCAAAAGGCACCGCCGGCTTGGCCCGCCACATGGTCAGTTGTTGCAGCCTGGAGCCACGGCCCCCGGCCAGCACCAGAGCGAGGGTGTCGCGGGTGAGGCGGCTGACGTATCTTGCTGAATCTTGATTGCTCATTGTGAATTCATTGACCTGTAAGCTGGTTAGGTTGGATTTATTTGATTACTATCGAGTTACATTCTGGTCGGTGTGCCAGGTTGTATTGTGGACAATAAGCGCGAAAATGTCCTGTTTTTGTGGTTGATATAAATCAGTAGATACTAAATGAAACCGGTTTCACCCAGACAAATACTAAATGACGGCATCCGCAGCGTTCTCGCGGGACGTCATCACGACCCCTTCGACGTGCTCGGTTGTCACCGGCAGGGCAAACAGTGGCATATCCGGGCACTGTTGCCAGGCACCGCAGAGGCCGAGGTGGTCATCGGTGGCAAAAGCAGACCCATGGAACGCATTCCGGAGACGGATTTTTTTACGTTCAAAACAGCACAAAAAGCGCTACCGGACTACCAGTTGCGCTGGCGCCCGGGGCAGGGTGAGTGGCGACAGGGCGAAGATCCCTACCGCTTTGGCCCCACCATAGGGGATCTGGACCTGCACCTGTTCGCCGAGGGCAAGCATGAACACATCTACCGTATTCTCGGTGCGCACTGCTGCGAGCACGAGGGGTGTCAGCGGCGTGCGCTTCGCCACATGGGCGCCCAATGCCCAGCGAGTGAGTGTGGTCGGTGATTTCAACCAATGGCACGGGCTGGGCCACCCCATGCGGACCAGGGGCCTCAGTGGCGTATGGGAGTTGTTTATTCCGGGGCTGGATGCCGGTGAAACATACAAGTTCGAACTGTTCGATGCCAATGGCGAGCTCTGTCTGAAGGCGGACCCCTACGGCAACCGCTTTGAAATGCGGCCCGCGACTGCGGCCATCGTGTGCCCGCCGTCCGCATTCCAGTGGACCGACCAGCAGTGGCTACAGCAGCGCGCACATTGGGACTGGCAGCACGCCCCGATTTCAATCTACGAGTTTCACCCCAGTTCCTGGCGGCGCGACGAGGAGGGGAACTTCCTGAATTTCCGGGACATGGCCGGGCAACTTGCGGACTATGTGTCGCAACTGGGCTTCACCCATGTTGAATTACTACCCATCACAGAGCACCCGCTGGACGATTCCTGGGGCTACCAGACCACCGGTTATTTTGCGCCTTCCCAGCGCTTCGGCAGTCCCGACGATTTCCGCTATTTCGTGGATCACCTGCATCAGCGCGGCATTGGGGTCATACTGGACTGGGTGCCCGCCCACTTCCCCCGGGATGCCCACGCACTGGCGCGTTTCGACGGTACCGCCCTGTACGAACACGCGGACCCGCGCCGGGGAGAGCACACCGATTGGGGCACCCTGATCTTTAATTACGGCCGCAACGAGGTGAGGAACTTCCTGCTGGCCAGTGCCAATTACTGGCTGGAGGAGTTTCACCTGGACGGTCTGCGGGTCGATGCCGTGGCCTCCATGCTGTACCTGGATTACTCGCGGGAAGCGGGGGAGTGGGAGCCCAATCGCTACGGCGGCAGGGAAAATCTGGAGGCCATCGATTTCCTGCGTGAGCTCAATACCCTCACCCACGGTCGCCACCCCGGCACCCTGACCATCGCCGAGGAATCCACCGCCTGGCCCCAGGTCACGCGCCCCACCTGGGTGGGTGGCCTGGGCTTTTCCATGAAGTGGAACATGGGCTGGATGCACGACACCCTTAACTATATGTCCCAGGAGCCGATATACCGGCAGTATCATCACGACCAGCTCACCTTCGGCCTGATGTACGCTTTTTCCGAGAATTTCCTGCTGCCGTTCTCCCACGATGAGGTGGTGCACGGCAAGTATTCCATGCTGGGCAAAATGCCTGGCGATGACTGGCAGCGCTTTGCCAACCTGCGCCTGCTATACACCTACATGTTCACCTACCCCGGGGCCAAGTTATTGTTCATGGGCTGTGAACTGGGAGAGCCCGGGGAGTGGCGGCATCAGGGGCAACTGTCCTGGGAGCTGCTGGAAAGTGCACCGCACAAGGGTTTGCAGCAGCTGGTGGGAGACCTCAACCGGCTGTATCGCAGCGAGCCCAGCCTGTATCGCAACGAATTCACCCCGGACGGATTCGAATGGATAGACTGCCACGATGCCACCCAATCGGTGCTCAGCTATCTGCGGTGGGATGGTGAGGACTTTCATATTGTCGTACTTAACTTTACCCCGGTGATACGGCGCGACTACCGGATAGGCGTGCCGCGGGCGGGAATCTATCGGGAAGTGCTCAACTCGGATTCGCGGTTTTATGGTGGCAGTGATGTCGGCAATGGGCCCGACATCCACAGCGAGCCGCTGCCCTGGATGGGGCAAACCGCTTCCGTGTCCCTGACCCTGCCACCCCTGGCGGCGTTGGTTTTGAAGCTCGGCGGGGGCAGTTGAGTCAAATGGAAAATTTGCTATTTGTCGCCAGCGAGGCCTATCCTTTGATCAAGACCGGTGGTCTGGCCGATGTGGCGGGAAGCCTGCCCGAGGTGCTCAGGCAAAAGGGGTTGGATGTGCGCCTGCTGCTGCCCGCTTACGGCGATTTACTGGCGGGTCTGGAGGCGCCGCCGGAGACGGTGGCCGAGCTGGAATTGGCGGGGAGCCCGGTGCGTATCCTGGAAACCTGCTTGCCGGGAACGCCGCTGATCACCTGGTTACTGGACCACCCGATGTTTGCCGAACGATCCGGCAACCCCTATTTGGATGAGGAGGGCGAGCCCTGGCCGGACAACGCCGATCGCTTCATGCTGCTGTCCCGCGCGGCGGCGGCGATCAGTACGGGGGACACGGCACTGGGCTGGCGGCCGGACGTCCTGCATTGCAATGACTGGCATACCGGGCCGGCCATCGCCCTGACGCATCTCAGTGAAGTGCGACCGCGAACGGTTTTCACCATCCACAACCTGGCCCATATGGGTATTTTTGACCGGCAGACTTTTGACCGGCTGCAATTACCGGAGCAGTTCTGGCGGGAGCGGGGACTGGAGTATTACGACCAGTGCAATTTTATCAAGGGCGGCCTGGTCTTCGCCGATTGCATCACCACGGTCAGCCCCACCTACGCCGAGGAGATCTGCCACTTTCCCGGCGGTATGGGGCTTGAGGGACTGCTCAGCCAACGCCGCGACCGACTGGTGGGCGTACTCAACGGTATAGATAACAGTGTCTGGGACCCGGCCGCCGACCCCTATCTGGAACACCACTATGATGCGGGCTCCCTGGATAAAAAGGCGCTCAACAAGTCCGCCCTGCAACAGGCACTGGGGCTGGAGTCGCGTACAGACTGTCCACTGTTGGGTTTTGTGGGTCGTCTGGTGGAGCAGAAAGGGTTGGAGCTGATGTTGCCAGTCCTCGAACAAATACTGGCCAGTCCCGCCCAGTTGGTAATGCTGGGTACGGGTGAACCGACCTATGAAAAACGCCTGCAAGCCCTGGCCACCGCGCATCCAGACTCCATGGCTGTGGTCTTGGCCTATAATGAGACTGTGGCCCATAGAATCGAAGCAGCGGCGGATATTTTCCTGATGCCGTCCCTGTTCGAGCCCTGTGGGCTCAACCAGTTGTACAGCTTGCGCTACGGCACGTTGCCGGTAGTGAGAGAGGTTGGCGGACTTGCCGATACGGTGGTGGACACCAATGCACAGACCCTGGAGGCTGGCACCGCCACCGGCTTCGTGTTCCGGCAGCCGCTGTCAGGTGAACTGCTGGACGTAGTACAGCGCGCCATTGCGCTGTGGCATGAAGCAGCTACCTGGCGGCAATTGCAGCACAATGCCATGGGCCAGGATTTTTCCTGGCAACAAAGTGCCGACCGCTACCTGGAGCTCTACCGCTCCGCGACAAATTGATGAGGTGATAACAGATCATGCCCGGTTCCACATTTCCACTTGAAGTACAGCCCCGCATCCCCCCTGAGTTGGCGCGCCTGCAGGAGATGGCCAACGACCTGGTGTACAGCTGGGATCGCTCTATACGCTCCCTGTTTCATCGCCTGGACCGGGAATTGTGGGAAGCCTGCGAGCACGCCCCCAAAGCCTTTCTCAGGCGGGTTTCCCAGCACCGTCTGGATGAGGCGGTCGCAGACCGCTCCTATATGGAGGATTACCGCCGGGTAACCTCAGCTTACGATGCCTATCGGGAGCACCGCAGTCGGCCTGAACTGACGGAATTTTTTGATCCCAGGGAAGACCTGATCGCCTACTTCTGCCTGGAGTTCGGTTTTCACGAGAGCTTTCCCATCTACTCGGGTGGTCTGGGAATTCTGGCCGGTGACCACTGCAAGGCCGCCAGCGATCTCGGCCTGCCCTTCGTGGCGGTCGGTCTGTTATACGACATGGGGTATTTCAACCAGACCATCGACGGCAACGGTCACCAGCAGGTCACCCACACCCGCTCCCATCCTCATGACCTGCCGGTGGTGCCGACTCTCACCGAGTCGGGGCAGCACCTGACCCTGGACATGGATTTCCCCGGCCGCACACTCAAAATTCGGGTGTGGACGGCCCAGGCGGGGCATATCAAGCTATACCTGCTCGACTCCAACATTCCCGACAACACCGAGCAGGACCGGGCGATTACCCACCAGTTGTACGGCGGCGACAAGGAAATGCGCTTGCAACAGGAGCTGATATTGGGTGTGGGTGGGGTGCGGGCGTTGCACGCTCTGGGCCTGCGGCCCACCGTGTGGCACATCAATGAGGGACATGCCGCTTTTCAGATCCTCGAGCGCTGCCGTTTTCGCATGCAGGAGGGTCTGGACTTCAACAGCGCCCTGGAACTGGTGGCGGCGGGCACAGTATTTACCACCCACACGCCGGTGCCGGCAGGGGCATGATGTTTTTGATAAGCAGCTGATCATGAAGTACTTCTCTGAAGTGCCTGCGGAGATTGGCCGGGATATGGAGCAGGTATACGCCCTGGGGCTTAACAGCGGAGAGGGCTTCAACATGACCTGCCTGGCCCTGCGCTGCTCCCGTTTCCACAACGGCGTAAGCCGGATTCACGGACAGGTGGCCGCAGAGATGGAAGCCGAGCTCTGGCCGCAGATTCCCCATCGGGAAAATCCGATTACCCATGTTACCAACGGAGTTCACCTGCAAACTTTCCTGGCCCGGGAGTGGGTCAGTCTGTTCGACCTGCGCTTCGACGACTGGCGCAACGAACTGTTGAATGAGGAGTACTGGGAGCGCCTGGACGAAATCCCCGATTACCACTACTGGAGTATTCACCAGGCACTGAAGCAACAGCTGCTGCAGCGTGTACATGATTCAGTAATCAAACAACAGCGCCGCAATGGTACCAGTGACGCCGTTATCCAGCGCATGGTGCGCCATGTGGACGGCACCGAGCCCGATGTGCTGGTGATGGGCTTTGCACGGCGCTTCGCCACCTACAAGCGGGCCGGCATGCTGTTTGCCGACCCGGATCGATTGGCGCGGCTGCTCAACGATCCGGAGCGCCCGGTAGTGATCATTTTTGCGGGTAAGGCGCACCCCCACGACGAGCCCGGCCGGCATTTGATCAAGCTTATTCACGACTATTCCGTGCAACCGGAGTTTATCGGCAAGATCCTCCTGCTGGAGGGTTACGACATGGCCATGGGTCGGCATATGGTCACCGGCGTGGATGTCTGGCTCAACACCCCGGAGTACCCTCTGGAAGCCAGTGGCACCTCGGGCCAGAAAGCCGGTCTGAACGGGGTGATTAACCTCAGTGTGCTGGATGGTTGGTGGGCCGAGGGCTACAACGGCAGCAATGGCTGGGGGATTACACCCCGGGATTCGCGCTTTGGTCACGAACACCGTTTCCGGGAGGAAGCTAACGATCTGCTCAATATCATGGAGCACGAGATGCTCCCCAGGTATTTCCGGCGCGACGGGGGTGGGTATTCCGAGGAGTGGGTGAAGATGTCCAAGGAATCGATGAAATCCACCATTCCGCGATTCAATGCCGAGCGCATGCTGATGGATTATGTGAAGAAGCTGTACTGGCCGGCACGGGAACAGCGGCGCAAGCTGCAGGCCAACGGCGCCGAGCTGGCCCGCGACTTGTCGCAGTGGAAACAGCGGGTGCGCCATGCCTGGCCCGGAGTGAGCATAGAACTGATGCTGCAACCCCCGGCACATCTGTACCACGACGAAGATATCGTGCTCAGGGTGCGTGCCAACCTGAACGGACTGCAGGCTGCGGATGTCAAGCTGGAGTGTCTGCTGGGTCACGTTGTAACCGGTGGTGAGTTCGAAGTGAAGCAGCTGGCTGAAATACATGCCACCGGGGTCGATGGTGAATTCACTGAATTCGCGATAGACCTGGCCCCCGAGATTGCCGGAATGCAGTCCTACAAACTGCGCATGTACCCCGTCAATGAGGCCATGAGCCACCCCTTTGAACTGGGTTGCATGATCTGGGTTTGACCGGGTTATTCTAAAGGGTGCGCTTGATGGTTCATCCGTTTTTGGCCTTGCTGGCGCATAGGTAATATGGAACTGATTGTATTTGATCTGGACGGGACCCTGCTCAATAGCAAATCCGGGGTGTCCGAACACACCCGTGAAACATTGCAACAGCTGAGTCAGCGTGGCATTGCCTACACTGTCGCCACGGGCAGAACGCTGCATGCTGCACGCGACCTGCTGGAAGGTCATGGTTTCAAACTACCGCACATCTATAAAAATGGCGTTGTCATCTGGCAGCCGGACAACGATCAATACAGCCACAGCAATCTGCTGACCAACCCGGAAATACAACAGGTGGTTGCAGCGTTTATGGATCAATCGGTCACGCCGTTTATTTTCACTGTGGAGCCGGGTAATCGGCATGCGGTTTACCACCCGCCAATGCAGGCAGATGCGGAGCGCCGCCTGGCGGAAATGTTCGCCAGGGATCGCGGCTTACAGGTATTGCCAGTGGCGCGGATGGCGGCCGACGCGGCTATCACCAATATCAGCGCGCTGGGTCCCCGCGCGGCGATTGAAGCGGTAGAGGAATTGGTGCGCGGTGTGGAGCACTTGGTGGCATATGCCGGGACGGCGCTAGAGGGAGAAGACCTGCATTGGGTCGATATCCACCACAGTGCCGCCAGCAAGGGCGGTGCGGTGGCGCAACTCAAGGTCGATCTGGGTGTGAGCCGGGTCATCTGTTTTGGCGACAGTGACAATGACCTCAGCATGTTCGCCCTGGCCGATGAGAGTTACGCGCCGAGTAATGCCCGGGATGCAGTGAAGGCCGCGGCCACCGCAGTCATCGGCCACCACGACGAGGATGGCATCTCGCAATTCCTGCGCGAGCGCTTCAGTCTTTAGCGTTACCTGATTGTCTCAGCTGTTAGGCAGCCTGGTCGGCTCGCTTCACTTCCGGGTCAAAGGTAATGTGCATACGCTTGATGCCGTTCACCAGGTTGGAGCGGGTGTAGGCGATTTCCCCGACCAGTTTGGGATTGCGCATGCGCGGGATGATTTCCTCGAATATCACCCGCATTTCCAGTCGCGCCAGGTGGGCGCCCAGGCAGAAGTGCTGGCCGATACCGAAGGCGCGGTGCTGGTTGTACATGTCAGGCATGCGTTCGGCGCGGGTCACGTCGAACTCCATCGCATCCTCACCAAAAATGTCTTCGTCGTGATTGACCGTGTGGTAATGCAGGATGATTTTGTCCCCTTTTTTGATCTGCTTACCCGCGACTTCCGCGTCTTCCATAGCGGTGCGGCGCATCATGATAAAGGCGGTGTTGTAGCGCAGCATCTCTTCGCATGCGTTGGGGATTTTGTCCGGGTTGTCTACCAGATATTGCAATTGATCCGGGTGCTCCATCAACAGGCGCATGCCGTGGCTGGTGACCGTGCGAGTCGATTCATTGCCGGCGGCGATCAGCATCAGGAAGAACCAGACAAACTCCTCTTCGCTCAGTCCCTCGTCCTTGCCGTTGCCATCGATCAACGCCCCGATAATATCCTTCTGCGGGTTGGCCTTGTGTTTCTCCAACAGCTTCATGGCATAGGCGATGACCTCAAAGGAGGCCGCCTCGGCCACGCTCTGGTCCACGGACATTTCCGGGTCCTGGTGGAACATCATGGCGTTGGTCCATTGGAAGAAATCCTTGCGGTCCTCCGGCGGGATGCCGCACAACTCCAGGATCGCGAGCAGGGGCAGTTCCGCAGCGACTTCTTCAACGAATTCACACTCGCCGCGACTGGCCACCGTGTCGACAATATTCCTGGCGTGCTCGCGGAATCGCTCTTCATAGGAGTCGACCGCCCGGGGCGTGAAAGTGGCGCGCACGATCTTGCGTGATTTCATCTGGCGCGGGGGATCCATGTTGATGGTCATGTGCCGGTGGATATTTTCCACGTCATCCGGCGTGATTTCATCAGCCAGGGCCGTGCGGGCTTCGCTGGAAAACACCAATGGCTTTTTGGAGATAAAGTCGATTTCCTCGCGCCCGGTTACCAGCCAGTAGGGCACCCCCATGGTGGGGTCGTCCATGTAATGGATAGGACCTGACTTGCGAATCCGGGCAAGCTCGTCGTAGGGCATACCCTCGGCATAGGTGTCGGGGTCAATCAGGTTGGCAAAATCAGCAAAAGGACACTGGCTCATGGGTGCTATCTCCGGGATTGTCGACTGGTTGCAGGACTATAGGCTACTAGGCATTAGTTTACAACAGTTGGAT
>PVMK01189125.1_pt2 | contig 10464 bp, 12 predicted proteins | sample 1853481 | NCBI WGS metagenome assembly PVMK01 (sample SAMN08533507, study PRJNA380276) | Marine sediment metagenome, whole genome shotgun sequencing project. | reverse complement strand
GTTTTCCTTTGCTATCCAGTGGGGCAAGTTGGGTGGCAATATCGCGCCGACAACTTCGATCGGAGCGTCCCTGAGGCAGAGTGCCAGTGAGCGTGTAAATGCCACCAGGGCATGCAGTGTAGTCAGGTCAGAAGCCGCATCCATTTCGGCGCGTAAGGCGATCGCTGGAATGGACATATCCCGGCCGCCGATGGTTGCTATTACGGCATGACCGACACCAGCATAGTTGTATGCGATACCCAGTCGCTCCAGTTCCGAAATAACCCGCTTAGCCGTTTCGGCCTCCTGAAAAGACAGCTCAGGATGTTGATGTAACCACCGCCGCAGTGAGACCAGGCGTGCGTACAGTGGCTCACTGACCTCTTTCAAGGCCCTGGCGACTTGCACCTCCGGATTTTTCGTCATGCTGGTACCAGTATCACCCACTGTTGTTACCATGGAATCAGAGAATTTACCTAGCCCGAAAACGGAATATGTCCGGGCATGGCGCCACATTCATCGTTGACGGCAATTTCAGCGCGGTTGCGAAAAATCCGCATATTGCTTCGCGCAGCAGCGGCGCAAACTGAAGCTGTGTCAAACTGTGTCAAACTGTGACACTGAGATCACCACTAAGCAACAGGAGCGAGCTGTGGATAAGAGGACGCATATCAACTTCTGGTATGTCGTGATCGCTATTTTCGCCATCCTGTTTTTTCAGCAATGGTGGCATGAGCGGGAAATCGTCGAAGCTGTGCCATACAACGAATTCCTTACATTGCTTGAAGATGGCAAATTGCTCGAAATACAGGTCTCGGACACCGAAATTCGCGGCAAACTCAGGGCTACAGAGATGGATGGTGCGCAGTTCATCAGCACCATCCGCATCGATGCGGATATTGCGCAACTGCTTGCCGATCAGGATGTCGAATATACCGGCGTCATAGAGCGCGATACGTTTTCCAACATCATCGCGCTTATTCTTCCGACAGCACTTTTCATTGGTGTCTGGATTTTTATTATCCGCAACATGGCTGCCAGGCAGGGCGGAGTTGGCGGCCTGATGTCAATCGGCAAGAGTAAAGCGAAGGTTTACGTGGAAACGGACATCAAGGTTACCTTCGATGATGTCGCGGGCGTTGATGAAGCGAAGGAGGAGTTAAAAGAGATAATTGCGTTTCTCAAGAAGCCTGAGGAGTACGGCCGGCTTGGAGCCCACGTTCCAAAAGGAATCTTGCTTGTGGGCCCGCCGGGCACCGGCAAGACATTACTGGCGAGGGCAGTCGCGGGTGAAGCCGGCGTGCCATTTTTCTCGATCAGCGGATCCGAGTTCGTCGAAATGTTTGTGGGTGTCGGCGCGGCCCGGGTTCGGGACCTGTTCGACCAGGCGCGGGCGCATGCCCCTTGCATTATCTTCATCGACGAACTGGATGCGCTTGGACGCGCCCGCGGGGCCGGTCCACTCGGCGGTGGCCACGATGAAAAGGAGCAAACACTAAACCAGCTACTGAATGAACTTGATGGATTCGATACCCGACAGGGTATCGTCCTGTTGTCGGCAACGAACAGGCCTGAAATTCTTGATCCGGCATTGCTCCGGGCGGGCAGGTTTGATCGGCAAATCCTGGTAGATCGCCCGGACCGGATCGGGCGTACCGCCATACTCGGGGTTCACGTCAGGAAAGTGAAACTAGCTGACGCGGTATCGCTTGACGAAGTAGCTGCCCTGACGCCCGGATTCAGCGGCGCGGATCTTGCCAACCTCGTCAACGAGGCAGCAATCATGGCGACCCGCCGGTCTGCAAAGGACATTACGATGGATGACTTCACGGCGGCGATCGAGCGAATCGTGGCTGGCCTCGAAAAGAAGAGTCGTATTCTCATCCCCTTCGAGCGAGAGCTCGTCGCCTATCATGAGACCGGTCACGCGTTGGTCACGCTGGCATTACAGGGTGCGGGAACCGTACAGAAAATTTCCATCATTCCGCGGGGAATCGGTGCCCTCGGATACAACATTCAGCGTCCGACAGAAGACCGTTACCTGATGACTCGCGATGAACTCAAGGACAAGATGACATCATTGTTAGGCGGACGCGCCGCGGAAGTACTGGTACTGGGCGAGCTATCCACCGGTGCAGCCGATGACCTGGATAAGGCAACCGACATTGCCCGCAATATGGTGACACGCTATGGAATGGACGAAACGCTTGGCCAGGCCACGTACGCTGAGCAGCCTTCACCTTATCTTGGTGATGTCGTTGCGCCACAGTGGCAGCGGCGGGGCCATAGCGAGCGGGTCGCTGGGGAAATCGATGCGGCGGTGGCTGCGCTCGTATCCGAGGCGTTCGATCAGGCTACAGAGATCCTGAGCAGCAACCGCCAGTTACTTAACGAAACTGCCGAAAAACTTCTGCAACAGGAAACTCTGTCCGGAAACGAAATACCAACTCCGGTTTGGCGGCAACCGCGGGAAGATCGGCATGTCAGTGGTATGTAGTACTAGTGAGTTGGACTCGTCAGTAATCGGGGAAAAGCTCGGCGCGATACTTGAGGGGATCAGCCAGTAACTGGCTGCGTGCGCGTTTGACTTCTTTGACGGTCAACGGCTCGAAATTCTTTGGCAGCGTATCGCTGCTGAATTCCGTCAACATCCAGTTGAGTACTTCAGTCAGTTTTTCATCATTGATGGGCGCCTGCGATGCGCCAGGAACGCGAACGATGTAAGAGCGGCCCTCCGGCTCGGCAACCATGCGACCGATGATGTTGTGCAGTGTCGGTACGACTTGGTTTCGAGTCTTCCCGAACATGGCGATACTTCGACTTCCATATCCACTCCGAAATTGGCACTACTTTCATAATTGATCGATAGCTAAATCATGCAGCAACAGCTATTCGCATTTATACCTACGGAGACGGAAACCAATTCAAGAGCTTATTGATACTTAAATGGCGTTTCGTGGAATTCTCATCGATTGACGATTATCTCAGTGCGTCCGTCAGCATCTTGACGACCGAACGGGTCGCAGGGGAAATCGATGCGGCGGTGCATGCGCTCGTATCCGAGGCGTTTGATCAGGCCACGAAGATTTTGAGCAGCAACCGCCAGTTACTTAACGAAACTGCCGAAAAACTTCTGCAACAGGAAACGCTGTCCGGTAACGAAATTCCAATTCCGGTATGGCGGCAACCGCAGGAAGACCGGCATGTCAGTGGTATGTAGCACTAGCGAGTTGGACTCGTCAGTAATCGGGGAACAGCTCGGCTCGATACTTGAGCGGGTCGGCCAGTAACTGGTTGCGTGCGCGTTTGACTTCTTTGACGGTCAACGGCTTGAAATTCTTTGGCAGAGTATCGCTGCTGAATTCCGTCAACATCCAGTTAAGCACTTCAGTCAGTTTTTTATCATTGATGGGCGCCTGCGATGCGCCTGGAACACGAACTATGTAAGAGCGACCCTCCGGCTCGGCAACCAGGCGACCGATGATGTTGTGCAGTGTCGGTACGGCTGAGGAGAGACCGGTTCCGTCCGGCATGTGGCAGCCACTACAGTGCAGCAGGTAATCTACCTTCGGGTCCGCATTCGCGGACGGCGCCGCAACGAGCAGTATTGCCGATAACAGAATCGATGTTGCGGCAAACAAGATCAGTCTCCCAGGTCTGCAGCCTCGCCGAGTATCCCTGCTACGGTGCAATGATAGGTGCGAGCCTCAGTGCCAAAGCACCAGAGAATATGGCTGGCCTTCGATGGGAAATACACCGGTTTTTCCCGTTCAGTGCTACCGCAGCCGCAACGCCGGCAGGTGACCTTGCCACAACAGTCGTTGTAGGAGATCAGGTAGTCCCGGTCATCCGCGGGATTGTGGCAGGTACCGACCCAGGTAATCGGTGATAATTCAGCACCTGGCGGACACGAAGTGAGTGTGCCGCCACAGCAGGCGCAGAGCGTGCCGCCCAGCGCACAATAGCGCCAGTAGTCGCAACTCTGCGTGTCGCCGACTTCCTGTGGCGGCTCCTGTGCCAGGGCCCTGGCGACCGGCAGCAGCGGCAGGACTGCCGCGCCGGCGAACAGCGCGCCGAGTCTGCCCAGAAAGCTACGCCGGGAAATCAGTCTCGCCAGCAGGCGCGCACTTTCCCCCGCCCGTTCGTCAAGCCAGACATAACCGTGTTCGATGAGGTCATTTGGTTTCATAAGGTTTGTTCCTTCACCGAGTTTTCATATTCGGATTCGAGTGATCCCATGTAATCCTGCAAGGTTGCGACGCCCGAGTCCATCGCCTCAACGAGACTTTCGAGGTGCTCACGCGTGTTGACCAGGCCTTTGCTGTGCAATGTGCCATCACCACCAATAAGCAGCGCGAATGGCAACTTGCTGACTTCGAATGCCATGCCGAGACCCTCGGAGATGACGTAATGATAATCGTTCAGGTTCAGGTCGCGGGCATACGCTTCGTGCTGTTCGACTTTGTCGCCGTCGCTTGCAAATACCAGGCGCATTCGTTTGCCCTCTCTCCTGGCAAGCGATTTGGCGGTAGGCACCAGCGATTTGCAAACCGGGCAGGTGGGCGAAATAAACAGGACGAATGTTGCCTCGCCATGCGGATTCGTACCACCAATGACGAATTCTTACCGCGGAGGTCGCTCAGCGTCATCGCCTTGGTCACTTCTCCGACCTTCGGTCCGCTGGTCGGCATGAGCGCGCCGGCCGGTGCGACCCGCTCGTGCAGGATGCCTACCTGTCGTGCCAGCGCCAGCACGATCAGCGCCAGCACGATGACCAGCACCCACAAAACGATATTGGAAACCATTAGCGCCTCAGTCATGCCGGTTTCTCCAGGTACCGATCGCGGCGCTGTTGTTCAGCAACTGATTTGCGGCAGCCGTAAAGCAATACGATAGCCAGCAAGCCGGCCACCAGCGTTACGTAGTCCACCAATCCGATGACTCGTTCGGTCGTGGGTACGGTTGCGGTCAGTGCGACCATAAATGAGGATGGAATTGCGGGCGACGAGACCCCACGATAGCTGCTGATCTCTGCCGGCAGCGGTCCCCATCGTGCAACCGCAGTCAATGTGTATGCGGCCACGCAAAAGATTAATGGCAATGGCAAACAGGTAACTGCCAAGGAGTGCTGCCGTGGTCATCGCCACAAAAGTGGGCGCTATATTAAACAACCAGGCCGCACCAAGCAGTGCTTCAACGATCGGCACGAGAATGCTTGCGGGCGCGATTAATGCGCCTGGCATAATTTCATACGCGGTCAATGTGGCGCGGAATTTTGGCAACGCTGTCAGCTTGTGAACCGCCGCCAGCAGGAGCAACAATCCAAAGCCAATCGAAACCAGTTTCAGGATCAGCGGGTCAAGCATTGGTCAGAGATCCTGTATCAGAGAAGCACCCGGGCCCGGGTCCTCGATCGTCCGATCCAGCTGAGTCTCAAAGCATCATAGATATGCAGCCCACCCTTCTTCATCGGAGATGATGAGTTTAGGCTCCGACTCCTGGGTCACCATGATGTTGCTGGTTTCGACTTCCAGTTCCAATCGGGCGATGCGACGCTGTGTAAGCAGGTTGAAGACCCAGACTTCCGTGCCGGGATCCTGATGGGTGTATTCCCCGCCCTGGTGCATCAGGATATACATAAGTCCGGTGCCCTCGTGTACCGACTTGAGTTGGCCACCGCCTGCCCGCCATTTTTCTTCAGCGTCCTCTTCGCTGATCATTGACCATGCATCGCTGATGTCGATGTCATCACCGTCAACCGTTACGTGGAATACCTGGCCGAGATGTGAGACGAGTAGCCAGCCGCCATTAAACGGTACGGGATGATCGAACACAGGATCGTCCCCGATCGAGAAGAATTCATTACTGCGGACACGATTAGATTCGTTGCCATCGTCATCCAGCTGTATCAGTTGCAGGGTGCCATCGCCGCAAATCATCAGGAAGTCGTTGTTGCCAACCGCCATGATCAGTGCGCACCCCGGGGTCGAGACTTCACCAACCAGCGACCGGTCAACAATATCCACGATAGTGACAGACGCGGCGGCGTCATATTGAAAATGCCCACGTGCCGTCCATCGCCCATCAACTGGATGTAAGTTCTGAGCGGGAGGATAGTGATTTTCTGCGGAATTTCGACCTCGGCGATCGGCGACAGATTCTCATAGTCGTAGATTGTCAACAAGTCGGTACGATCACCGTGTACGCCACGAGAATAGTAGGACTCGGCGGCATAAAACTCTTTACGCGCCGGGTTGGGCTGTACGGCCGGCGTATGGGGCGACAAGGACAACAGGCCCTGCATCTCGCCGGTGATGCCGTCATAAATGTACGCACCTCAGGCCAACGAAATAAACCAGTTCTCCGACGATCGGCCATGGTTTCGACAGTCGACTGTCTTGGGGGAATCTGTGCATTTGCCAGCGGCCCAATGAGCATCAGGCACAAGGCCAGAAGAGAGATGACGCGCATTATTTTTTATCCTCCGTTGCCGGTGAATTTGTGTGGTCTGTCACCAGTGGCGAAGTCTACCATGGTTAATGCGATGACCGGCATGGCATCCCACTGCGCGAGACATCCTGGGATTTCGTTGACTGGCCGGTCGGTAGTGGCAGAATCGCTGCCTTGACCAACAGTCGGATTTCGGGTTTCACAGCGGCGTGATGAATTGGAAAAAAGCAGTCTGGATCGGTGTTGCCGCTGTCGTTGCGTTGCTGGTGCTGTTCGAAATCCGCTTCAGGGTCGAATTCTCTTTGCCGGGCGAAAGCAGTCAACTCGATGCCACGCAGGAAGCGCGGTATGCAGCATGTTACGCGCAGCGCGACATTGAGATTCATGACGTTGCATTCGGCACCATCGACAATCCTGACGTGCAGAAATTGTATATATTGAACAATCGCAAGCGTGCGGCCACGGAGTGTCGTCAACAATTTCCGGAGCAATGGATCACCGTCGAGCAACCGTTTCGCTTCAACCTGATAGATCTCCGTTTCAGATACTAGTTATTGTTTATTCGTAGGAGCTCGCCCGAGCGAGCGATTCGGATCGACTACACGCATCGGCATCGCTCGCCCGGTGGGCCGGGCTCCTACGAAAAGATCCGCATTAACCGAAGTTGGCGAACAAGCGCTGGTGGCCGGCAACAATCCGCGCGGTCTCTGCGGGCTCGGGTTGCAACGACCAGTCTCCCTTTTTGCTGGTTCCGCCGAGAACCAGTGCGTCGGTGCGGGGGTACATGTAAAGCAGTCCATCGCCACCGCCAAGCGTCCAATAGTCGACGCCCGGATCTGGTGGCAGGAATACGAGTTGACCTTTGACCGGCGTTAATTCTTCATCACCAAAAAGTGCCTTGGCGCCGAGGCCGGTACAGTTAAAGATGACGGGTTCGTCAAGTGCAAGCAACTGCGAACGATCTTCGAAATTGCGGATCACTATCCTCCCCCCGGCCTGATGATAGTCTTCAGTCAGGCGCCGCAGGAAAATTCCGGGATCCACCATCATCGTTACCATGACCCTTACATACGGTACCGGAAACGGGTGTTCATTCGGCTGCAGGATGCTCGAGTGTGGGAACAAGTCGGTAATGTCCGGAAAAAAATCATCTTCATCGAACGGTTCGTCGCTGAGGAAATAATTTTCCATCCAGCGAATACCGTAATCAGCACCACCGAGATTCGTTTGTGCGTGATGTGAGACTCTGGCCGCCCAGTTCAACTTCGACAGGAACGCATCAGTTGCGACTTCCTTGTCATAGACGCTGGCTGGTGACCACTGCCCGGCGGCGCGATTGGACGTCGTATGTCTTGCTACATCCTTCGTGTATATGGTGACGTTCCAGCCGGCATCCTGCAGCAGGCGCGCACTGGTCAGGCCCATGACGCCACTGCCAACGACAGCTACGTCGCGATGCTCCATGCCGAGCGTTTCACGAACGGCAAGTGCCGAGGACCCCCAGGACAGCGTAATGCCGCCGCCGCCGTGACCGTAGTTATGAACGACGACTTTGTCATCGAACTGCTCGCTTTCCACGCGAAAGCCGGATGGACGAAAAGGCCTGAGCCCGACATTTGAGCGAATGACGTTGTCCATCGAAATGCGCGGCGCGAGCCACGGTTTTCTTGAATAAGGCCGCTTGTATTGCGCGGTATTGCTGGTGACCGGCACGCAGCCATTGACGCCGGCAACGATCGCCCCGGCGCCCATCGTTTTCAGCAGGTCACGGCGTAGCCGCTGCTTCATCATGGACATCGATCCCGCTCCCTCAAAATACGATTTTGCGAAGCGTAGTTGGCTTTCGGCCAAATGACAATTACAGTGACGTAAGCTTTGCAGGGGGCATGATGAAAAACAAAGTCACGCGGCGCGATTTTCTGAATGGCACGCAGGTAGCGATTGGTACATCGCTGTTGACGCCCTGGGCGGAATTATTCGGGGCGGTCCCGGAAAAGTTCGCGCTGGGGCCGGATTACTATCCGCCTGCCAAAACCGGTCTGCGCGGCAGTCACGCAGGATCCTGGGAAACCATGCATGCCAAGGTCTCCGGCGCGACCTGGGCGAGAACATCGCCAGAAGAAGATGTCGACCTGGTCGTTGTCGGCGGCGGCATCAGTGGCTTGGCAGCCGCGAATTTCTATCGCCAGGCCAGACCTGGCGCCAAAATCCTGATCCTCGACAATCACGATGATTTCGGCGGTCACGCCAAACGAAATGAATTCGCGGTCGAAGGAGGAACGCGCATCGCATACGGCGGCACGGAATCCATCGATACGCCATCGTCGTATACCGAGATTTCGAAGGATCTGTTGAGTGATATCGGTGTCAATGTGCAGAGGTTTTACGACTACTACGATCAGGAGTTGTATTCATCGATGGATCTCGGCTACGCAATTGCGTACGACGAAAAAACCTATGGCCAGCGAAAGCTCGTCACCGGATACGGCAGTATTCCGTGGGAGGATTTCGCGGCACAAATGCCGATGAATGATCGTGCGAAGGCGGACCTTGTTCGCGCATTCACCGACGAGCGTGACTACCTGCCCGGCCTGACGCGTGAAGAGAAGGTCCAAATTCTGCACAAGATGAGTTACCGGGAATTTCTCAAAGACTATGTCAAGGTGGATCACCAGGTACTGGAGATGTACCAGCGCTGGGGCATGAGTTACTGGTGCGTCGGCATGGATGAAGTGCCGGCTATTTCGATCCCGGGATATACCGATGGTGGTGGCTTGCCTGGCTTGACGCACACGCTGCCGCGGATCGGCGGCCGGGGTAACGAGCCATACATATTTCATTTCCCCGACGGCAACGCCTCGGTTGCACGTCTGCTGGTTCGCAAGCTGATTCCCGAAGCGCTCCCCGGTAAGACCATGGAAGACAGCGTGACGGCGCGCGTCGACTACACAAAACTCGATCACGACGGCGCGGCAATTCGGATTCGATTGAACAGTACCGTTGTCGACACGGCCCACACGGCACTTTCCGATGCCGTCGACGTGACTTACGTACACCGTGGGGATGCGCATACGGTGCGCGCGGCGAAATGCATTCTCGCGTGCTACAACAGCGTGGTTCCTTATATCTGTCCCGAGTTGCCCGAAGAACAAAAACAGGGGCTTGCGTACAACATCAAGGTGCCGCTCACGTACACGAAAGTCCAGGTCAGGAATTGGCAGGCTTTCGCCGACCTCGGGGTCAGATTCGTCTATTACACCAACGATTTTTACAAGCAGGTCGAACTCGACTACCCGGTTTCGATCGGCAGCTACAAATTTGGCAACACACCCGATCAGCCGATGGTGCTGCACATGTGCCACGTACCCTATTTCGACGACATCCAGGGGCCGGAACAATGGCGCGCGGGTCGGCGGCAGATGCTGACGACGCCGTTTTCTGTGTACGAGCATCATGTGCGTGACCAGCTGGATCAGGCGCTTTCAGGAACAGGATTCGACGGCGAAAAAGATATTGAGGCGATCACCGTCAACCGCTGGGCGCACGGTTACTCCTATGGTCCGAACCGCACCTGGGAGCCTGACTATGCGTCAGAGGAAGACAAGCCCTGGGTCAAAGGTCGCAAGCCTTTCGGCAGAATCACGATTGCCAACTCGGACGCAGGCGCTGCGGCAAATACAAACTCCGCGATCACGCATGCGCAGCGTGCGGTTCAGGAAGCGCTGTCTGGCTAAGCGGGGACAGCCATCCTTTGTAGGTCACGACATGGCCGATGATCGGCAACGTGACCTTGACATGAAAATGAAACTTGCCGTCCGCGACGTATTCATAGGTCTTTCCCTGTGGGGCAAGAAATCGCGGCATCGGTATTCCGAGGAAAGCCCAGCCGCGCGGCAGGTAATTCAGCCGTCCGTTTTCCCACAACAGCGCCATCGCAAAATTGGCGGGGCCGAATTTTTCGCAGACAAGGTGCGAGAAGCGGCCACTGCCGACGCTCATCACACTCGAAAATTCATGCCCATCAAAATCGCGGCT
>PVMK01188927.1_pt1 | contig 10464 bp, 11 predicted proteins | sample 1853481 | NCBI WGS metagenome assembly PVMK01 (sample SAMN08533507, study PRJNA380276) | Marine sediment metagenome, whole genome shotgun sequencing project. | reverse complement strand
ACTTTAGATTTTAGGAATATGGATGAATTGATATCTTTGATACTGTATATAGACTTTAATACGTCACGCAGGGACTTACCCCCTGAAGTCAGTTCGTGTTGATTACATATATCGTATTTGTTACAAAATTGCAAAAAGGGCAAACCCTCAAAAAAAGATTTGCCCCTAATGAAAAACGGTATCAAAAGCAATCTGAAGTTTGCCTGTGTTTTCAAAGCCAATTTTCCACAATTGTTAGTCACAAATAGAACAGTTCTAGTTCTATCAAATAAATGTAGCTATATCATCCAGCGATTTTTTACCAATTGCTGGCACAACCGCGTCTTCAGATGGATACCCGACAACAAGGATCATGAACGGCTTTTCATTTGAAGGTCGGGATAGGATTTTGTTTAAAAATCTCATCTTGTTGGGCGTGTAAGTCAATGCAACGAGACCTGCATGGTGTATTGCCGTAATAAGCATACCTGTGGCAATGCCTATCGATTCCAATACATAGTAGTGTTTCTTTTTGCCGCCATCCGGCAGAAAACTGTAAAGTTGTGAAAAAATGACAATAAGATAGGGCGCGGTTTCTAAAAATGGTTTGTTATAATCGGTGTCCAAATGTTTAAGATCCTCAACCCAATTTTGAGTTGCTTTTCCTGTATAAAATTTGCGTTCAATTTTTTCAGCTGCTTCACGAATCTGTCTTTTAACAGTGAGGTCAGACACAACAACAAAACTCCATGACTGTTGGTTGGCTCCACTTGGGGCAGTCGAAGCTGTGTACAAGAAATCTTCAATTATACTACGAGGTATGAGTTGATCTGAAAAATGACGAACCGTTCGGCGCCTCTTCATTTCCTCATAAAATTCTGATGAGCGCTTTTTCATTACATCTACAGGATATTCACGGTAATCAGTTAGCTTTAAAAATCCCTTTTCTACCATAAAAAGTCTCCTCAGGTTTTTCGGGTTGTTGAAACGGGAATGATCGATGATATAACGGTGCGGAGTTTGTATCGTCTATTACATATATCGTACAGATGAAAAAGGCAAACCATGAAAAAATGATATCACAAATAATTTAGGGCCTCAAAAACCTGTCATATAGCAGAAACATGCAATTCAGCTCAAAGAACTGAGATGGATGATATCACAGGTTTTGAGTTGATGATTTCTTTTCAAAATTACAAATATTTTCAGCTTCAGTTTTATAGATTAGATTGATTACTATTTTTGCCTTCCTATCCATCTTCTGAAGAAGCAGCAATGGCTAAAACTGGGCACGGCGCACTTTGTAAAACCTGTTTAGTAGTACTGCCACGGAGCACATCTAAAAATCCTTGGCGTCCATGGGTGGGTAAAACAATCAGGTCAGCAGATAGCTCATTTGCTACAGCAATAATTTCATCAACCACTTGACCATTGCGATGAATCTGATTCCATCTAAACTGGGGGGCCTCAGGCAAATTGAACACTGGCATTTTTTCAGAATTTCCGACATGGATAAGCGAAAAGTTTATCAAATCGTCTCCAATTGCTTTGGCTAAAGCCGCTCCGTCCTTTATTGCTGATTCTGGATGGGGTTCTCTATCCACCGGAATCAGGATGTTTTTTAGAGAGACACTTCCATCTTGAAGAGACACGAAGCCTCGTGCCCCCTCAGGTACAAATAAAGTGTTCTTTGCCAGTTGCCTCACCAGTTGCTCAATGTCATCTCCCTGTATGCACCAATTAAGACACTCGTGAGCGTGCGTGGCAAGCACAATTAGATCAACAGGATGACTTTCTGCGTAATTGTAGATCTCAGCCATTGGACTCAGACCGGACACGTCCACCTTTTGGATTTTTATTCCCAACTCATCGAAAACAGCAGATCGCGATATTTCTTTTCTAAGGATGCCCCACCGCTCAAGTGTGGCACGCACGGTCGGAAATAGATGCCAGTTATTTGCTTTGTCCTTTCGATCCCTACTGTGAAAAATTGTAAATTTTGTTCCAAGCAAAAGTGCCAACCTCAGCGCGTGTGCGAAAGCAAGTTCACTAGCTTCTGAGAAATCGGTCGGATGCAACACAGAATATTCAAAATTCTCCATCATATAGCCTCCTTAGATATCTTGCCAAAACCAAAGGTCAAAGCATCTCAATTTTCAGTACATATATCTTATTTCTTACAAAATTGCAAAAAAAGCAAACCCAGCGAAATAAGTTTGCCTTTACTGAAAAACGATATCACAACTATTTAAGGCCACTTTCAGATTCAAGATACATAGCAGATATTTGTACTTAAGGCAGGGCAATAATCCAGCCCACCAGAGTAAGGACGATAGCAAAAGTCCAAAAAATCGTTCGGGGGATTATCGTAACTCTTTCATAGTGTTTACGATACAAATCGCCGCTCCGGATAATGGTAAAAATTTCGGATATAATTTCCCAAGCAGCGTGGGTGCTGATAAATACAAGAATAATTTTTGCTAAATTTGCCTGGCCCGTCGAGTAAATTACAGCTAAGCTCACCGCTGCGTAGAACACGGCCAGGGGTCCACTCTCCAGGTGGCCGATTTCATGCGTGAAGCTCAGTGAGGACCGTGCATTTTCTGTCAAACCTCGGCGCAGCAGCCAGTTAACCACAGGAGGATGAGGAATTAACAATTTTTTGAAACCGACCTTATGCAGGAAGCCAGGCCCAATAGTCACGGTAGCCTCCATGCCATACCAAGTTCGGGTTTTTATGGTTTTCGTTTTGCTAGTTTTCATCTCCGGCAGGTAAAAAATTTGTAAAGATTCATTGGGACAGATATTAAATAGCCTTCAGCCAGGCCCTCTCGGTAAGATGGTTGGTTGGGTCAACGTCATTTTCTTTAAGGAAGACCCAAAGCGGATCCATTTCCCTTGCAAGCGAGTGTGCAAACAGCCGACGTCATCCCCAGGAAATAGGAGTCAAACCTTAAATAAGCTCGCTAAGAAATTTGTTATCCTACCAAAATACCAAGTTTTATCAACTTCCAGATCCAATCCTATCAGCATCAAAACTTGAGCTATTCGATTTTTATGATTTCTTGTCGAACCTCAAATCAGCGTCAATTAGCACCGATTACATATATCTAATATTTCATAAAAAATCAAAAGGACAAACCCTGTCAAATGGATTTGCCCTTATTGGAAAACGATATCACAAAAAGTCAAACATTTTGTAGGATTGTTTGCATGGATTAGCCCTTCATTGTCACGTTATTTTCCTTTTGGGTTGCAACCATCCAATAGGTTTAAAAATATATCCGTATATTGCCAGATTCAACACAACAACGAATATGCCTAAAATCACTTGATGATAATATGTGAGACCAGCAGGGTACAAGATAGGTTCTATATATTTGATAATAAATCCTTTTGAATAACCTATTCCCTCACTTTTGATACGAAGCCAATTTTCCAGATACGTTAGCGGACAAATCCACCCCACAAATGAAATCAGGACGGCCCATAAAGCTACTGGAAAGTGTATCCAAATCACTTTCGGCCACCAAATCAATAAAATACCCCCAGCTACAGCAAATATGACATAAATAAAGTGAAGTAAAACAACAATGTCAGAAAAAAAAGAATAATACATTTATTCAAACCGTTAATGTAGACACATGGTTTCTGATTACTTGTATTACTTTGAAAATGATATCCCAAATATTTACGGCTTTAAATTACTGCTATAAATAGCAGAAATCACAGGTTTCGCGAATCGTGTGATACGATTTGTATATGTAACGCTAAGCGTACCGGTGGCGAAGCAGTCAGGTTGCGCGGCTTGTTAAAGCCGTACATTATTCATCTAAATGAAACTTGACGCCATGGCGAGTTGCTATAATTTCGAGTTTATCTATCTCCGGAAGCCCCGAAGGTATTTCCTTAGCAAGGTCAGTGAAGAAACTTGATGCATTACTTGTCTGGCTTGTGATAGATATCATTTGGCCGCCCCCTTTTTTAAAGCGAAACCAGTGCACTGTACCGGCAGGCAAATGGACCAGAGTCCCAGGTTTTGCAATCATTTTTTCTTCATCATATCCAAATTCAATATTTCCTTTAGTAACAAAAAATGATTCATCCCAATGATGGGAGTGAGGAGGAGGACCGCTTCCTTCAGGGCCTCCCTGTATAAATAATTCATATCCATGTGTTTCATTTTTTGAGGCGATTATTGTGATTCCTTCGCCTACAATATTAAGAGGGTCTGGACGGTTTTCTGGAAAAACAACAAATGGTTTTAACATGGGATTTCTCCAATCTTGTATCGATAAAAGCTGTATCTATCTAAAGCCAATTCTTACTGATTACATATATCGCATAATTTCCAGCAAAAATCAAAAATGCAAACTCCAGATACGTGATGGAGATCACACGAATCAGACCTTTTTGAATTTTGTATTAACTCCAATGATCTGCAGATCCAAAATTATATACACATCTGTTCCAAATTCCTGCTGCAAACCCTCGCTTCCGCTTTGTTCTAAATTTTCGATATCAAAAACCATTTTTCATTCATAATGACACCACAGAAATTATAGAAACAACGCCGTCGAATTGCTCCAGTGCAGGGAACAAAATCAAAAAGAGGCATACCCTATGTCACTCAAACTTCCAAAAATGCGTTCTGTCCATATGACCTACTTGTATCTGTCCGATCCCGAGAACCTGGAAAAATTCCTCAGCGAGTTCAGACAAAATCTCAAAAAAAAGTATCAAAAAATAATAGTTGAAGGCGAGGAACGATACACCTGTGGCCAGGAGCACACTCGATTAAATCCAAGTTGGGCACCCTTTCAGCATCTGGAACGTTATTGCTTGGAGAAAGGGCTGGATGATTTTGAGGTCAGAGATTTTTTAGAGGAATATCTGCGGCGCCCGATCATATGTGAATGCGACATTTTGATCGACCATAGAGAGCAGCGGAAAAGGGACCTTGCGCGAATATTTGGTCTGGATTTCGAAGGATATGACTTGCTGATTGAAAGTCGAGAGGGTTGTTAAAAAAGGTTGACCGCTTACTGAGGAAACATTAGAAGATTTATGTTGGCAGGTAACGAATGTGTTTAAAGATATCGTTTGAGTATCATAACAATTACCGGTCTGATCTTAAAGTGGATATATAGCAGATATCCACGGCTTCTGGTTGACGATTTCGTTTCCGAATCATCTATTTTTAGAGCTTCATTTCTTTGTTGATTCAAGGCAGCAATCATCACATTCGGCTGCTCAGGCAAAGCCCAAGATATTGATTTTCCGGTTTCCATTCAGACCTGCAGAGGAAGGTCTATTCAGCTACGACACGCCTAACGTATCACATGCGTTTAGGGATTTTACGGCACCTGCCCTAATAGCAGTAACCGCCAAACGATAAGGTTTTTGAACGTTTCACCTGTACATAGCATCTTTGCAATTATTGCTTTCACTAAAAACAGCCTTTTCTCGCTCTTTTCCCCAAATTTTTTTTCCAGCTCTTTTAGGATTTCTTTTGAAGTGTTGATTTCGCTCCTCAAAATATCTGTCTATTGCAAGTTTGCATTCTTCGATAGACTGATAATCGCTATTATGAATAATTGCTCTTGCCATGCCACTAAAAACTGATTCAATTACATTCAGAAATTGAGCACTCGAGGGTAGAGGTGCCAAAACCACCTCGGGTGTCCCATTAACAGACCGGTAATTGTCAGCGTTAACTCGTTTGACCTCTTTCTCTAATTCCTTCGATCCGTGCCAAGAGGCTGCATCCCATGAAAAATATAGGCGTTGTTTATTTCTGTACTGAGTAAGCAGGATATTTAGTAGGGCAATCATTTCTGCCGTGTTTTTATGGTCAGAATAAAAGTGAGTGATTTGGTTGGTTGCGAGTTCCAAGGCTCCTGTCAATATCAAGCTACCTTTGCTTTTTTGCCACTGGGGGATAATTCGCTGCTCCTCTGGGCCGATAAGCGCTTTTCCACCGTGCATTTTAATGGCGAATGGGCCAAATTCATCAATAGAAAAGAAACATTCTGACTCGGATAAATTAGCAAGTATTTTTGTTATTGACTCCAATTTTTCACGGTATCGTGGATCGGTACTTGTCAGCACTTTCTTCGCCTTCCTAAAACGAAATCCAGCTTTCCTAATAATTTTTCTGATATTTTCTCTTGAAATGGGTAGACTTTGCTCCCGCATAATTCTATTCAAATCTTGCATAATCCAGCTTGTGCGATTAATGCCGTAATCGCTGGGTGGTGAATGTAAAATGGCAAAGAGAGCATCCTTGTATTCGGCCTGTTCATGTTTTCTGGGCCATCCTTTCCGAAAAGAGAAAAGATCACGGATACCGTGTTCACAATAATGACCTAAGATATTTTTGACAGTGCGTTGGTCTATCATTAAAAACTTCACGATCTGAGAAATAGGGATGCCTCTTAAATCAGCAATGACTGCAATTGCGCGGTTCCTTTCGCGAAGCTTGCCTTCACGGATGTGTGTGATCAATGTTTCTGCGTCTTCCAGAGATAATTTCTCGCCGAGATTTCGCACTAAACATTTTGCAGTGATCTTCACTTGTAATAGCATAAGCATCCATCTACCTGGCAGAACTGTCTCTGCATCGCAAGAATCCTGTCTGAAGTGAGATATGAACTGTTTCACAATTGTATATTCGCCACCATAGCCTTGTTCTTTAAGGTTCTGGAATGCGTGAGTTGCTGAACACTGTGTCAATTCCACTTCTTGCCTAATTGCTGGTTTGAAAGGATCAAGGATACTCGACCTTTTGCTAACCTGGCGTGATTCGTAACGCTTTTTCTTTGCCCATTTGATCACAGTTCTCGAATCCAGAGAGAGTTTCTGGCTGATTTCAGAAAACGACAGGTGCTGGCGGTAGTGAAGATCATGAATTTGATGGTAGGTGTGAAAGTCGATCATTTCAGTGTTCTAATCCAACAATTACTATACAGAATTAATTCTGTATATCCCAATATATCATGGCTTTTACAGAAATTTTCTTTAATCGGCAATTTAAATTTTCAAATTTCGGATATCTTGCCATAAACACAACCTGAAGCCAATTCGTGCTGATTACATATATCGTATTTCTTACAAAATTGCAAAAAAAGGCAAACCCCAGAAAATGGATTTGCCCTATTGAAAAACGATATCACAAGTTCAGAAACCACTTTTAAGATTTTGGATAAATAGCAGATATTGAAGGTTGGATATTCCCTCCTTTTTTATGTTTTCGGATTTACGGATAAGTAGGCATTGATAAATTTATCGACCTTATCTTTTATGTCATTCTGGATATTTTTTCTGTCACCAAAACCGATAGTAACTACCTCCCAAGTGGGAGCTAAAAATGTGTAGTTGGGTTTACGCACTAAAGACGCATCTTGCATAAGTCGAACACCAACTTCATAAACTAATGTGTTCCCTGGACCTTTCATTCCATTAATGTAAATATAAAAAACAGGCTGTCCTTTTTCCTTTTTTAATTCCTGTTTGGTCAGCACCTTGATTCCTGCTAATCGAAGTTCCGATTCCACATCTGTCTGTATCTTGCTTTTAGATAAACCCTCATATTTAAGAAAAAAAGGTTGCACATAAATAGCCACATGTATCCTAGTAATACCTCTAATTCTTTCTCTGCTCGTTTCATTATCAAATGCAAATGCATTTCTTCCCACACTGAAAACCATAACCAATCCCATAATAAGGATAATACGCTTCATAAGCCCCCCATTTTATATTTTCTATTTTTGCTTTGCCGAATGGTTAAAAGCATTCGACTGTTTTATCAATATATCGTATAATCCACCAAAAATCAAAAAGGCAAACCCTGGTAAAGGATTTGCCCCTATTCAAAAACGATATCACAAATAATTTAAGGCCTCAAAAACCTGTCATTTATAGCAGCTATCCATAGCCGTTCCAGCATCTGATGCCCATATTTACCACTGATTTTCTATTAAACCCTAGGCCAAGAATGGCTTAGAAGGATGAGCAATCCCCATCCAATCAAAGCAACACCGAGTGGAGCACTCATTTTCCGACCCCAGGGCATATTCTTCTCAATGGCCATCACTGCTCCAAGAACCAGCATCCAACCAATGCTCCCGGTACCGACACCAAACATCAACAACATCAACGCCCAACAGCAGCCCACGCAGAAAATTCCGTGATGCATCCCGAGCATAAAGGAGTGCAATCGATCACGTTTTCCACGCCAGTATTGCATGACAAAGCTCAAAGGTGCACGACATTTGTCCAGACAGCGGTATTTTAATGAGGAAAACTGGAAACTCCCCGCCAGAACTAAAATGCCCACACCAAGCATCCACGCATTGGACTGAACCCAAGGAATTTGCCCGATAAGCTGGTATAGGCCCCAATCACCAATATGAGCCACTATGCCAAAGCCTGCCCAAATGGAGAGATAGCCCGCGATAAGCAGAACCACGAGTTGCAGGTGGTTCTTTCGTTGGAGCGTCAAGCGTTGAAATATTTCCACGAGAGGCAGTGTGGTAGGGAGCATCATCGCAACTGTCATTAAAGTCCAACCAGCCAAATAGAGAACGAAAGAAAAACCGATAGTATGCTCAACGAAGCCCGCATGACTGATTTTAACCCACTGGCCGTGATGGAGATAACGGCCATAAGGTGATTGTTCCCAAATCCAAAGCGACAGCCACGCAAATAGAATCAAAATTCCTATGATCCACAGAAAACTTCTCCGGCTTACCGCATTCTTCATTAGAGAGCCTCATCGCTAAGGAATTGAGAAAGAGATGTTTATCCCTGGCAGTCAGGTTTCTTGCAAGAAAATTGGTCTTTGATAAAAGACACCAGGCAATTTCAATAGGTGGAATTTACAAGAAATCCCCTATCTCCAAGTTTAATACTCAAACAAGAATGTCCCCTGAATGGCGTTGTGATCCTGTAGATCGACATCAAGGCCTAAAACAGGGCTTGTCGCTTTGTACACAGAGGCCTTGCCTACATAAGCGGGTGAGCCGGGAATCGATGAGAAAGCAGTGTCATGAAGGGTTGTGTCTCTCCCAGTAGCACCTTGGAAAGGCTCTATGTCAGCAGTAACGGCTGAACCTATTCGCAGACGTCCTTTGCCTTTCTCCACCTCAAAGGTAATTGGTGCCCGCTCCACTGCAACTACCTCTCCAATCAATTGAGCTAATTCTGCAATGGGGCCGCCAAGTTTGCCGGTGAAAGCGTTCAGAATCGCTTCTTCTTGTTGAGGGGAGGCTTTCTCATCCATAAAAACAACGGCACGCCAGTTGCCTTTTAGGATGTTTCCAGGAATGTGACATAGGATGGCAAGGGTAAGGCCTGATACATCCACTCCATCGATCTTTCCTTTGTCAAAATGCCACGATAACGTCCCGTCACAGGTGCCACCATCCGGGTCTGCTCCAACCCAGCATGGGCATAGTACGTCGCAAGTACACACTTCTAATAATCTTCCTTCCAATCTGTATGCCATTTTGGTCCCTCCTTTTGTGGTTACCTATAATATTTGAAAGAGAATTTAGATGGAACGTGGAACTCGAAGCTATTTCCACCGTAAAATAGAGCTAAAAAAAATTGTGCGTTAAGTTTCATGCCACTATGTGGCCCTTGAATTAAGAATTAGCACCACAATGTGGTCCTGTCAACTTTTTTTTTGAAAAACAAAAAGCTTTTATGTTGAGCCACAATGTGGTATGTACAGATAAAAATAACAGGGGTGTGACTGAATGGAAAAAAAGGAGTTGGCTAAAATTAGAAACTATCTGGGGAAAACTCAAAAGCAAATGTCACAATTGCTTGGCACTTCCCTAAAAGCTATAAAAAGCTATGAGCAGGGATGGCGAAACATACCTGTTTATATTGAAAGACAAGTTTTATTTCTTCTGGTAGTTAAGGAGGCTTTGGGTATAAGCAAAAAGCCGTGCTGGGAGATAATAAAATGTTCTATGGAAACAAGACAAAACTGTCCGGCATGGGAATTTAAAGCAGGATATCTTTGCTGGTTTATAAATGGGACAGTATGCGAGGGAAAAGTGAAAAAAAATTGGCACACGAAGATGAAGATGTGTCGGCAATGCAAGGTTTTTAAATCGATACTGCCTGATATTCACGAGCAATAATGGTGCGGGAGTTCTTTTCGATGTATCCAACGCGCCTTTATGAAAAGTACAGATTTCTTGCCAAAACCAAAGGTCAAAGCATCTCAATTCCAAGTACATATATCGTATTTCTTACAAAATTGCAAAAAAGGCAAATCCCCGAAAAAAGATTTGCCCTTATTAAAAAACGATATCACAGGTTCTGAACCCACTGTTAAGATTTTGGATACATAGCAGGTATCAACGGTTGTGGTCATTTAAAGTTCGATTAGTAGAATCTTCCTCTAAGTCCTTTTTCTTTCCAATTTTATAAGCGTCAACAATCCCAATTATCCAGCAAAAAGTTATCAAT
>PVMK01146862.1_pt1 | contig 10465 bp, 11 predicted proteins | sample 1853481 | NCBI WGS metagenome assembly PVMK01 (sample SAMN08533507, study PRJNA380276) | Marine sediment metagenome, whole genome shotgun sequencing project. | reverse complement strand
CCTGGACATCTACAATATTGTCGTTACCAATGATTTCAACATGGGTGCAATGGAAAACAAGTCACTCAATATTTTCAATTCAAAGTATGTGCTGGCCCGGCCGGATACTGCAACGGACATTGACTACAAAGGGATAGAAGGTGTCATTGGACACGAGTACTTCCACAACTGGACAGGAAATCGCATCACCTGCAAGGATTGGTTCCAGTTGACACTCAAGGAGGGATTGACTGTATTCAGGGATCAGGAGTTTTCATCCGATATGCAGTCACGGGCAGTCAAACGAATCCAGGATGTTCGTGATTTGCGCAGCAGGCAATTCCCGGAAGATGCGGGTCCGATGTCACATCCGATCCGGCCGGATAAATACATTGAAGTCAATAATTTCTACACAATGACCGTGTACCAGAAAGGCGCCTCGATCATTCGGATGTATCAAACATTGCTCGGTGTTGAGGGCTTTCAGAAGGGTCTGAAGCTTTATATTGAACGCCACGATGGCCAGGCGGTTACCTGCGATGATTTCCTGGCGGCAATGGCTGATGCAAACGGAGCAAACCTGCAACGTTTTGGCCGATGGTATGGTCAGTCCGGTACACCGGAAGTAAGGGTAAGCACGGATTATGATGCCAGGCAATCCAGGTTTACGCTGCATCTCTCTCAGCACACACCACCCACGCATGACCAACAAGAGAAACAGGCCCTCGTCATTCCTTTCGCCATGGGCCTGGTGTCCCCGGCGGGAGAAGAATACCCCTTGCAATTGAGCGGTGAGGATTCGCCATCAGGTACTTCGCGCCTGCTGTTACTGGAAGAGGATAAACAATCGTTTACTTTCGAAAACATTCCGCAAATGCCGGTGCCGTCCCTGTTGCGTGATTATTCAGCACCGGTGAAGTTGCACTATACCTGGTCTGCAAATGACCTGGCTGTCCTGATGGCGCATGACAGTGATTCTTTCATGCGCTGGGAAGCGGCCCAGTTGCTGGCACAAGCTGAGATATTGTCCAACGTGGAGCGGTGCGCAAGCGGCGCCTCCATGGAAGTTGATCGTGCGCTGGTCGAAGCCTTCAGGACACTGCTGGAAGATACCGGGTCTGACCCGGCGTCTGGTGGCTGAGGCGATGATGCTGCCGGGTGAGGATTACCTGGCTGAACAGATGGAAGTTGTTGATGTGGATGGCATTCACGCCGCCAGGACATTCGTAAAAACCACCCTGGCCACGGAGCTGAAGAACCTGTTCCAGAGCAGATATGCGTCTCTTGATAATGGTGCAGTCTATGACAAATCACCTGCTTCGATTGCTGGTCGAAGCCTGAAAAATATCTGCCTTTCCTATTTGCTGGAAACCAATGGTGGAGATGGCGATCGCCGAGGCTCAACTCGCCGCAAGCGACAATATGACCGATACGCTGGCGGCTTTACAAGGCTTGGTGTGGGCCGGTGCAACGTCCGCGTCCGCTGCCCTGTCAGCTTTTGAGCAGCGCTGGAAAGACGATGCGCTGGTAATGGACAAATGGTTCGCCATCCAGGCTTCAAAGCCAGGGGCTGAAACAATTAAAGTAGTACGGACCCTGATGGAGCACCCGGCATTCAGCATCACCAATCCAAACAAAGTCCGTTCGCTGATCGGGGCTTTCTCCATGGCCAATCCGACCGGTTTCCATGCTGCGGACGGAGCTGCTTACCGATTTCATGCCGACCAGGTCATTGAACTCGATTCATTGAATCCGCAGGTGGCTTCACGCATGGTATCGGCATTCAATCAATGGAAACGGTATGATCAGGGCAGGCAGGCGCTGATGAAAATCGAATTGGAACGGATTGCCGCAGTGGATGGCCTGTCTCCCGGTGTTTTTGAAATTATCAGCAAGGCGATTGGCGCCTGAGGCCAGGGTTTTTTTATGACTGCATTTGATCTGATACCCCTGTGGCTGGTCCTGCTTGGGTCGGTAATATCACTGGTGGCTTTTATCGAAGTCGGCATCAAGCTGGGTTCGAACATAAAAGGCAAGACTGTCAAGGCACAGACCGCACAGGTCAGAGCCATCATGGGAGCTTCCCTGGGGTTGCTCGCTTTCATGCTGGCATTCAGTTTTAGTATGGCTCAGCGTCATTTCGAGGTCAGGACACAGTCGTTCATGCTGGAAGTCAGTGCAATCAGTTCGGCCTATCGTGGCGCTGATTTGCTCGATAATGCGACCCGTCCCTGTTGCCAGGAACCTTTTGCAGCAGTTCGTGGCGATCCGAATGGAAATGATGCAACTGAAAGACAGCTCCGACATGTCGAAGGTGTTTGAGCTGGTAAAGGACTCAGAACGCCTGCATGACAGTTTATGGTCCCTGGCTGAATCCTCGATGGAGGATGCGGAAAATGGCGAAAGCACCGGAATTTTCAGCCAGTCTGTACTTGCCATGATCAATGCGCAGGATGCCCGCCTTCAGGCGGTTTTGTTCAACCGCATTTCACCGGTGATTTGGGTCACCCTGTTCATCATGGCTCTGATGTCGATGATTATCATGGGGTACCAGGCGGGACTCACAGGTGCGCGGAGCGGCATCGCAACATGGACCCTGGCCGCAACATTCTCTGTTGTAATGGCGTTGGTCATGGACCTGGACCGGCCAAACCAGAGCCTGTTCAGTATGAACCAGCAACTGATGGTGGATCTTCACAACCGGATGGCGGCAGACGGCAACTGACCCGCATCAGGCAGGTGCAAAGTTGGTTCAGTAGTCACTGTGGCTTATTAACTGTCCCTCAAGGCTTTTAAAAACAACTCTCTTTGTAAGTCCGCTTCGTGCCGCGTCGGGAATTTCGGCGCCAGCCGGGCGTCTCCGGAAAAACGCACATTGAACTGGAAGCCTTCTTCACCTTCGGCTGCGAACACGCGGGTCACGAAAACAACTTTGTCCAGGGCGACCGCATAACCTTGCAGATCATAAACAGAACGGGCCATATTTTTTCCTTGTGCCAATTTGCCGCTTCGGGCCGGCTTCCGGGTATATTAACCGGAGAAGCGTGCATCTGCTTTCACAACTGCTCTGTCAAGCCTGAATTGATGGGTTCAGAGCTACCCAGATGTTCCAAAACAAGGCGCAGACCGCAGAGAATGGCCTGGTCCTTCTTAAGGGCTGTAACACAGTATTTGGAGCATCTGGGTAGCTCCCTTCGGGCGAGTCGTGAAGCGGTCGTTCGCGGTGTTACGCCTCTGGGCAAGGACCAGCCATTGCCGGCGAGACGTGCCTTCGGCAATTGCTCCCTGCATTGCTCTACCTCCTGCATCCCTGCAGTCGTGCGCCCAACCACTTCACGACTCGCTGAACCCATCAATTCAGGCTTGACAGAGCACTAGGTACACAATTGTTTGAAATTCAGTACAATACGCGGTCCGTGATGGTGGAATGATGTGCAGATGCTGTATCCGGAATTTTATGATGTGATCGTAATTGGTGGCGGCCATGCCGGCACTGAGGCGGCGCTTGCCTCCGCGCGCAGCGGCGCCAGTACGTTGTTGATCACGCATAAAATCGAAACCATTGGACAAATGAGCTGTAATCCTGCCATTGGGGGGATAGGTAAAGGTCACCTGGTGAAAGAGATTGATGCCCTCGGTGGTGTGATGGCTCGGGCTGCAGACGCTGCCGCCATTCAGCTACGCACGCTCAATTCAAGCAAGGGCCCGGCTGTTCGCGCCACCCGGGCCCAGTGCGACCGCAATTTGTACCGTGCGTTTATTCGCAAGACCGTGGAACAGCAGCCAAACCTGGCAATATTCCAGGCCGGTGTTGACGATCTGTTGACTGATGACGGGCGTATAAGTGGTTGCCGGACGGCCACCGGGCTGGAATTTAATTCCACTACCGTAGTTCTTACAACCGGTACCTTCCTGGGCGGAAAAATCCACATGGGCGAGGAGCAATCAGCCGGTGGCCGTGCGGGCGACCCCTCGTCCAATGTGCTGGCAGCCCGCCTGCGCGAAATGCCGTTCAGGGTGGCCCGACTGAAAACGGGCACACCACCCCGTATAGACGGGAAATCCGTGGATTTTACCCATTTGCAGGAACAGCCGGGCGACGAGCCGCGGCCGGTGTTCTCTTTCATTGGCAGCCGGGAGGATCATCCGCGCCAGGTCTGTTGCTGGATTACGCATACCTCGGAACGAACCCATGACATCATCCGCAATTCCCTGCATCGCTCACCGATGTACGCAGGCGTCATTGAAGGTGTGGGCCCACGTTACTGCCCTTCCATCGAAGACAAGGTCGTGCGCTTCAGTGACCGGGAAAGTCACCAGATTTTTGTCGAGCCCGAGGGGCTGGATACGCAGGAACTGTACCCCAATGGAATTTCAACCAGTCTTCCGTTCGAAGTCCAGTTCGAGTTCGTACGCAGCATCAAGGGCTTCGAAAATGCTCGAATAACCCGTCCCGGCTACGCGATTGAATACGACTTCTTCGATCCGCGGGATCTGCATGCCAGCCTCGAAACGAAGCACATTGATGGCTTGTTTTTCGCCGGGCAAATCAACGGGACCACAGGTTATGAAGAAGCCGCAGCCCAGGGACTGGTTGCCGGCATTAACGCAGCCCGTCAGGTCCGTGGGGAATCCACGTGGACCCCCGGGCGCGATCAGGCCTACATGGGTGTGATGATCGATGATCTCATCACCCAGGGCACGCTGGAACCCTATCGAATGTTCACCAGCCGGGCGGAATACCGCCTGCAGTTACGGGAAGACAATGCAGACCTGCGGCTGACTGAAAAAGGCCGCGCACTCGGCCTGGTTGACGATGAGCGCTGGAGGCGATTTTGCCAGAAGAGCGAATGCCTGGAGGCAGAGCGTCAGCGGCTGAATGAGATCTGGGTGACACCAGGCAATGCACTGGGCCGGATGGTTGAAACCGCCTATGGTATCCCCATCAGTAAAGAAGTACGGGCACTGGACTTGCTGAAGCGACCTGAGGTTGGTTATCAACGACTGGTCGATATAAATGGCATAGGCCCTGGTGTAGAGGATGAACAGGTTGCCCAACAGCTGGAAATTCAGGTCCGCTATGCAGGATATCTCGGGCGGCAACAAGAAGATATTGCTCGAAGGAGCCGCCATGAAACAATGGAAATCGGAGACAATTTCGATTTTAACGGAGTTCAGGGGCTCTCTGCTGAGGTTCGGGAAAAGCTGCAGAGTGTCAGACCGGACACCATCGGTCAGGCTTCACGAGTCCCTGGAGTAACCCCCGCGGCCATATCTTTGCTACTGGTGCACCTCAAGAAATCGCGCAAAATGCGGGTTCAAGCCTGAAAAATTGCATATATCACGAATTGGCAACGCTAGGTTCACGGTTTTTTAACAGTGACCGGCGTATCCTAGAGGCGTAAGTTGACTGTGCCTGGCGTATCGCCCCTCTAGACAGGCAGTCCCCACACTTCTATGCCTATAGCGATACGCCTTTCAGACCCCGGGTTATTACCCGGGGTTTTTTTGTGGATGGGGATATAGGAACAGCGAGGCAATACCTTTCTATTTGTCGCCGTAGTCGCTGGCTCCCGGCATGTACCTGACCATGTGGTTTTGACCGGTTTTGAATGTGGCGCCCCATTCACTCATGAAATTATTGAATTCCTCTTCGCCGCCCAGGGCTTCTGTCATGATTGCTAAAAACGTGGGGTCAGGGCCTTTCATACCGGACCAGCCTTGCTTGGGTGAAACCAGGGTGATCTGGTTACCACGCCCGCCGGACTCCAGGGAGACGAATGCAAAATGGGACCCATAATTGGCTGATTTTAATGTATCGGTGATTTTTTTCAGTCCCTTGCGGAAGTTGCCGTATTGTCCGCCTTTCACATACCAGTTCTCAACGGAGAAATGGGTGTAACCTTCAAAATTCTCAGGCCAGTGACTGAAGTCATCCATCTCTGAATTAAAACTGCGTTGGAGACCGTCAATATGCGGGGCAACATTGGTCTGGAATTTTTGGCCGGCTTCTTCTTGCCAGTCATATTCGACATCGAAATCCGACCAGTTATGCTCACCCGACCGGGCGATGTACTTGCCGGTTTCGGGTCCCGTGAGGATCTCGTACCAGCTGTATTCCAAATGGCCTTCCTTACTGGCGATCCAGTGGTGGTAGTCGGTGATGGCCTCGACCAGGGCCTGCTCGTGTCCAGCCTTCGGCGTGATCAGGAACAGTTCGGCAATTCCGTCGTTTTCTTCATCCTCAGCATGCGCCGGCATGATCAAAAAGAGACTCACCGCCAGGGCCAGTCCAATCAGCTTGATTGCGTTTATCATGGTATTTTCCTCGTTTTCAAGAAAAGGTCAGTCCAGACTCTGCATTGAATGCTTTTATCGGACCGTACCTTCAGTATAGTTACATGCTGAAATTTTTCCGGAGAACTGATCGTATTAGCCCGTATATTGCATGAATTGCTGGAATTGCCGCTTGATTTTACGGTGTTATTTATGCAATTTTGCGCCTGGTTTCAAAAGCCTGACCCGCCTTTGGGTCCCTGAACACCGCTTCATCCAGTTCGCCTTCACTTTTCGCCACGATCGTGGTCACCGTTGCATCACCGGTAATATTTACAGCCGTACGGATCATGTCCAGCAAGCGGTCTACGCCCAGGATCAGGGCAATTCCTTCTTCAGGAAGTCCGACCTGGGCCAGCACGCCGGCCAGCAGGACCAGGCCAACGCTGGGAACGCCGGCCGTGCCGATCGAAGCCATGATGACCATGATCACGACCATGAGATATTGTGCAATACTGAGGTCGATACCGTAGAACTGGGCAATAAATCCAGTAGCGATACCTTGCATGATGGCTGTGCCATCCATGTTAATGGTTGCGCCGAGGGGGACGGTAAATGAAGCGATCTTGTTGCTGACGCCCACTCTTTTCTCCACCGACTCCAGTGTTACCGGTATCGTGGCATTGCTCGAAGCGGTAGAAAAGGCGAACATCATTGCCGCACGCATCTTGTAGAGGAACATGCGTGGATTCAGCCGGGTCAGTAAAACCAGCAAGGAGGGATAGACGACCAGCGCGTGGAACAGGAGGACCGCAATGACCAGCACAATATACTTGCCGACTGCCATAAAATCAGCCCCGTTACTGGTGGCGGCCATGCTTGCGATCAGGGCGAATACACCATACGGCGCAACGTTCATCACGATCGCCACCAGTCTCATGATGACCTTGTTAAAATCCTGGAACCACGACGATATTCGATTTCCGGCCTCACCACTCAGGGTGATCGCAAGTCCCAGCAGCACAGCAAAAACAATGATCGGCAGCATCTTGGCATCGGCCATCGCAGCAACCGGGTTATTCGGCACGATGTCGATGAGCACCTGTGTGAATGGCGTCACTTCAGCGATTTCTTTTTTCACCAGGTTCACCGGGTTGACACCGATACCGGGTTGAAATACAACGGCTGCGGTTAGGGCAAGTGTTACTGCAATACCCGTAGTGATGAGGTAGAGGACAATGGCTTTACCTCCAACCCTTCCCAGCATTTTCGGGTCCGCCAGGGAGCTGACGCCACAAATCAGTGAGACAAAAACAAGTGGGACCACCAACATTTTCAGCAGCGAGATAAATACTTGACCCACAACCCTGAAAGCCCCGTCTATCAACCAGATCTGGGACCATTCCGGAGTACCAAGAAAGTTAAGCAGCCCTCCGGCGATCCCACCCAGCAGCATGGAGATAAAGATTTTAGAACTGAGATTCATGTTTTTTATTCTCAACATCGGGTTTCCTTGCTTATTTTCTTGAGCAGGCCGTAGTGGCCTACAGGGTCAATGCGGTAGAATTTAACGCTTTCGCTGGCCAATTGCCAAAAAATCCATAACGAACCACCCATTTCATACAGATTAAATTCCCCGGGATATTAAATGAGCATCGACAATCAGACTACTTCGACGAATTTCATACGAAATATCGTTATCAAGGATCTCGAATCGGGAAAACACGCAACCATCGTTACCCGGTTTCCCCCCGGAACCTAACGGCCACCTGCACATTGGCCACGCAAAGTCGATTTGTCTGAATTTCGGGATCGCCGATGAATTCGGCGGCAAAACACACTTGCGTTTCGATGATACCAATCCCCTGAAGGAAAACGAGGACTTCATGAAGGCAATCCTTGAGGATGTGCGCTGGCTTGGGGTCGAGTGGGATGAGCTTTGCCATGCCTCCGACTATTTTCCGCAATTGTATGAGTATGCCATTTACCTGATCAAGGCGGGCAAAGCATACGTGGAAGAACTGAACGCGGAAGAAATTCGTGAGTATCGCGGAACTTTGACCGAGGCCGGACGAGAAAGCCCTTACCGGGATCGCCCGGTGGAAGAAAACCTGGACCGGTTCGAACGCATGAAGGCCGGGGAATTTGAAGATGGCAAATACGTGTTGCGGGCGAAGATCGATATGTCTGCGGCCAACATCAACATGCGCGACCCGGTCATTTACCGGATACGCAATGCGACCCACCACAGAACAGGTGATACCTGGCACATCTACCCGATGTATGACTGGGCGCACGGCATTTCAGACGCCATCGAAGGCATTACGCATTCCCTGTGCACGCTGGAATTTGAGGATCACAGGCCCCTGTATGACTGGTTGCTGGACAACATTCCGGCGCCTTGCCACCCGCGGCAAATTGAGTTTGCCCGCGGCAACCTGGACTACACGGTCATGAGTAAGCGCAAGCTGCGCCAACTGGTGGAGGAAGGGGCATGTTTCGGGTTGGGACGATCCGCGGATGCCCACGTTGGCGGGAATTCGCCGGCGAGGTTATCCACCCGAATCGATCCGTGCCTTCTGGGACACAATGGGCATCTCCAAGTCGGAAAGTATTATTTCCATGGGGGTGCTGGAAAACGTAGTGCGCGATGACTTGAATGTCAAGGCGCCGCGAACCATGGCGGTACTCGATCCCCTCAAAGTCGTGCTGACTAATTTCCCGGAAGGTGAAACGCTGTGGCTGATTGCTGCGGTTCACCCGCAAAATGAAGCAATGGGCACACGCAAAGTGCCCATTACACGGGAAATATGGGTGGAGCGGAGCGACTTCATGGAGGAACCGCCGCGTAAATTCTTTCGTCTGAAGCCCGGTGGTGAAGTGCGCCTGCGCAATGCTTTCATCGTGAAATGCAATGAGATCGTCAAGAACGACAGCGGCGAAGTGGTGGAGCTTCATTGTGAGTTTGACCCCGAATCCCGCAGTGGATTGCCGGGCGCGAGCCGTAAAGTGAAGGGCACCATTCACTGGGTGTCCGCGGTTCATGGCGTGCCTGCTGAAGTCAGGTTATGTGACCGCCTGTTTCACGGTTCCCAATCCGCTGGCGGACAAGTCCCGGGACTTTCTCGAGTTTCTGAATCCTCATTCCCTGGATGTTATTGACGGCGCAGTGGTGGAGGCGCCTGTGGCTGAGGGTTCACCGGGTGATATATATCAGTTTGAGCGCACGGGTTATTTTGTTCACGATAGCGTTGATTCGAAGCCGGGCAAACCGGTGCTAAACCGGATTGTGACCCTGAGGGATTCCTGGGCCCGAATTGAAAAAGAAATGGCGGCCGGGAAAAAGTGACCAGTGGCACCCGCGTAACAGCAGGTGATTTGTTACACTTTCGTACGTACTGACTAACAAGGAGACATGAAATGGGTTGGATTTTTCTTGCCATTGTCGCTGGCGCTATTTTATTCGCTATCACGATTTACAACCGCCTGGTTGCCGGGCGTAATCGCTTCAAGAACGCTTTTGCACAAATCGATGTGCAACTGACCCGGCGGCACGACCTGATTCCCAACCTGGTCGAGACCGCCAAGAGGTACATGTCACACGAGAAAGATACGCTGGAAGCAGTGGTCAATGCGCGCAACCTGGCGGTCGCCGGCCTGAAAGCCGCAGCCAAGGACCCCTCAGACCCCGAAGCCATGAAACAACTGGCCAGTGCGGAACAGGGCCTGTCCGGTGCACTGGGGCGACTGTTCGCCCTGTCTGAAGCCTACCCGGACCTGAAGGCCAATGAGAACATGATGCAGCTTTCCGAAGAGCTCACCACCACCGAAAACAAGGTCGCTTTCTCCCGTCAGGCTTATAACGATTCGGTGATGAACTACAACACCTTGCGTGAATCGTTCCCGAACAACCTGTTTGCCGGCTGGTTCAATTTCAGGGTGGCTGAATTACTCGAAATCGAAGACGAGTCAAAACGCGAGGCGCCAAAGGTCAGTTTCTGATTCATCCAGAATAAATCAGGGCTTCCCGAAATGAATTTTTTTGAGCAGCAGGACCGGGCGCGCAGGCAGTCTCGCTGGTTGATAATCGTGTTCATTGTGGCCGTGCTGGCCATCGTAGTTGCGATTGACCTGCTAATTCTATTGGCTGCGGGAGTGTCCTCGATCGAAACCGAGGGAGTTCCCCGGTTTAGCCCGCAATTTTTCGCAG
>PVMK01129538.1_pt1 | contig 10466 bp, 10 predicted proteins | sample 1853481 | NCBI WGS metagenome assembly PVMK01 (sample SAMN08533507, study PRJNA380276) | Marine sediment metagenome, whole genome shotgun sequencing project. | reverse complement strand
GTGCCGATGGGCTTTTTCCGAAACCGTCATTATTGACAGAATGCGCCACATCGGCACAATAGGATTCATGGAAGCGGTCACACGCCCTCTCCGGTGAAGTGTGCCGTTCGTCCGGAAAGGGAATTTCCGGGTCAGACTATGGAGGTGAGGAAATGGATGTGAGAAAATGCGTAGCATCCCTTATCGCTACGGGGGTCTTCCTGGTCGCGTTCGCCGCCCGCAGCGAGGAGGCAGGTTTGTATGAGCGGATCGGGAAGGGGCCCGATCTGCTCTGGGACAACTGCACCGAGTGTCACGAGCTCGACTGGCCGCTGGGGAAGACGGCCACCCGCAGTGAGTGGGAGGAGACCCTGCAGAAGATGGAGAACACCGGGGCCGTTCTCGACCAGGGAGACAAGGCGATCGTCCTAGACTACCTTGTCGCCAAATCGCTCTTCGAGACCAGGTGCACGTCCTGTCACGGAAAGGAAGAGTCCCTGACGGTGAGGAAGAACCGTGAAGAGTGGTTGGAGACTGTCCAGGATATGGTTGACAGGAAGCCGGAAAGTTTCGCCGCCGGAGATAAGGAGGCCATTGCGGCCTACCTCGCCGTCGAGCGTGGCCCGGAAGAGAACCAGTAACTCGGTTCAAGGGAACCTTGAACGCCTGTCGTCTTTTAAGGTACTTACCTTGGTCCGACCCCACAGCCCACCACCCCATAGCCAACCTGTGTTCCGGCAACGGATTTACTTGCGATGGCCCTAGTTTCACCGAACTGAGTTTTGGCGGTAGGGGAGTGAGGTCGGGCCGGCCGGCTCAGTCGCCGGAAGGGGGGTGGATCATCTCGTCGATTTTCTCGAGGAGTTCTTTCGCCTTGAAGGGCTTGAGGAGGTAGGCATCGGCCGCTACCTCATCCGTGCACCGTTCTCCGTGGACAAGATCCAGTACTCCTGCCGCGAAGGTTCCGTCATCTACAAGACCAAGATGGTGAAGGGGCCGAACCGGAACTTTCAGGTCTACGACCCCCTCGATTTCCTGGCTGCCGTCACGGCTCATATCCCCGAGCAGCTGGACGTCAAGTACGTTCCCTTCTTTGACTCGTAATTCCCGTTAGACGCAAGGGGAGGGGAGAGGTACGCCCGCTCTTGCCGTGAACTGCCCCCCAAATTGCCCGGTTTTCGCCCGCCGACCATGCCCCCGGCTTGCCAGGCACCGGATCGTGTGATAGATACGTCGCATGGGCACGGTTACACGGCATTTTCGGGGAGGGTCGGGATGTCATGCGAAAAGCAAATTCCTATGGGCTAATCGAGGCAAGCGAAATGTCAAGAATGAAAGTGACGGCTAACACCCCGTCGACGGACATGGATGTTCGCAGGGATGACGGCTGAGGGCTGGCGGCAGGATGAAATGTAGATGAAGATATCCCGATATATTAGGATAAGCGAGAAAAAGGATAAAGAACGCGCGCAAGAAATCTTCACTAAAGACACAATATATTTTCCATCATTTCTCACTTTCAATGATCCCTATGATTGCAAGGCATTGTTCCATTTTTCGCAGATTTCTGCATAATGTGTCCCGAGCCAAGAATAATTTCTGACCTCAATGAAATATATAGTGCGTTCGAAAGAATTCATCATTGGCAAAGGCAAACGGTTGACCTGGGTGGCGATGGCACTCACTTTATAGTTGGATACGCAAAGGACATGTTTGATGACAAGAACATAGAAGAAAAATACAATGAACTTGTTGGCGTGTTGTCCAACATAGCTCCTGATGGGCATGCACCTGAATATTTCATGCCACCACCGAACACCCCGCCTACTGATACGGACGATTGTATTGGCGATGGCTAAGGGCTGGCAGTATACGGCTTACGAATTAGAGGATTCCAAGGAGAAATTGTTATGAAGATGAATTGCTGGGGAATCAAGAAATGCGGCCGGCACCCGAATGGCGATAAAGTTGCAGAGCTAGGAATATGTCCAGCATCAGAGGATTCGACATATCATGGAAAAAACAATGGCACGAAGGCTGGACGTTACTGTTGGAGAGTCGCTGGAACTATGTGCGGAGGTCAGGTTCAAGGGACATGGGCAATGAAAATACAAAACTGCGCAGCATGTGATTTCTTCAAGCTTGTAGAACAGGAAGAAGGGGAATCATTTGACTGTTGAAATATATCGAAATGCTCAATGCAGAAGAATTGTCACGCTCCCAGGGGTGACGAATGATGGCTGGCGGCAGGAGATGGCGGCCATGTTCATGGTGAAGCGCTTGACTACATTTCAGGGGTTATATCGTTACTACATTCCACTACGAACACGTAGTAACTACCTAACACGTTGTTAGCCGGACAGAAGGAATCAAATCAATGCCGATACCTGAAACCGAGCATAAACGAGTGTCAAATATGCTCTCGGAATATTGTGAGAGCAGAATCCCTGAGCATATTCGACACAAGCTCAGAATAGGATATGTAATCGATAGGACATGGGTGAATCTATACGAAGAGCGGCCCTCTTTCAATGATAAGTCTCAATGGACAAGAATGGTTACTGCAAAATTCAAATATACAATCAAGAATAATAACTGGACACTCTATTGGGCTGATAGAAATTCAAAGTGGCATATCTACAAAGGCATAAAGAATCCTACAAGACACTTCGAAGGACTATTAGAAGAAGTCAATGACGATCCTACAGGTATATTCTATGGATAAATGCCGGCTAACAAGGCGCTGCAGCAGACATGGCATGCTTGCAGATCTGCCCTTACGGGAACGTAAGAAATGATCGGAGTGAAAAGGGCAAAAGCAGGCAGGCAAGCGCGCCACGCAGCTGAGCTTTGGCGTTAGGCTGGGGAGGATAATAAATGAAAATCCGGCATATCATCGAGCAACTGGAAGACGATGGCTGGTTTCTTGCCCGGACTAGAGGAAGTCATAGACAATTCAAGCACTTAGACAAATCCGGACTGGTGACGGTGGCCGGAAAACCAAACGACGATTTGGCACCAGGCACATTGAATAGTATATTAAAGCAAGCGGGGATAAAAACATGAAATATCTGATCGTCATTGAAGCCACAGACACAGGATTCTCGGCCTTTTCTCCCGATCTGCCTGGTTGTGTTGCAACTGGGGAGACTCGCGAAAAGGTGGAAAAGACAATGAGAGAATCCATCGAATTTCATCTTGATGGTCTTCGAGAAGAAGGCTATCAAGTTCCAGCCCCCCAATCCTATTCTGCCTACATAGAAATACCAGCCTAACAAGACGCTGCAGCTGTCATGGCATGCTTGCATATCTGCCCTTACGGGAACGTAAAAGATGACCAGAGTGAAATGTGTTAAAGCGGGCATGCAAGCCCGCCACGCAGGTGAGCTTTGGCGTTATGTGGCAGGAAGGAATATGTAATGAAAATATCAATCATCCTCGCTCACCCCGATAGGGGTAGCTTTAATCATGCCATTGCGACTGTTGCGAAAGATGAACTGGTTGACAATGAGCATGAGGTGATATTTCACGACTTGTACGATGAAAGATTTGATCCAATAATGCCAGCAAACGAGATCCCCAGCGACGCTTCAAATACTTAAGGGATGGATAGACAGAGTTATTCGCCCTGGCGTAGCATATGAATTCATTGAAGAGGATAAGGGTGAGGGAGTCCCAAATGGCCTTCTGAAAGGTAAGAGTGCACTCGTATTTAATACCTCAAACACCCCTACAACAAGAGAAAAAGAAGTTTTTGGTGATCCATTGGAGCTTCTATGGAAAGACTGCATATTCGATCTATGTGGAGCTACAAGTTTTTGTCGTCGAATGTTTAATGTGGTAGTCGTAAGTACAAAAGAGCAGAGAACGGAATGGTTGAAAGAAGTCCGAGAAATAGTCAAAAAGTCATTCCCAATTCAAAGGGCCACATAACACTTATAAGGCCCCCTGATGTCAAGAGCAAAAGTGTTCCGTAGGCGAAGCGTTTTTCGTCTTTAGAGATGAACATTCAAGCTGTCCATTATTCCGAATGATACGGTTGAGAAGAAGATAGGATGCTCATGCGGAACACGAAAACATTTGTGGGAGAAATAGGGGATATCATATAAATGCCACGATTGGTCCATCTTCTATGGCCCCTTTTCGTCCAGCACTTCTCTGAGTGACTGGGCCAAGGTTTCCATGCTCAATGGCTTCATGCAGATTTTCCTTATACCTATACTCTTTGCCTTTTCCTCGGTGATGAGGTTGCTGTAGCCGGTGCAGAGAAGCACGGGGACATCTGATCGGATCTTCAGGATCTCGCCGGCGAGCTCGGCTCCTGTCATCGCCGGCATCGTTTGGTCAGTGATCACTGCATCTATTTCATCCGGACCTGCACGGAAGGTGTCCAGAGCCTCACCGCTTCCGGCACACGTGGTGACAGTGTATCCCAGTACCCTGAGCATCTTGCTTCCCACTCTCGCGAGGGACGCCTCATCGTCTACAAAGAGGATACGCTCGCTGCCCTTGGGTAGAAGCTCACTCTCACCGTCCTGTATTGGTGAGCCGGGTGGCAGGGAGGGGAAGTAGACATGGAAAACGGTGCCCTTGCCGGGTTCACTCTCCACGAAGATTCTTGCGCCGTGGCTTTCGACTATGCTGTGTACGATGGACAAACCCATCCCCGTTCCCACCCCAGGTTCCTTTGTAGTGAAGAAAGGGTCAAAAATGCTTTGCACGGTCCTTTCATCCATTCCTCCCCCGGTATCGGATACTGAAAGGCATTCGTATATGTCAGGGTCAAGACCGGGATGTCGATCTTCTTCCCCTGCGGCCACGGTGATTTCGCTCAGGGAGACCCGAAGATGCCCCTTTTCTTCCATAGCCTGGACAGCGTTACCGCAGAGGTTCAGGAGAAGCTGATGGATCTGTGTGGGATCGACAAGCACCATCCGGCAGTCGGAGATGTTTTTGTGGCACTTTGACGGGATATGGACCGTAGTCTCAACCGTAGTGGGGATGGCAGCGCGCAGTGTCTTCATGTTCTCCTCCACAAGACGGCAGAGATAATACGGTTTCTTCTCACCCTTGGCCGGCCTGCTGAACGCAAGCATCTGTTTGACAATGTCCTTTGCGCGGTGGGAGGCGCTGAGGATATCGTCGAGCTCGCTCCGCACAGGTGAATCCTCAGAGAGAGTGGAGAGAGCTAGCTCCGCGTTGCCGATGATAATGGCAAGAATGTTGTTGAAGTCGTGGGCAATGCCTCCCGCCATGGTCCCAACTGCCTCCATCTTCTGGGACTGACGGAGCTGTGACTCGAGTTCTTCCTTCCGCGCCTCCGCTTTCTTCCTTTCCATTTCCGAGGAGAGTTTCGCGGCCGTTATCTGGAAGACATCCCTCCATGACTTTTCTTCGTGCATTTCCTTGCGCGACAGAGCGGCCAGAATGCCAATGACAACATCTTCCTTGTCCCGGATCGGAATGCAGACATATCCCTCGATATTCATTTCCGCGAGGCCTTTGTCGTCGGGGAACTGAGAAGTCACTCTCGCGGGACAGACAAGATAGCCCTTGTTGACTGCCTCCGCGCATGGACTTCCCTTGATACTGTATTCATATTCCGGAATATTTCTGCCGTCCAGCACCATCGCCAGAGTCCTTGCCGTCGAATCCTTTATCTCCGCAAGGAAGGCACCGTCAGCATCCAGCCACGAACACAATTCACGGACAATTTTTTCAAAACTCTCTTGGCCCATCGTCCCAACGGTACTCTCAACAAGCGAACGAATGGCCTTTTCAGCTTTGTCCCTTTCCGCAACCTGATCGAGCAGATTGACACGCATGAGGTTGATGGAGGTAACAACACGGCCCAATGCGTCGCTTGGGGATCCCTGGAGTTTTCCCCGTACCAGGCGAAACGGAACACCGAGGTTGTTGAAGTCGAGTCGGTCCATGTAGTTTGCGGTTCTGTAGAGATGCTTCATAATGAGGTGCTGGAAAACAATGAAGGCGACAAGAGACCATAGAAAGACCTGAATTGCGACAGGTGCGAAAGAAAGCATGGCTTCCTCTCTGAGGTGGGCGTTGATGCCAGCCCGATCTATTGCGACACGCAGGCTTCCGATTTTCTTCACTTTGCTCCCGACAGAGTGAAGCAGGTTGAATTCATGCAAATCTGCGGGGCTGGTCACTCTCTTGCCGACGGAACTGATGGGCTTAGATAAATCGCCACGTACTTCAACCACTTCAGCGAAAGATATGTAGGGGAGGAAAAGAGTGCTGTCCAATTGTGTGGCCAACTGCTGTTCGTTCATCTCCCAGAGCGCAATAGATAACGCATCGAGGTAGCCTTCCTCGATGTATGACAGGCTGTCGTCTACGGTTTGTATGTCCCTGCGATATTCGCCATAGAGATGGTACGCTGTGCCGACAATCGCAAAGAGTGCGCTGAATAACGCCATGTAGGCAATGATCCTGTACGACAGCTCATACTGCTGTCGGTGCTTCTTTGAAGCGTCTTTAATGCTCATCTGGAGAAGATACAGGCCTGTTTTCTGTCTAGGGAAAGAATCAGGTCTTGCACATCGACATGCATTCTATGGAGGAATCTCATCGCGCACTCTCGCCATCCTCCAGCGCCACCGTCTGTGCATATGCGCTGCGCTGTCGGTTTATTCCGACCCTCTCGTTCAGCTCGGTCCACTTTCGGGCCACTGCGTCAAGGGCCTTCTGAGGTGACAAGGAACCGGCAAGTGCTTTGTGGATTCCCTCGCTGAGGGCGACCAGATAGCGCCTGCTTTCGATGATACGCAGGGGATATGCGTGGTTCGGCTCCTTCCGGTAGGATTCCCACATTCTCAGATAGGAGGCCGTCGTTTCCTCATCCCAGCCGGCGCTGTCTAACCAGAATGATTTCTCTCCGCAGGATACGCGAAAGGAGTTGATCCCCCTCCTGCCAACCAGCATGTCTGCTTTGTGATTTGCCGGGTTGGCAAAGAAGCCGAGAAAATCAAAGGCGGCGTCTTTGGCCTTGCTGTGTTTCGACACACCTGCCGCCCAGGATTCCGGCACGTACGGCACATAGTTGACATCCGGAAACTTGTCCCACATTCCTGTTTTTCGATTCCACACTTTGCGCGCTCCCGGTGAGAGGCTCGCTGCCACTCGGCCTCTCATGGAACTGCCAGGCTCCATAGCCTTAATGAAGGCATCGTCCCACATGTCCGAGAGTACTGCATCCCCCCGGCCGAAAGAGAGCAGGGCGTCAACAAGAGAGTAATTGCTTCCCCCCGGTGGAAGATACTGCTGAATTTCCACGAAGTCCTTAAGGGCCTCAACAAAACCGGGTGTGTTGATCAACGGCTTCATGGTCTCAAGATCGAAGTAAAGACCTCCCTTGACATCAGGATGTTTTGCATAAGGCGCTGCGCGCTTGAGAAACTGGGAATAGACAAGGTCAGTCTTCTTCGTGATTTCCGTGGCACCGTATATGATCTTGCCATCCACAATTTTCCCGTTGAAAAACCTCGCGATTTCGGCGTATTCCTTCCAGGTCTTCGGCGGATCAAGCTCTCTGCCGTATTCTTCACGGAACAGTTTCCTGAGGGCTCGGACTTGGAAGAGATCCTTTCTGTACTGCAAATAATGCTTATCTCCGTCTATGCGGGTCTCCACGGGGACTCCCTCCCACGTGCCCATCTGCCTGAATGGTTCGACAATGTTCTTGTACTGCATGGAATCGAGCATCTTTTTCGGCAGTGGCTCGAGGTAGGGTGCGACGTCGGCAATCCATTCACCACCACGGAATACTACGTCATACTCTCTTTCAGCCAGACCCCACATAATCTCTGAAAAGAGATTTCGGTACGCAACAAAGCGCACATTGATTTTTGCGCCGGTCAGTTCCTCGAACTGAGAGGCGTGTATTGCTACAGCTTCGCCGAGGTTTGGCGGTTCATGTGAAATGATGTTGAGCACGACGCCTTTGTAGTCCTTCCTGGAGATCTCGTCGTAAGAGTAAGTTCCCGGGATGTCTTTCTCGATCGGAAAGCGCTTAGCCCACTCGTCTGCTCCTGCCACTGTGCCCCAAAGCAGTAAGAGAGTGGAACAAATGGCTGTGGCAAGCGGAGTTTTCATTTGCCCACTCCATACTGGCTCCATATTTCGTCCTCCATCCTGACGAGGTGGGAATAGGCCTCCCTCTGCTTTTCAATTCCGACGGCTTCGGTCAATTTTGCCCACTCCTCAGCGACGTAGTCGAGAGCCTCTTGCGATGTGCTCCGTCCGGTAAGAGCCCGCGACACTCCGATTGCCAGCACCTTGACATATTGGCGCGCACTGTAAATTCGCAGGTCGGGCACCTTTGCGGCTGCCCGGTCGATGCGCTTGAACGTCTCAACATAGGATCTGGCGACCTTTTCATCCCATCCTGCCTTTTCAATCCAGAAATCCTTGTCCAGGTCGGCATAACGAAAGGGATTGACCCCGTAGCGCCCTATGAGCAGATCGGAAGCATGGTTGGCTTCGTTGCCGAAGAAACCCAGATAATCGAATGCGGCATCTTTATTCCGGCTGGTCTTCGCCACCGAGCTTGTCCATCCCCCCGCAATATAGGGGACCTGATGTGCCACGGGGAAATCGTCCCATTGGCCGGTCCTTCGGTTCCACACCCGCTTTGAGCCGGGAGAAAGGCTCGCTGCCACCTGATTCCGAATGGGTGATTTCAGCTCCATGGCTTGGATGAACGCGTCGTCCCATGAGTCGGAGAAAACAACTTGGCCACTTCCAAATGACTTGATCACATCCCAAAGCCCCCACTTCTCCGCCCCTGGAGGGTAGAACTTACTGACCGCTACAAAGTCGTCCAAAGCCGCGACAAAACCCGGTGTGTTGATCAACGGTTTCATCGTTTCCAGGTCGAAGTAGAAACCGCCGCCAATTTTCGGGTGCTTGGCATATGATGTGGCACGCTTGCAAAACTGTGAAAAGAGCAAATCGTCTTTGTTCGTTATCTCCGCTGCTCCAAAAACCGTTGTCCCGTTGGCAAGCTGCCGGCCGTTGAAGAATTCCGCCACATCCCTGAATTCCTTCCACGTACTCGGGACAGAGAGCTCGCGCCCGTATTTGCGCTTGAATTCCTTACGGTAGGCAGGGTCGTTCAGCAGGTCAGAGCGGTACTGCAGATAGTGTCTGTCGCCGTCAATGGGGACCTGGAAGTAGTTGTCACCTTGTCTGGCAATACCTTTGTAGTAGGCGATAACATCCTTGAACTGAGGAGAGTCGAACATCTTTTTCGGCAGGGGCTCTAGGTATTCGGCGATATCCGCCAACCAGAGCGAGCTGCTTATTACTACATCGTATTGATTATTCTTCAGTCCCCATATCACGGCCTCATAGAGTTCACCCCAGGGGACGTGATGGACGACAACTTCAGCCCCCGTTAGCTCCTCGAATTGGCGTGCATGCAGTTTGGTTGGTTCGCCCATCACTGGAACCGCATGGGTGAGGACATTCAGCGTGATGCCCGCATAATCCTTCTTTGATGTTTCGGAGTATGAATAAGGGCCTGGGATGTCCTCTGCGATTGGATATTTCTCTGACCAACCTGTCTCTCCTTGTGCGCTGCCTCCCCATAACAGCGTCAGCACAAGCAGTAATCCGGCTGCCCACTCCTTCAGGCCCGTCGTTACCGTTTTCATCGCTTGATCTCCAGTGTTGTTGCCCAGAAACTTCCGCTCACATCACCTCGATTTCTCATGGAAAAGTGCCATAAACAGGGGAGCAGGCCCTCGTAATTTAATCTTGCCCTGTTACCACGGGTTGTCAAGACAAAAACAACCAGTTCCGCCTACTCGGAAGTTGCCGACAGGTGCTACAGGCAAAGCAAAAACAAGGGTTGACGCAAGTTTAGGTGTGATTCCAAAAACTTGCGCCAACCCCATAAAACGCACTTGAATCCCCCGGGCCTTGTGCCCATGTGGGTTCGATTCCCACCTCCGGCACCAATTAAAGAGCATCCCGTTTCATGTGAACTTTACGACAGCCTCACCCTCGACTAACACCTCTCCTTCATTGTCAACGCAAATGGTTCGCAATGTTGCGATTGGCTTGTCCTCGCGGATTCCGACTATTTCTACTGACGCCGTTACTTGGTCCCCAATTGAAGAGGCCCTGGAGCTGATTTCTTTCTCGGACAGCCGAGATCCATCGGACCCGACCGTTCCCGCTTGCATTTCCGCTCGCGCTGCTGCTTAATGAGATTCGGGGCGGGGTATCCATGGAGGGCGGAAGTGACGCCACGGCACTGATCGGCGGCGTATGCAAAGGATTGGAAGCTGGATTCAGAATGCCAACGTGAGAAATATGAGCAGATCGTCCATCGTTATCCTTACATGCACACTGGTCTTCTGTCTCATGGGCTGCTCACAGAAGAAAGCCCAGGTCCTGGAAAAACGGGGGCGGGTAAATGACTTCGCCGGCGCGTTGACGGAAGAAACAAAGTTGTC
>PVMK01120909.1_pt1 | contig 10466 bp, 6 predicted proteins | sample 1853481 | NCBI WGS metagenome assembly PVMK01 (sample SAMN08533507, study PRJNA380276) | Marine sediment metagenome, whole genome shotgun sequencing project. | reverse complement strand
CCCGGGCTCATATCCTGCATCTTGCATCTTGGATCTTGCATCTTGGATCCTGCATCTGAGTGGGCGGAGGGTAGAATCACCGGGTGACCGAACTGAGTGATTCCCAGCGCCGAGCTCTCGGGGCCGCCGGGTGCGAGGTGCGAACGGACCGGCTGACCCGCTGTCTGTACGCGGTCGACGCCTCGATCTACCGGGTCGAGCCGGCGGCGGTTGCTTTCCCGCGCTCGGCGGCGGAGGCGGCGCGGCTGCTGGCCGCGGCTGCGGAGAACGGCGTCGAGATCACTCCGCGCGGCGCCGGCACCGGGCTCACCGGTGGCGCGCTCGGCAGCGGGCTGGTGGTCGACTTTGCGCGCCACAATCGTCGCATCAGTGATCTCGACCTCGAGCGCGGCACCGTTCGGGTGGGAGCGGGGGTAGTCCTCGATCAGCTCAACGCGCACCTTGCACCGCACGGGCTGTGGTTCGGGCCCGATGTCGCGACCTCATCGCGGGCGACTCTCGGCGGCATGATTGCGAACAACTCCTCCGGCGCCTACGCTCCGGTCTACGGCACCACTGCCGACCACCTGGCCGCGGTCGAGGTCGTGCTGGCTGACGGCACGGTGGCGATGGTCGGAGAGGGGAGCCCCGACCTGTCCGAGATCGCGCACGACGCCGACGGCATCGTCGCCGACCACGCCGACACCATCGCCGAGCGCCTGCCCAAAGGTCTGATGAAACGCTGGCCCGGTTACGGCCTCGACCGAGCGCTGCGCGCGCCGGGGGACCTGACCCAACTCGTGGCCGGCAGTGAAGGGACGCTGGCGGGGATTGCGTCGGCAGTCCTGCGGGTCGTGCCGCGACCGTCGAGGCGCAGCCTCGGGGTGCTCTGCTTCCCTTCGGTTGCCGAGGCTCTTCAGGCGACGGTCGAAATCGATGATCTCGGCGCGGCGGCCATCGAGCACCTCGACCGGGCGGCGTTCGATCAGACCGCGGGTCAGCGGGTGTTTGCCGCGGCGCGCGACCTCATGCGCCTCGACGACGAGCCGTGCGGGGCGCTCCTGCTGGTCGAGTTCTTCAACGACGACGGCGCGCGCCTGGCCGAGCTCGAGCGGCGGGCTGTCGGGACACGGCGCCTTCTGACCGACGATCCCGCCGAGCAGGAGCTGGTGTGGAGCGTTCGCCGTGCGGGTCTGTCGCTGCTGACGAGCTGCAAGGGCCCGGCCAAACCGGTCGGTTTTGTCGAGGACGTGTGTGTGAGACCGGATCGGCTGCCGGAGTACGTGGCGGGTTTTGCCGAGATCCTGGAACCGCTCGGTCTGGAGGCCTCGTTTTACGGCCACGCCGCCTCGGGCGAGCTCCACGTGCGGCCGGTGCTCGACCTTCACCGCACCGAGGACGTGACAAAGCTGCGGCAGATTGCCGATCAGGTTTCGGATCTATGCCGCCAGTTCAAGGGCTCGCTGGCCGCCGAGCACGGCGTCGGGATGGTCCGAACCGAGTTCCTCGAATCACATCTCGGGAAGGAGCTGATCGGAGCCAGCCGCCGCCTCAAGGATCTCTTCGATCCGCGGGGTGTCATGAACCCCGGCAAGATCGTCGGTGACGGGCGGTACCACGTTGACCGCGAACTCCGCCTCGGCGAGGGCTCGGATCTCGAGCTTCCCTTCCCGGAGACGTGGGTCTGGGCCGGCCGCGACGACGGGTTCGTCGCCAATCTCGAGCAGTGCAACGGCTGCGGCGGCTGCCGCAAGGACGCGCCGACGATGTGCCCGACCTTTGCAGCCACCGGCAATGAGGCCCTGTCCACCAGAGGCCTGGCCAACATCATCCGCGCTGCCCTGGAGGGGCGTTTTGCCGGCCCGTCGCCAGTCGCGTCCGTCGCACTCGAGGAGGTTCTCGATACCTGTCTTGCGTGCAAGGCATGTGTCACCGAGTGCCCGTCGAACGTCGACATGACGCTCCTCAAGGCCGAAACCCGCCACGCGCGGCACCGCGAGTCCGGCATCCCGCTGATCGATCGGATGATCTCGGCCGCCGATCTCCTCGGCCGTCTCGGCACGACCTTTCCAACGGTTGCCAATGCCCTCCTGAGGTGGCGAGGGGCGCGTGGGATGATGGAGCGCGCCCTCGGGCTCGACGCCGGCGCGCCGATTCCGCCCTTCTGTGATCGGCGCTTCGACCGCTGGTTCCGTGGGCGCGACGCGGCTGTCTCGCCATGGCGCGGCCGGGTGATCCTGTGGGATGACACCTGGGTGCGCTACCACGAGCCCGGCGTTGGCCGGGCGGCGGTCGCCGTGCTCGAAGCCGCGGGCTTCGAGGTCGTCCTTGCCGAAGGACGGGTCTGCTGTGGCCGGCCGGCGGCCAGCCGCGGGCTGCTCGACAAGGTTCGACGAGCGGCTGAGCACAATCTGCACCTGCTGGCCGCGGGCAGTGAGCCTATCGTCTTTCTCGAGCCGTCATGCTGGTCGATGTTCGTCGACGAGTATCGGCAGCTCGGGATCACGGACGCCGACGAGGTTGCGGAGCGCTGCATCCTCTTCGAGGATTTCGTCGCTGAGCTCCTGGACGCCGATCCGGAGGCGCTGCTGTTCGTTGATAGGGTGGGCGAGGTGGCGGTGCACGGCCACTGCCACGCCAAGGCGCTGGCCGATGCGCGCGGAGTCATCGAGCTGATCGACCGCCTCCCGGGGGCGTCGGCGCGTTGGCTGGAGACCGGCTGCTGCGGAATGGCCGGCGCCTTCGGCATGCTCAAAGCCCACCGCGAGCTGTCGCATCAGGTTGCGGTCCCCCTGGTCGAGGCCATCACGGCCTTGCCGCCAGACATCACGCTGGTGGCCTCCGGAACCAGCTGCCGCCACCAGATCACCGATCTCACCGATGCCCGTCCCATGCACCTCGCCGAGCTCCTCGCGAGCAGCCTGCGCGACCAAGTCTGAGCTTGGCCACCTGACTCGTTCCCCTTCCTGGTCCCGACCCCGGAACGGCTGAACCACCAAGTCACCAAGTCCACCAAGAATCCACCAAGGGTTTTATGAAGTGATTCCTTGCTCGTTGGAAACCGGGTCTCCGGGGACTATTTCTTGTCTGGGTGAAATCCCGGTCGGTTTGTGACGGATCAGAAAAAACTTGGTGTTCTTGCGTGTCTTGGTGGTGAATGTATTCGAGGCGGTTTTAACGCCGCGTTGACAGTGAAACCGATCCTCTCGCGAACCGAAACCTGCCTTTCCGCGTTTGATGGGGTGAAAGTCCCCCCTCGGGAGGCTTCCGATGTGCCGATGGGTCCCCGCTGACGAGCCGCTCCGGCTACAATCATCGAGGACGCCGACTGGAGGACCGATGAACATCGCCTTTTTTGAACCGCTCAACCGCTCCTGGGAGAGGATGAAGCACATCCTGTGGCAGCCCTTCGATCTCGCCAAGTGGCTGGTGCTGGGCTTTTCGGCGTGGCTTGCCGGTCTCGCCGACGGCGCCGGCGGAGGCGGTTGGAAGTGGATGGCGGACGACAATGACTTCCCCGGGAGATGCAACCTCGGCGGTACCGGTGAGCTCTTTCAGAGCACCCGTGAAGCACTGATCGTGTTGCCGATCATCGTTGCCGTCCTCATGGCCGTCGCGGCCATCCTGCTCCTCGTCCTGTGGGTGTCGTCGCGGGCGAAGTTCATCTACCTCGACAACGTGATCCACGACCGGGCCCAGATCGTCGAGCCGTGGGAACGGTTCCGTGGTCTCGGCAACTCCCTCTTCCTGTGGCGGGTCGGTTTCATCGTGGCATGCGGGTTGATCGTGCTGCTGCTGCTCCTCCTCTTCTTCGCGCCGGCGGCGACCCTGTCGTTCTCGGATGCCCTCGCCGGTCTGTCGTACGCCGCGATGGGCTTTGGCGTCCTGATTCTCATCGTTTTTGGCATCCTCGCCGCGTACGTAGGGCTGTTCCTCGAGGGCTTCGTGATTCCGATCATGTACAAGTTCGACCTCAAGGCGACCGAGGCATGGCGCTACTTCCTGCCCTGGCTCAAGACACGACCGCTGCCGTTCTTCCTCTACGGGCTCTTCGTGCTCGTGCTCGGCTTTTGCGTTGTCGTGCTCTTCATGCTGGCGTGTTTGCTCACCTGCTGCATCGTCGCCCTGCCCTACGTGGGGACAGTGATCCTGCTCCCGATCTTGGTCACCTACCGGCTCTTCAGCGTCGAGTTTCTGGCCCAGTTCGACCCGGGTTTCGACCTCTTCATTCCCGCGGAACTCGATGTCGAGATTGAGGTCGGCGACTGAGCAGCAGGTCGCAGATCACGAGGGCGATGAGGATGACGATCATGATCGTCCGCAGCGTGGATTCGCTCACTGCCGTTATCAGGTGACTGCCGGCTTTGCTCATGAAGATCGTACGGTCGTCCTTTGCGCTCTCGATCTCGACGTGTCGCGGGGGCGGCCACGGATAGGACGAACGGGCCAGGGTCGCGCCAAAGACACGTTCGAGGATCAGGTTCTCGCGATACGCTGTCGTCATGAGCTCGTGGTAGGCAGGTGAGTCCGGAGGGAGCTTGCGGGCCTGTGCGACGCTCCTGTCGCGGGTGAAGAGGTGAACCCGGGCCTCGTAAGCGAACGGGTCCACGGCCGGCGAGGTGCGGTGGAGGAAGTCGCGATAGGCGCGCTCGCGAGGCGTCGAGCATCGCCGCGACCTCGGTGGCGCGGGAACCGTCCTCCCGCGCGAGATCGTTGCGCGAGAGACGGGACCGAAACGACGTCAGCTCGTCGACGCGGTGGAAGTAGCCGTACTCGGCCATGGCCTCGTCGAGAGTCTCGAGCTCTTCGAGGACGGGGACAAACTCGGCGAGTCGGTTGACCCGCTGCGGCGTGGCGGCGAGGCACAGGGCGAGCAGCATGACCACGGCCGCCGCGAGCCGGCACAGCCGCCGCCACGACTCGCGGCTGATTGGCTCCGATGGCGCCGGCGCGAGACGGGAGATGGCGATCTGGACGAGGATCGAGGCGCCGCCGTTGAGGACAATGTCGCGATAATCCCAGTAGCGGCCCGGGACGTACCACTGGATGATCTCATCGAAGATGCCGACGAGGATTCCGATCAGGGCGCCGGCGGCGAAGACGGAGCGGTCGAAGATATGGGTGCTGAGGGCTCGAAAGAGCAGCACGCCGAGAACCCCGTACTCGAGGAAGTGGACAGTTTCCTCGGGTTGTCCCATCAGCCGCCAGGTCCAAATCACAATGACGGCGGCGATCGCGATCAGCCACGCGCCATCGGCGACCGGAAGTCGCTGGCGCCGACGCCGCAGAAGGACGAGCCCGGCCGCGCACAGCGCAACCACGACGAGAATCACGCCGACCCCGATGAGCTCGGCGGGCCATCGCGCCACAAAGTACTCTCGGAGGCTGCGCACGAAAGGGATCGTGGTGTAGATCACCGCGATCCACGCGACGACGGCGAGCCAACGGAGAATTGAGTGCCGGGTCATCGATGACATCGTACCCGAGGTCGGTTGGCGACCGCGACTCAATCCCTCTCCTGCTATGATGAATCGCCAATTACTTGGAGGCATCCATGACCGAGAAGAAGGAAACGGGTTCGGGGCTCGGCATCATCGGCTACGACAGCTACGAGTTCGTGGTCGCCGACGCCGAACGCAGCCGCAAGTTCTACACCGAGATGATGGACGTGCCCGAGGTGGCGCGTCTGGATGAGCGTGTGGCGGCGGAGCGAGGCGAGGACGCGCTGCTCTTTACCGCCGGCAAGGCGCGCTGCATCTGCGTCACTCCCCGCGATCGCGGATCGTCGTCGGACCGGTGGCTCAAGAGGCATCCCGACGGGGTCCGGATGGTTGGCTTCCGGGTGCGCGATCTCGAGGCAACGCGGAAGGTGTTGGAGCAACGCGGCGCCGCATTCTGCACGGACGTGGAAGATGGTGTCGATGGCCAGGGGAGACCCCTCCGCCACTTCGATATTGCCACACCGCTGGGCGAGGTGCGCTTCCGCTTTGTCGAGCGGGCGGCTGATGTTCTTCCGCCCGGCTTCTCAGCTCTCGAGGAAGGACCGCAGAGGAACTCGAACGGCTTCCAGATCATCGATCACATCACCTCGAACTTCCTCACTGTCGAACCCCACGTCACCTGGCTGCGGGATGTCATGGGGTTTTCCGAATACTGGCGGGTTCATTTTCACACCGCCGACATCAATCCGGAATCGAGTGGCTCGGGCCTCGCCTCGATCGTCATGTGGGACTCCGAGTCGGGGATCAAGTTCGCCAACAACGAGCCGGTGACACCCAACTACGAGGCGAGCCAGATATACGCCTTCATCGAGGCCAACAACGGACCCGGAGTACAGCACGTCGCCTTCCACGTACCGGTGATCTCGCCCGCCGTCGAGAACCTGCGGCGCTGTGGGATCGAGTTTCTCGATACCCCGGCGACCTACTACGACATGCTGCCGGAACGACTGGCCCGGCAGAAGGTCACGAACTTTGACGAAAAGGTCGAAGAGATGAAGCGTCTCGGCATCCTGGTCGACGGCGACGACGACCGCTACCTGCTGCAGATCTTCATGGTCGAGGGCGGGCTGATGTACGACGACGAGGCGGGGGGGCCTTTCTTTTACGAGGTCATCCAGCGCAAGGGTGCGCGCGGCTTCGGTGAGGGGAATTTCCGCGCCCTCTTCGAATCCATAGAGCGCGACCAGATCGAGCGGGCTGCCGCCGAAGGGCAACTCAAGGCGGGAGCAGGCTCCTGAGGATTAGTTTTGAGTTATGAGTTCTTAGTTTTGAGTTACCCCCACCCGCCCATGGGTGTTCTGTGGCCGATGAGCATAAACTCAAAACTCAAAACTCAAAACTCAGAACTCGGATTTGTCAGCATTCTGGGAGGGAAGACGAGATGATTCATCGCCTGAAAAGGGGAGTGATCCCGAGAAAGCCCCACACCGTCTTCGAGGTTGACGGAAAGCTGATGTTCGAGCATTGCTTCACCCGCATGGGTTTCGAGTCAATCTATACGATCATGTGGCATCGAGAACCGCCGCACTGGGTCGAGTCCGAGGAGAACCTCGGTCGCCACCCGGGATGGGCGGAGGCGGATACGGCCGTGCCGTTGCGCCGCTCCCACTACCTGAGTGATCGGCAGGGTGCGGGCGGGAGTCCGTTTCTCGCGCGACGGCTGCTGTTTTCAAACTCGGACATCGGTGTCTGGCTGGGCCGCGCCACCGAGAGCGAGCCGACGCTTGTCGCCAATGCCGACGGCGACGAGCTGGTCTTTGTCCACGAGGGCTCCGGGCGCGTCGAGTCCGCGCTTGGTGTGGTGTCGTTTAAGGCACAGGACTACGTCTACATGCCCCGGGGTCTGCCGCACCGATGGGTGCTCGATGGCCCGGCGCTACTGTTGACCGTGGAGGGGCGTTCACCGGTCCGGATCCCGAAGCAGTACCGGTCCCCCGAGGGCCAGCTCTCGATGTATGCCCCCTACAACCACCACGACTTCGTCGAACCACAGTGGCCGGAAGGAGGACCCGAAAGCCTCGATGCGCCGCGCCGGTTGATTGTCCAGAACGGCGGTATGTTGTCCGCCTTCGAGCTCTCGCACGATCCCTTCGACGTGGTTGGATGGGACGGCCAAGTCTGGCCCTTCGCCTTCCCGATCCGCGCCTTCCAGCCCAAGACCGGGGCGCTCCATCTCCCGCCCACCATCCACACTTCCTTTGCCGGGGACGGCTATGTTGTGTGCTCCTTCGTGCCGCGGGTGGTGGACTTTGCCGAGGGCGCGATTCCCTGCCCCTATCCCCACTCGTCGCCTGATTGCGATGAGATCCTGTTCTACGTTGAAGGCAACTTCACCTCGCGGAAAGGCGTCGAGTCCGGGTCGCTGACCCTCCACCCGCGAGGGCTGCCGCATGGTCCGCACCCCGGCACCTATGAGGCCTCGATTGGCACCAAGCGCACCGACGAGCTCGCGGTGATGATCGATACCTTCAAACCGCTTCTGCCGACCCCGTTTGCCGGGGATATCCAAGACCTGAACTACAACACAATCTGCGTACGCTAAGACCCGCGTCCGTGCCCGAACGCCCGCCGTCCGCGGTCCCCGACCGCGGCCACTTCGCTCCGGTGAGTGTGTTCCGACGTGAATATCCCGATTCCCAGCGGCGGCAGTGCCCGTGAGTGCCCCCTCTGACGATATTTGGGCCAGAGTCATCCGCTCGCCACGATCATCCATGCTCCCAAAATCGTCAGAAGCGGCACGTCCGGTCAGCATTCGCAACAGCGCCACGCCGACTGGGCTTCCCGGCGCAGGATTCAAGCAGCGGGACGTCAAATCCGAAATCCGAAATTGCGACATAATCGCGAACAAGATGCCTCTCGCACGCGTATGATGTGGTGATGCAGCGTTCGCAGAGGCGACTGACGTTGACGTTGGCGCCTGGGATTCTCGCGTTCCTGATTGCCGCCCTGTCGGTCGCGGACATGTTCCTGCCGCGCCCGTATGACGGAGTCATCCTGGAGGCGGATGTTCCGGGGGCGAGGATCGTGCGTGCGGTGGTCCCGGACTCGGGGGCCGATCGTGCCGGAATCCGCCCGGCTGACGTCATCGTCGGGATCGACCGAGCATTCCTCGACTCCCACACCCACGCCCAGGAGCTTTTGAACCGTCACCGCATCGGTGAGTCGGTTCCGTATCTGGTGCGGTCGGGCGGCAGCATCTTCGAGGTCGATGTGGAGCTCGGCCGCCGGCAGATCGGCGGCACCACCTACCTCTACGCCGCCCTCCTCGGTTTTCTCTTCTTCGGCGTCGGTCTCTTCGTCGTTCTGCAGACAACCGCGCTTGCCCGCGGCCCGGGTCTTCTTCACCATGTGCAGCCTCTTCATGCTCTTCCTGGTCTGCCGGCTGCGTCCCGCATCCTACTCCTGGGTCGACACCTTCGTCCTCACCACCGGAACCATGGCTTTGCTCTTCCTGCCCGCAGCCTTCCTCCACTTCTTCCTGATCTTTCCCACGTCCCGGTGTGGGAGTGGCGCGACGACCCCATCGCCGATTTTCTCGGTTGGATCGCACGCATCAGCACCAGGATGCTGCCCATCTATCTCCTGCCGCCGCTCGTGTATTTGGGCACGGTGCTGTGGGCGCGGCGCACCGGGAACCCGCTGGCTTTGATCAGCGGTTCGCCGATGACCAACTGGTGGGTGATGGTCGGCTATATGCTGCTCGGTCTCGGCGCCCTCGGTCTCAGCGCCCTCTATCTGCCGGACAGATTCCAGCGGCGCGGCGCCGGGCTGGTCTTTCTCGGCACCCTCTTCGGGGTTGTTCCCTTCATCGTTCTGGCGGTTGCGTTTCCATCGTTTTTGAACACCGAACGGTTTCTCTTCTACGGGGTGGTGCCGCTGATCCTGGTGCCGATCACCTTCGCCTACGCCATCATCCGGTTCGGGTTCCTGGACATCAAGGTCATCCTGCGCAAGAGCTTGCTCTACACCATCACCACCGCCATGGTGACTGCGGTCTACGCCCTCGGAATCGCGTCGTTCCAACTCCTCTTCCGCGGCACCCAACTCGCCGACTCGCCGTACTTTCCGGTGATATTCGCGCTCGCCATCGTGCTCCTCTTCGAGCCTCTCCGGCAGCGGCTGCAAGGCCCGGTCGATCGGTTCTTCTTTGCCGATCGCCTTCGCCTGCAGCGAGCCATGGTCGAGATGGGCGAGGCCATCACCCGCGAGGTGGATATTGGTCCACTGGTAACACAATTGGTAGAACGTCTTCCCGAGCTTCTCGGTTTGCGGTTTTCGGCTCTGTACCTTGTGTCCGGCGACAGATTGATCCGACAAGCCGGTCCGGAAGCTCTCCCCGAAGAGCTCCCCGTTATCGGCATTCTCCACGATCAGCTCAAGCGTCAGGGGTCGCTGGTGAGGTTGGAGGAGCTTGCACCACTGCGCCTGCTGTCCCCCGACGTGGAGGACCTGAGCTCGAAACTGACAACGGCGGGGGTGGAGCTGGTGGGTCTTGCGGCGACCTCTCGGCGAGTAGTCGGCTTTATGTTGTTGTCCGGGAAAGCGGGTCAGACCGCGTTCGAAAAGGAGGAGCTGCAGCTCCTGCGCGGCCTTCTCAATCAAGCCTCCATCGCGCTCGAAACCAGCGTTCTTCTCGACGAGCGCACGCGTCAGGCGGAGCTCGAGCGAGAGCTCAAGATCGCCGCATCGATTCAATCGTCCCTGTTGCCGGAAAAGCTGGCGACGGCCGAGGGTTGGCGGCTGGCGGCGGTTTGCCGACCGGCACAGGAGGTCGGCGGAGATTTCTTCACCGAGCTTCCCGGTCGGGTGGATGGAGAGCACGTTGTAGTCTATGGAGACGTCTCCGGCAAGTCGATTTCCGGAGCCCTGATGATGATGGCGGCGCACGAGGTGCTCAACTCGGTGGCGCTCGCCAATCCGGAACCCGAAGAACTCCTCCGCCTTGCCAACGAACGGCTCTACAGCCTCCGTGGCGGGCGAAATCGG
>PVMK01188647.1_pt1 | contig 10469 bp, 6 predicted proteins | sample 1853481 | NCBI WGS metagenome assembly PVMK01 (sample SAMN08533507, study PRJNA380276) | Marine sediment metagenome, whole genome shotgun sequencing project. | reverse complement strand
ATGACCGTTCTGGGTTCAAAGGGAAAGTCCTTCTCCCACCTGAGTTCTCGTTTTAGACTGGTACTATACATTGGGTCATAATCCCAACGCTTGTCCCGCTTTGTTATGCCGCAACGCAGGGCGCCAAACATTCTGGCCGCGCTCTTGATGGCCAGAGCAGCCCCTTTCGGGGCAGTGAACTGGTATTGAGTCTTGGCCAGCATCTCCTGCTGCCAGCTGGATACCCCCTGATTCGGCGCTTCCATCCCGGCGCCGCCAAGCTGCTGTCTGGCACTGTAAAAGCCGCCCACCGCCAGGGCTCTCCCGAGCTGGCTGTAGCCAGGTGTGTCCCGGTAGGGGCCTTTCATAAACTTGCTTCTGGTTTCATAAAAATGAAACGGCTTGAACCCCTGGGGGTTTTCCTTCTTCAATTGCGCGCTGAAACTGTCGTTTCTTTCGGGATGCTTCTCATTCAACTCCCTGCTGCCGGCAAAAATATTGATCTGATCCCGCTGGTCGATGCGCTTGAAATCGTCCCGGATCGGCATTGGAAACTCATCATGCGGGATGCCTTCCATCCTCCTCATGATGGTAATGCCACCCGCTGCCGCAGCGGCAACACCGGCTCCTGCCAGGCCAAGTTTGAGAAAGTTCCTCCTGCTGGCGTCAGGTGGACTGCCGCTTTTCCCCTGACTGTCTGCAGATGTTTCCGTAGCCTGATTTGTGTTTTCCTTCTCTCCGTTCATGCCAATGGCTCCTCTTTGAATATTGAAAAAGCTCCAGTGGGGTGAGGATAAGCGGTCTGACGACTCGACCGTCTTCGACCCTGAGCTACAGAAGGGTGGCTGATCACAGCTCTTCACCAAACATCCTGACGTCACGCACCTCTTTGATCTTGATCTCCGGTTTGCCTGTGATGAGGCGATTACCCCTTTCATGGACAAGGTAGTTCCAGATCCATTCGAGCAAAACAAAGATCTTGGTGCGAAACCCAACCAGAAACGTGACGTGCACTAAGCCCCAGGCCAGCCAGCCAATCAAGCCCCCGAAGGTGAAATCGCGGATTGCGGCTACTGCCTTACCTCTGGCAATTGTTGCCATCGAACCTTTATCGTTATAGCTAAAGGCAGGGCGATCCTTGTGGTCCAGACCCTCAACGTCGCGGCGAATGATATCAGCCACGAATCGGCCCATCTGTATGGCACCCTGAGCTACCGGTGGAACCGGTTTGCCCGTATTCGTGTCTACGGCGTGCGTCGCATCGCCCACCACAAAAACTTCTGGATGGCCTGGTACCGACAGGTCGGGGCCAACCTTAACACGCCCGGCCCGATCAAGCTCGACTCCGAGTGTTTTGGCGATGGACGTCCCCTGAACGCCCGCCGCCCAAAGCACGTTTTCGGCCGGCACCCGTTGATCGCTGATCATGACACCGTCCCCGTCCACCGAAGTCACGAAGCTGTTCAGCAGAACATCAACGCCCATAGTTTCCAGGTACCGGTGGGCCAGTTTTCCCATCCTTTCCGGCATAGCCGGTAGCAGTCGATCCGTCCCCTCTACTAGAATCACCCGCGAGGTCTTAGTATCAATGTGGCGAAACTCTCGCGGCAGTGTTTTACTGGCGGCCTCCATGATCGCGCCAGCAAGCTCCACGCCGGTGGGCCCACCACCCACCACAACGAAAGTCAACTTGGCCCTTCGCGAGGCTTCGTCGGCCTCGAACTCAGCTTCCTCAAAGGCCAGCAGAATCCGTCGGCGGATCTCCATGGCGTCGTCCAGATCTTTGAGTCCTGGGGCAAAGGGCTTGAAGGCATCGTTGCCGAAGTACGATTGCTTTACCCCGGTCGCCAAGACAAGGTAGTCATAGGTCTTCTCGCCTCGCCGACCGATGATCATCTTCCGTGCGAGGTCAACACCGGTTATCTCAGCTAGTGCAACCCTGGCGTTTTTCTGCTCCCGTAGCACCCTGCGAATTGGGGCGGCGATGTTGCTCGCCGAAAGCGCTCCTGTTGCCACTTGATAGAGTAATGGTTGGAAGAGATGATAGTTGTGCTTGTCCACCAACGTGACGAATACAGGAGCATTTTTCAGTCCTGTTGTGACGTTGAGTCCTGCAAAGCCCCCACCGATGACAACAACTTCTGATCTCTTGTTTGTTCGAATATCCACGTCAGGCCTCCCGTAAGTGGGCCTCTTCATCCCGCCATGATCGTTCATGAAAGACAGTAGTAAAAGTCAAGGCATCCACCGCTTTGTTTTGAATGCCGCACATCCCCCAGGTGAGAGTGAATCGCAGCGTTCGCTCCTGGACAACCTTAGGACGGAAATGCAAGACCAGAGTATTCAACCAACCCCAGTAGCGTCGCCTCTCGTCCCGGGTCTTGTGGGTATCAGGGAAGATCGAATACCAGATTCGTTGAAAAAGGTTGAGTTGGCCTGGCGTCACATTCTGAGAGGGCATTATGTCGTCTTTCGGAAATTTGTTCCAATTCCCACTTGAACAACCTTCAATATCCTAAAGCTGTTGTTCAGTCAATATCAAGGTGGTCGGAAGACCTGACCATGGGATCGGAATGAGAGACGGAATATCCTGAGTCAAGAGAACTGTATTACTGTAGATGAGATATATCAAACGGATTTACTGGCCAATGGGATATCACAGGATGAGGAAATGCTCAGCCGGGATGTAACTGCCAAATATTGCGGCAAACTCCTGTGGCTCGAAAGTTCACATCTCTTGCCAATATATTAAATTCTCCAGAAGTTTAGGTATGATATGGGTATGGCAAGTTTTTGGAGGCTTCCAAGACTTCACATCTATAGCAGCTATCGCAATTTTCGTCTCCAACTCTCCTTTCATCGAATATCCAAGTGGACATCCAGAATGCCGACTTTGTGATTGCATGAAGCAAAACAAAAACATATAGAACTCACCTGGTGTGTTTCAAATACTGCACCAAATAATCGGAGAATCCAGGCAAACCCAACAGCAGGAGATTATTTACCCGGGACACCCAGCTATGAGCCATCCTCATAATGGCACGATATTATTGATATTAAACACACTTCAGAAATCTTAATCCAGAGAATAGTCAATAGTTGGGACCCTGAAGTGGCAAGAAACACCCGGTCAAAAACTGCTCAGTCTCTGACGGTTTTTCAGAAGTCGAAGCGCGACAAGATAGCGATGGCTTAAGGATGCGCTAGGCTGAAGATAAAGTGAGGAGACCAATAACCATACCCATCCTAGTACTGGCATACTTATTGCTTTAAATCGCTACGAAAATCAGCAAAAAAATCTAAGCCCAAGGGGAGATTAAGATGAAGAGATACAAATGTGCTGTGTCGCTTTTTGTATTTATCATACTCTTGCTCTCATCTCAGTTGGCGGTCGAAAACAGTTGGGGCGGAGAGCGCACACCGAATGTGCACTGGGTGTTTTGTATAGATACTAGTGGCAGCATGAAAACAAAAGGCCACATGGATCTATTAAGATTAATTACAGAAAGTATTTCTGGTGAATTCCTTAATGCCAACAACGAGTTAATCAAGACTGGCGATAGGGTGACAATCTTGTCCTTTGACGAAACGGTTAGATTAGAAGCAACCTCTCTATATCAGACCGAAAATGATCTTTCTCCTGTCCAGAGAAAACTGACGGACTTGAATAAGAGGTACGGCAGCCTGACTTTTATCTCTGAGGCTATCGTTCAAGGCATTGATGTTGTAAAGAAGTATGACAAATTCTTTCACACAAATGCACTTTATGTATTCACAGACGGAAAATCTGAACCGTACTCTCCCAAGTGGCCACCCGAGAAGATAGAGGATAGGAAAAAGAGAGATATGGAAAACTTCCAAAGGATATCCCTCGCTGGAAAAGACCTTGGACTCAATGTCTGGATCGGCGTCTTGAAATGGGAAGCTTTTGAGGATGCCAGATCTCTCGTCAGCCGCATTGGAGAGGGCGGACATCTTATCGATCTGACAAATTTCGATCGCTTATCACCTGAAAAAGCTTTGTCTGACTTTGCTCAGACAGTAAGATCCGAGGTCAGACTTCAAGACATAAAAGATATTGATTTTGGCACCATTCCTTATAAAGGCAGCGACCCATACCAGAAAAGCTTATCTTTTAGCATTCACACAGATAAGACATTGGAGTCCTCTGCCATAACTGCTTCAATTAAGTTCGATCCAGATAACCCTTCTGAGATAAAAGCAGAGCCCCAGATAAAAATCCAGACTACAGAAAACAAAATGGTATTGAGTTTTCAGATGGCAAACAGTAACGAGCTTGATCCGGGTACTTACAGAGGTAAACTGAGGCTCTCTCCATCTCAGACTTATTATGGAGCATTGGTAATCCAACCTTCACAATTTGAGGTGAGATTTAGGAAGTCAAGTGTTGTAAGGTCCTATTTTTGGAAAGTAGCAGCTGCCTTAATACTTGGCTCTCTGCTTTTAATCTTTCTATTGAATAAAGTAAAAAGAAAAATGCCTATAAAGATATGACGTGAAGTAGATTAATGGAAAGGAGATAGATGATGTTAAGAAACCTCTTATCAATAAATAACAAATTCTATGAGGACCAGGCGATTATCTTTCTAACCTTTGGAGGATTCGGAAGATACGTGCTTTATCTCTTGTATGAAGAGTTTAGGAGGCTCCGAATACCTGAGGACAAAGCGCGATTCTTAGCATTCGACACCGAACAACCTCACCGGGATCGGATAGATCTCAGTCGCGAATCAGAATATCTAATTCCATTGGACCATTTTGATGGAGATGTCTATATAGAAAATGAAGAAAATAAAGACCTTAGAAAGGCGGTCAATCACATACCAGTGAATTTGCTCCATGATATCGAAGCTGGCTGTAAAGGGGTCCCTGCCGTGGGCTTCGTCGCTTTTCATAAGTACGACGATCTTCTCATCACAAGGGAAGCGTATCGCCTGATAGATGATGTTAGGGCAAAGAATCCAGGGAAAAAAGTCAAACTTATCATGATTTCAGGAATGGGTGGCTCGGTTAGTAATGGAATGACCATACCGTTTCTATATAGGATCAGGAATAGACTGAGAGAGAAAAAGATAAGGGTTGAAGTCTTCTTGTCGACTTCTGAGGGATACCTTGGCCTGCAAAATGTGCAGGAAGATGGCGTTGAAAGGAACTGTGTGGCCTCTGCTATGCTTTGGGAATATGCTATGGCAGGAAGGAACGGTTTGATATACCCACCTAAAAAGGGCGTACGAGACAAAAGGATGTTCGATGGTAGAGTTGCGCACAGAGTATATATCTTCTCTGGTGGCTCCGCAGAAACATCATTGAAATACCAAGCTATAGCTTCAACAATTGCGACGTCCATTTCAACTCTTGAAATAACAAAAGTAGGCAGTTACCTGGACGGTGATAGAGTAAATTATTCGGCTCATATCCTCGAGCGCGAGTGGCAAGGGAAAAAAGGACACGCCCACCCGACAAGTCTACTGACTATGAATGTAGCTGGTCTAAAAGGCGACTGTCTTCCCCAGATCCTCCACTGCTACATGGCTAAGCGTTCTCTCCAAGATTTGGTGGAGCAGATCCCATATGAAGATGCTGAAAAGATAAAAGGTATTGCTATTTCCACTTTCCTTGAAAACAGTTTAAACGAGGATGATTTACTGAATAAGTTCAAGCTGGAAATCCCAAAGTTCACACGACAGGATATCAATCAGGCCAGTGTATCAGAAGAAAACGTTCATGAATTTTTGGAAAGCAAGATTTCTGAATTACATGATAATAGTACCGCGGAGTTCGAAAAGAAAAAGAAAAACGAAGAGCTCTCATGGTTTGTAGATAAAATTATTGTACACTTTGTGGCAAGAGGCGGAGAGGTAGCATTAAATCCAGGTAGTTACCTAAGGGGTGCCGCCATCTATTACCAAAAGCTTGCATCAATACTTGATGAAAAGCTGACGAATGTCTCTGGAAGCATCTCAAAGGTCGAGGAGGCGCTTTTGGAAGGTAAGAATCAAAAAGCATTGAACAAACTCTTGGATAAACTGGCAACAGTAACTAAGAAGAAAAAGGGGATTGGAGACATTGTTGTAAAAATCGGTGAATCAGCGACCATATCTCTTGTCAACCAAATAATAGACACATTATCAAAAATACAAGAGCAGAAAGTTGACAAGTATAGACATCTACTCCTACAGCATATCTATGGTACTTTATATAAAAACGTACAAGAACAGCATGATATGTTAAAGAGTTACTTATTTAAATATTCGACACTTATCTCGAAATTAGACCGAGAAATTGAAATTATAAAACGCATTGGACGAAGTGCTTTTACATATAACAAAACAAAATTCGACGAACTTACCGAACACTTAATAGAAAAAATATATCCTAAACTCGATACTATATCAACTCAGGAGGTTGTAGAGAAGTTGGGAACCCCGGCAAGTGACGATGGAGCTTTTGATGAAATAGAATACCTTGAAGATGTATTGAAATTATTACGACCTGACTTAAATCAACTAACTAAATATGTCGACGAATTATTCTCTGAAGATCCAAAAGTACATGACTATGTGAGAACAATGCTCGACCAGTTCTTTATGACACTCAAATTGGATCGCGATAGATTTCCTATTTTGGAGACTAGTCAAGCTTCTTTTGTAATGTGCACAAACAGATACTACGAGAAATATAAAGACGATTTATTCGAAGGATATTCTCACATAGAGACTGAAAATCCATTCAATATTATTGTCACAAAACACGAAGAGGGATTTCCTTTTTCAGCGATAAGTTATATGCACCGGATAAATGAGGAGTTCAAAGAACTCAGGACCTATAAGAAAGCTGCTTTTGGGCATATCATGACTGATTTGGATGAGAAACTACCGCTCATTGACGACTAATTGAATTTAGGCCCCAACTGACAGCCATGTTCATAAGCTTGGACTATCACTAGGCTGATAGTCCAAGCTTTTTTTGTGATTTAGCTTACCAGTCTCGCCCCATTTGCTAATATCCTTGCCGTTCTCTTCTTGGCAAGGTTCAAACACCATGTTAGATGGGTAGGTAAGAAGGATGCTCAGATTATCTCTTCAGCGCTTGGACTTATGGTAGGCCAATGTATGAGACGGAAATGCTTCTTCTCATAAAGGAGGAGAGAAAAGGATTTGTTTAGGATAACTGATTCTTGATACCCTTTACTGCAAATCTTCTTCCCCGCCACCGCATGAGTAGCAGCAATGATCCACAACCGGCACGTCAGTGCGAGTGCGAAGGCAAATGACGCAAAAAAGGTCGTCCTCCTCGCAACGCTCTGACAACTTATCCATGTTGATCAGGTACATCTTTCTCCCACGAGCTCTTCGTGTCACTTCATCGGATTTAGTTGGTCGTCAGATGTCAAATCTTGGTTCAAGCAACAGGGGCATTGAACAAGGGTTTGTGTATCACCAAAGAACAAAAAACATGCCAAATAGGACCTTTGGATTTATTCCCTTATATTACAAATAGTTGGCCAATAATCAGTCAAAAAGTGAACATCGAAGTTTGGGAAATTAGGGTAATAGAATGGGAAAATAAATGCCAATATGATTGACTGAAAGACTCAGAGTCAGACCGAGGGATTTTGCGAATTTATTTCATAGCAATATCAAAAAAGGAAAGGGCAAACAGTGACAGGCGACTTACATTTCAAGAATTGTGGCTCCTGTAAATTATAAGCTTGAGGCAAGGTTAAGTGTTTGGGTGTACATATCAACATATGGGAGATTACTTAGAGGGTATAAACACCTCCAACATTTTGAGATTAACTTCGAAGGAGTGGGAGTTCTGATCTCTTGCCAATACCTAAACTTGATCAGGATTAAAGATATGAGGAGCATATATAACGGATTCTAAGCTTCTCATGGTGATGAAAAATGTAGCCCCTTTAGGCCACTGAAAAGTGGATTACAGCAGCGAATTTGTCGTCGATTATGTTATGCAAACATCTAATGAAAAGGTAGTGAGTTTACCTTGGCGTTGCAAAAAAACCGATTGTGAAAGCACCGGATAACCGCTGTCTGAAAGGCTTTAGAAGTGTTTATGTTCACTAACTTCGAATTATTATCGCTTCAGTCAGACAAACAAAGTCGTAGCCTCTCGCATCAATCGTCCGATCGGCAATTTGCGGGGGCACGACCTTTCTGCCTCGCTGAAGTCCAGTTGAGTCAAAAGCTCTCTTGTCTGAGTCGACAAAGCTTCGAAGGTGGAACGTGCCAGCCCTAGGTCCTGGTGGGAATGGAAGTACATGAGGCAGCGCATGACATCGCTGATCGGCACCCTTTTGGCAAGCACTTCTGAACAGAGACGATCGCATCCGGCGCAATAGTCGCCGCTGGTTTCCTCGGCGTATTGGGCCAACAAGACACGATCTGACTTTGACAGGCGGGTTTGTTCCACTGCCGCCGCTCCGTTTGTGGCCATGATGGTCAGATTGGGCATTTGCGAACAGATGCTGGCGATACGCTTATCTTGCCAAACAGCCATGAGCTTTGCCTGATTGTCTGAAAATCCTTTTTGCATAAAGCGGCCCGCCATTTCAATCTCAGACTCACTGTCGCTTTTGACCGGGCCGCCGCCCATTGTCTTCATGGCCGTTAGACCGATACCGGCTCGGTAACAGGCCTCAACAGCCTCTTTCATGCGGGGCTCGTGCATCAGGCGGTAGTTGTAGGTAAACATGATGCCGTCTATCCATGGAAGCTTGGCTGCTCCCCGAGGCACTTATCCATGTTGGAATGTGTGCTGAAGCCGAATAACCTTATCTTGCCGGCCTTTTTCATGGCTTGTGCCCAAGATTTTAGACTGGATTCCATCTCACTTATGCCACGTATTCCGTGGACAAAGAATAGGTCCACGTAATCGGTGTGCAACCTTTTGAGACTCTTCTCCAGCCGGCCCGTAAAATCGCCACCTCTTCTCGTGGAAAGTTTGGTTACCAGAAAAACTTGCTTCCGGGTATGGGGATTGCGAGCGAACCAGCGACCGATTCCCTCTTCGCTGCGGCCCCTGCCGTAGCCCTCCGCTGTATCCCAGTAGTTAATCCCCCAATCAAGAGCCTTTGCGAGCATCAACCGATTGTTCAGAATGTCGAACATACCGCCCAGTGAAAGGGTGGAGACCATTATGCCCGACCGGCCAAAGGGTCTGCGGGGCACAGGCTCCTTGGGAATGGTGATCTGGGCCGAAGCCTGGTGGGGCCGCCAGACAGAGGAGCCACCCACCGTGGCCCCTAATCCGATGGCTGCAGCTTTTTTGAAGAAGTCGCGGCGATTGGGTTCTCCACTTTTATCCCTATGGGATGACATGATTCATACCTCCTTAGATATGGGCTACTTGGTCTTGGCAGCCGAACCCAGCCAGCGACCGGCGCTGAGGTCGAAAACCGGCTGGAATTTGTATCTGGTCATGATCGCGTCCTCGGGGGACTCTAGGCTGATATCTCCCTTCTCTACGAAAAAGCGAAGCTCAGCTTTAATTTTAAGGCCTTGGCTAAGGGCGCGCTCAAGCTCACTTTGGGTTTTTCCGTAATAACCCTTAGCCTTTCTCCCATGATATGCCCGCCTGGCGTCGAACCACGCTTGTGCGCTTTCATGAGGCAGCACCACGAAAACCCAATATTCCGTACGCTCAGGTGAAACAATCTCCAGAAACAACGAATATTCCGGGCTCTCTCCGTCTATGGAAGCCCGCTCAACCCGCTTCAATTCCACGTCCTCGATCAACCATATTGTTTTGCCGCCCATAGCCCGAACGAAATCCTGCACCGGTCCGAAAACGTAACCTGGGTTCCTTTCCCGTGCAATGAAGTACCCCTCAAGAAACCAACCGGGAGGAGCATAGGCCAGGAGCCCGTTCTGTTGTCTAAACGCCTGGGCGGATTCCCCAGTAACAGCCTTAGGAGTGATAATCAGGCTGGCCAGCATGAGTATGGATGCCGCCAGACACCATCTTTTCAACATAATCGCATCTCTTTCTTCGCCAAAAGGTTGGTTTTGAACCTGGGTCTGCAAAGGATCCGATCAGGGATTCGCCTCAAAGCTTTAGTTGCCATCCTTGTCCATCGGATAAAAAGGCTCCTGTCTTTCAAAGGCATCGATCCCCCCCAGCTCCCCAAGTTAAGCGGTCATAGACACAGTAGAGCAATAGATTCTAATTGAAGCATACTTGCCCCAGTGCTCGGAGGAACATACCAAACTTGCATCGTGGATTTCAAGCGATAGTCCTTATTCAGAAAGATTGAGGCAGACACAAATTCTTGTGCGCCGCCTCTTTGTCTTGAATCTTTAGGTTTCTTGCCAAGATCTAAACTTTCATAAAACTTTAGTTATGATGTGGAGATCTTAAATATTGGGGTGTGTACGCGATTAAACATACATGGCAGGTATCTGAAATCTTGCCTCTCCTAAATCAGCGGCGTAGGAGTTATCTTTCAAGAA
>PVMK01176349.1_pt1 | contig 10469 bp, 11 predicted proteins | sample 1853481 | NCBI WGS metagenome assembly PVMK01 (sample SAMN08533507, study PRJNA380276) | Marine sediment metagenome, whole genome shotgun sequencing project. | reverse complement strand
AAATATACATTTCCCAACGGCCGCTTTAGGTCGTTTCCGGCTTTTCAATGAACGACTGCTTTCGGCCAATAACGGCCGGTCGAGTTATCACGTTTGCAACATTTTACCAATTAATTTGGAGGGCTAATTGACTTTCAAACAAAAAATTCAGCTCCTTCTTTGGCCAGGGTGCAATTAGGAAATATGTTCTGACACTTACTCTCAATTTTAGATAAAAAATCATCATTATGGGTCGGATCGTGATGGGTCATTATCAATTGTTTTACCTTACCCTGTTCTGCAACTGTAAGGGCCTGGTCAAAACTACTGTGACCCCAGCCACGATGTTTTTCCAATTCTTCATTCGTATATTGTGCATCGTGGAAAAGCAAATCTGCATTTCTGCAAAAATTAACTACTTTAGAATCTAACCGCTCACCATGCTCTAGGTCAGTGCAGATAACTATGGACCGCTCATTGGCCTCTAGACGATAGCTAAAAGCTCCACCAGGATGCTGATGTTCCTGATAGCTAAATTTGACTGTGTTATTTGCCTGTAAAAGGGCTAGTGCTTCTTCATGATTAAAGAAAATACACTCAGAACCCATATTTTCCAATTGTACGGGAAAGAATTCCTTTTGCATCTGAACCTCAAAAAGACGCTTTAACTTATTCACTTTTAAATCTTTCTTTGGATAAAAAATCCCAATTTTTTGGTTAGGATTATATGCGGGTGAGAAAAATGGGAAGCCTTGTATATGATCCCAGTGTAAATGAGTAAAGACTAATAAAATGATATCTGCCTTGGGAATTTTACCTGTCTCAATGTCATTCGCTAGCATACGTATACCGGTTCCTGCATCAAAAACAACTATCATCTTACTACGGTCATTGATAAGCAAATCCACATAAATGCACGTAGTATTTCCACCGAAATGTTGGAAGGCAGGTTCACATACTGGGGTAGAACCTCTTCCACCATATAGCTTAACATTCCAAACGGCATCTTTCATATTTTATTTAAATTTTTTATTTGACTTCTAAATTAGAAAAAAACCTGCACCATTATCAGTACCCATGATTGCCGCTAACGGACGTGACTGAGATAGGGTATGATAATTTAATAAAAATCACATCAGCACGCAATAGCTTGGAAATGCTGAATGGCAGCTTTCGGCCAAAAGCGGCCGATCGGGAGACAGCGGAATCATCGCAAAATCAATATTAAATATGGGATTGCTCAATTCAATATTCCATTTGGTTCAGTCTATTGATAGACTTACAGGTTAGGTAACGTTTATCGTTCATTAAGATGCTTTTTTAAATATTGAATTTCGGTCTTGCGTGAATTATATTGTCTCTCCAGCTTATCAACGATATCAACAGACAATATTTTCTGAATTTTGGTTTCTTCTCCAATTTCGCTTGTAACAATTATATCTGCAGCAGTTCTAGCTGTATCATGATCCCAATGGGTAATGTTCTTAGCTTCCAATATCAAGTCAATCATTCCGTCTTCATTTCTCAGCATAACATATTTCCAATTTGAAGCATCGATATTCTGTTCATTTATATTACTGTCATAAATAATGAACTTACGATCCCAATCTTTTGCTGGTTTGCAATAGTTAAATTCCCAATCATCCAGATTAGGAGCATGTTCAATTATTTTTTGACTGACCCTAATTAAATCCCTATCTCCATTGGGAGAAATGGTTAAGAACCATGGTTTGACTTTACCGGAGCCAATTTCCCAAGTAAACATCCCAAAATCAAGAATTAGATTGTCAAGATTTTCAACGATGTAATTGGCTAAAGATTCATTCTGAAAAGAATCTATGATTTGGTTTTCATTAGCGACAAACCATCTCCATAAGTTCTCTATTTTTGTATCATTCAACTTTTCAAAGTTACCTGACAACTGATTAAAGGGAATCATCCCGTTTGGTCTCTAAATATAGGTGGATAAGGCAATAAATGCACAAGAGCTGAAATATTCGTAGCGTTTTGTAAAGAATAATAATGACTACTACCTACTTTAAAAAACTTGAAATAATTTGTGTCAAAAAGTCGTTTGCCGAGGTCCGTTATCGGCCAAAAGCGGCCGTTCATCTTAACCTACCATGATGCAACATTTTTACAAGTCTATGGGCGATTTGTTATAACCCTTTTCTATTCTGGAGACTATATTTATGTTAGTTATTCAGCGCTAAATATTAATTAAGGATATGTTGTTAAGAATTTCTCAAACTATGAAAAAATTATGGATTGTGAAATTTCCAACTTTAGAGTGCCTACTAGCTGTGATGCTGGCATTTTCAATCTTAGGTTGTGAAGATGGAGGACCAAATATACCATCGGTAACCATATATCAACCAGAGAACAATTCATCTTTCCCATTCGGAACACAGATTCATTTTGAGGCAGTGGGATATACTGTCAAAGGTGGGATAGCTTATACCGTCCCCGTATGGACGATAAGCTCCTATCCAGATTTTAGTTATTCAGAAAAGACTTGGGAAACAGATACCTTATCAATTGGTGCGCATACTATAACCGCCACTGTAACGAATGATGATGGTGTTGTAGTTGTGGATCGCATAACCATTACAATAACTCCGAATTAGCCATAACTATCTCTAAAAATTGACACCGTACAGGACTAACTTGGTGCCAAGGAAGGTGGGTATTTTACTTGCAGCTGGGATCGGTCTCGTGGTTACCGATTTTTCCTGCTCTTCAAACAAACGGCTGCTATCGGCCAATAGCGGCCGTTTAAGCATAACGGCATTGATAATTATTCATGAATTTAAATAGCTGGTAGAATTTAAGGTTTATAAAACTATAAAGTGAAATAAATGAAATACTCAAAGGTTATTATTATTGGAGGAGGGCCAGCAGGATCTACTTGTGCATGGAAATTAAAACAGAATAATATCGACTGCATACTTCTTGATTCTCAAAAATTTCCAAGAGTAAAATTATGCGCTGGGTGGGTCACTCCCGAGGTCATTGATCAACTTGAATTAAGTGATTATCCCAACATACAACTGAATGCAAATTATGTTAATTTCTTTGGCATCGATAAAAAAATAAATTCAAAATCCTATGCTATAAGACGATATGAATTTGATGACTGGCTTTTAAAAAGATCAGGTGTCGATGTATATCATCATAAAGTCCTTAAAATCAAGAAACAAGATGGATTTTATATTATTGATAATGAATACAAATGTAAGTATCTGGTAGGAGCCGGGGGATCTCATTGTCCTGTTTATATTTCTTTTTTCAAACAGTTACATCCAAGAAACAAGAATAATTTAGTATGCTGTATGGAGCAAGAAATAGAATATGATTATAAAGAAAAAGCGAGTTGTACCTGGTTTTATGAAAACAATTTTTATGGATATTCATGGTGTATTTCAAAGAAAAATGGCTACTTGAATATTGGGGTTGGAGGCCTATTTAAAGATAAAAAAGTGAATATAAAAGAGCATTGGGATTATCTTGTTAAAAAGCTCAATGAGCTTAATATCGTCAAAAATTATGAATTCGAACCCAAAGGATATGTGTATTTTATAAGAGATCGAGTAGAAAATTGCAAAATAGACAATGCGTTCATTATAGGCGATGCTGCTGGTCTGGCAACAAAAGACTTAGGAGAAGGCATAGGTCCTGCTGTAGAGAGTGGATTTCGTGCAGCAGATTCAATTATTTATAAAACTAAATTTTCACTGCATTCAATACATAAAAGAACCGATCCTGTCCGCCTGGGAATATTGTTTAATTTATGGCGTATAATTAATTTTTTTACCATAAAAAGAGCTTCTTGAAAAAGCCAAATCCAAGGCGTCCAAGGTATCTGTATACCAATGGCTAACAATTTCGCCTAACGGTGAATGACTGCTTTCGGCCAAAAGATATAGCTGTGATAAAGGTACCAGGTACGGTGTTAGATTTTGAGACTGGTGTAAGAAAGGTTTGTCAAGGAGTTTATAAATAATTATGTTGGTGTTTCAATAAGAAACCCCATCACCAATCAATGGAAGTATTAGTTGTCTTCTTGATTATAATAATCATTATAGGGGCCATATTGGGTGGAAGATCTTTTGGTGGTACAATAAGGGCCGGATGTGGGTTTTTTATTGCGCTGTTGATACTTATTATTGGATATTGGTTATTTATTGCTTCACCGGAGACTAATGAAGACTCTGCCGAAGAAGCAGTGTCATCCAGAATTGATAACGGGTATTTCATAGTAAAACGAAATTGTGAGACTTATACAAAACCAAATAAAGATTCGGAAATATCTGGATATGTTGAAGCTGGACAGGAAATGTATATCGAAAACCTGAATAAGTATAATTACTTCTATGAACTGAAGGGGGACGATGGAACGAAAAGTTACATCTTAAAAGAAAATCTAATTAAAAAACCAAAGCCCCCGCCACCCACCGTAGACAACAAGGGCTTAACTATCTAAGTATTGTACCAAGTAAATATGTACAATAAAACCCCACCACCACGGCAGGTGCCAGGCGACGGGGGTTCTTCTTACGATAAATCTCGGTAGCAAGTACCGGTTGCCAGTGTCAGTTTTTGAGACTAGGTGTAATTATCCTTCAACTACCATATTATCCGCCATTAGTTGAATGACTGCTAACGGCCAATAGCGGACGGTCAAATGTTCTAGATTCTTTACTGTTGGCGGGCTAGAATTATCAAAGTTTATTCGACATTTAGTCAATAGAAACTAAATTCATTAGCCTGGATTCATGATGATGTGCTTCTTTCCATGTACCATCATCCCAAACCCATACTGCCGATACTCTCCAAAGTCCAAAAACCTCACCATATTTTCCCTCTAAGTAAAATGTGGCTAATCCTACGTTATCATATATCTGGGCATTAAAATGCTTCATGATAACGTTTGGCTGTGGCCAAGGTCCCTGAGTCCCCATTTTTTCAGCTGTTTCTTGGAAACCCGATTCGAGTAGTGCACCACCATACCATGGGAAAAGAGAAAACTCATCTAAATGATGCGCCTGGACTTGTTCTGCGCTATCGGAATGAATTGCTTTATAATGATCTTGTATTCTTTCTTTTAGGCTTTCTCCACTTTGTGCAATTGAAACATACGATGGCAATAGCATTGTGAAAATAAATAGTAAAGATTTCATAGTTTTTGGTTTATGATGTTTAATGATTTGATACATGTAATTGGCGAGATGAACAAGAATTGAACATGGTAATTCAAAATACAAAAATACCACCAAAATCCAATAAAGTATTGAATATTAATAGATTATGAACGGCAGCTATCGGCCAAAAGCGGTCATTCACCTACAACCGAAAATTCTGATTATTGTTCTAAGCTGCTCTGACCTTTATCAAAGCAAAGTACTACTACCTTGACTACGTTGTTATCTATGAGAGCTACGTTTCTTTTCATATTAGTATTATTCGCCAATTGTACTTCTACCCGTACTTACAGATCGGACCTTAACCAAGGATAACCTCAGTACGCAGTTGAATGTGTAAGGTCTCGGTTTGGGTGCTAATAAAAGACGGCAAGGGTTTGGTTTACAAGCCCTGGAATTAATAGACCAAAGTAAAGAGATCTGAAGAACTATGCGTACAGACTTCGGTGATCTATGAAGGTCTAGCTAATGGCCCTACCGGCGGAGGTTGATTGAATACTTAACCCTAAGTATTCAATCACATAACCATGTCTTAGGTATATCAGAAATTTGCTTTTTCCTATACATTCTGATATTCTTATACCACATTAACTAGGTCGAACAGATACAATGTATCACCAGAATGAGTGATTATCTTGAGCACAACAACCAGATTATCTCTGTCTGGAGCAATTTCAAAAAACTCTTGAGAATTAAATTGAATAAATGACCCATCATGAATTAATCGACCCTCAATGTTCACATCGGTAGTATAAGGAACCTCATCAGTGGGTGGTAGTTGCCCTATTCCAGCGATCACTACAATTGAAGCGTGGGTAACTTCTATGTGATTTATTAATTGAAGTTGTGCCATAAGTGGTTCTGTTTCTCCCCTCCTCAATGCATTCGGAATCATTTCAAAACGGGCAGCTGCCATATGCAAAGCTACAAGGCTATGTGGATCTGCTCCTCTTGATCCACCTCCTTCGTCTTCTATTTTTATAAAGCGCGCACTCGATAAACCTTTGCCGTCTAGTTCAAAGAATCCTGTTCCCGTTGCTTCACCCAGTTTAACAAATGGTCCTTCTGAAGTATTACTCGCCCACACTGAGTATGCTTCAGCCAAACCTCCTACACCTCCTCCCAGCAATGTACCATCAAATTCAATAACCATAAGATCAGGTCCCTCATCCTGGAGGATCTCTTCACCAGTCCTATTTACCATTAAATCGAAGGGTCGTTGTGGAGCGGTTCAAAATGCGGCTCCTCCTTCAAATTGAACATTGATATCTCTGATGGAAAGAAATATTTAGACAATCTTGATTCTCTTTCTTCTGATTTCCTGTTCACAGCATCTCTTGATTTTCACCAAATTTCGCCAATTTATCTGACGATATTTCGTAATGAACGAATTATCGTAATTGCTATCTCAATAGCCTTAGTACTGTAGCTTATTGATTATCAATGATTAATGCTTTGATTTAATAATAGGCACAGAACTTGAGAATTCTCCAGCAAATTAAAGCAAGGATAATCATGGACCCTAGTTTAATAGCTGGAATATTATCAACCGTCATCTTTTCATTGAGCAACTTTCCAATGCTGATGAAAGCGGTTCGGACCCGAAGTCTAAGTTCTTACAGCTTTAGTTATCTCCTCATGAATAATGGAGCTAACCTGATCCACTGGATTTACGTTTACGGAATGCCCTTCGGACCCATATGGTTCCTCCACGGATTTTATACTTTATCTGCTTTGGTAATGCTGGTTTGGTATTGCCGGTTTGAAAGGTGTATCGGTTGTCCCAATTCTTTGAAGAATCTAGTTGTAAGATGAAATGGCAGCTGATGCTGGAGAAAGTGGGGTTTCCGGAGTGAACCTGAATGTCCACTTTTACCCGAAAGAAGACCTACACTCAAATCAAAACATAGAGATCCAAGATATGAGATTTAGTAAAGAATTTTGGTTTCTAGAGGGATAGACACACCTGAAGTAATTATTTCGTAATTTGTTTCCGCCAGAGCAATCACCTTAGCTATTTTTTGAAATTCCTAATTTCATAATTCTGGAATTTAGTGTAGTGGAAGGAATTCCCAATAACTTAGCTGCTCCATTTGAGCCAGATATTCTCCAGTCGGTATTTTCCAAAGCCCTAACTATGTTTTTCTTTTGAATCTCCAGCATTTCCATTTCATCTAATATACTATCTTGGTTGGGATTCACCGGTTTTCGTTGTTCAGTTCCACTTGATAGTAAAGAAATTAAATCAATCTGACCGTCCTGACTAATGATAATAGCGCGCTCAACAATGTTTTGGAGCTCTCGTACATTTCCAGGCCAAGCATATTTTGACACTGCTGATTTAGTAGCGAGATCAAGAGCCTTAATCCTAAATCCATATTTTTTGGAAAACTTTTGTATAAAGGCCTCAATAAGTAGTTCAATATCTTTTCCGCGACTTCTTAATGGAGGCACTGATATTGGAAAAACATTTAATCGATAATATAAATCTTCTCTGAAGCTGCCTTTTTCAATTTCCTCTTTTAAGTTACGATTTGTGGCGGCTATTACCCGTACACTTACTCTTTTGGTTTCTGAGCTCCCTACAGGTTCGAAGGCTCCTTCCTGCAAAACCCTTAATAACTTAGGTTGAAGCTGAGGAGGTAGTTCCCCAATCTCGTCCAGGAAAATAGTACCTTTATCGGCCATCATAAATCTTCCGTCTCTTGAATTGATAGCACCGGTAAACGCTCCTTTAATATGGCCAAAAAGTTCACTTTCAATCAATTCTGAAGGTAGCGATGCACAATTTAATGTAATGAAAGATTCGTCTTTTCTTAGGCTACCCTTAAATATTGCCCTCGCAATAAGTTCTTTGCCAGTGCCAGTATCACCTTGTATCAATACCGTTGAATCCGTTTTGGCGACTCTGCTGATCAAGGATAATGTTTTTTTTATTACATCGCTATTTCCTATGATTTCATCAAATTGGTTTTCGTATATTTTTTCTCTCAATAAGGTAGTCTCCAGGTCTAATTTCTTGATTTTTTTTTCGGCGGTGATTTTTTGTTGAGTGCTCCTAATGTACAAAGCATAGTAATTATTACCTTGATATTGGTAGGTGGAGAGCGTACCTTCTACGGGAAGTTTTGCTTTATTTAAAGGCATACAATAAAGTGGACCTTTAATCCATAATGGAGAAAGACCCAATCCTTGCTCTCTAACTAATTGCACTGCGGAAAGTAAGTTGTCACAACTTGCTGCATCTAATAAGTCCGTAATCAGTTTTTCCTCATAGTAGTCTTTTGGAAAGTTTAATGTACCGATCGCTGCGTCGTTCACTTGAGTAATGTTCAGACTTTCATTAAATTCTAGTATCATCTCCTGAGAGCCATTGATTAACCTATTTAATTTTTCCTTATGATCTATTAGAATTTTCTCAGAATTAAGACGGCGCAGTTCTGCAGTTGCTCTGGAGGCAAATATTTTAAATATGGCAAAGGCTTCAGGAATTTCTTCCATCGGTTTATTGTCAAGCATAGCCAAATGTCCAAGAACTTTTCCATCGCTATCTCTTAGAGCAATTCCCATGTAACTTACTGCTCCCAAGTGTTCAAGATCGGGGTCATTAGGAAACAGTTCAATTACGCGATCAGGAATATGGCAAATTCCCTCATTTTCAAGTACAGGCTCACAGGGTGTTCCTTTTACCTGGTACTCATATTCATTAACAAATGCTCCATTTAGAAAAAAAGCTAAAGCCCTGAGCCTGCTCCGGTTCTCTAAATATTCAGTGACCCATACGCCATGCACACCTAGTATTTCCCCCAGATGCTTTACCAATGATTTAAAAAACTGTTCGCCAATGGATTCTGAAGTGCCTTCAACTATTTTTTTTAGAGCCATCAAGCCTGATGACAATTTTCCTGAGTAGGGCATAAACGATATTTACGATATTTCAGTACTACAAGTTACGAAATATCGCCTTTTTACGAAATATCGAATATATGTTTTTATACCCAAATCATGTATCTATCTGTAAAAGAAGGGAATACATTCTTTGGTATTGAATATGTATATGATTGGTAAATAAATTCAAACCTTAAAAAAAAGTAAAATGGAAACTTCAGTTCAAAATAAATCAACCTTTATGCCATCCTTCAGTGACATATCATTAAAAAGCGCAATTAGCAAAGAGTATACCGAAGTAGCGTGTAATAAGGATCATAAAATCCACTTTTTATCGGGGTTGCCATTGGCAAAGAGGCTTGGATATCCTGACCCTGTTTTTGCTTATATGCCAGAAGAAGCCATACGTCCATTTGCAGGTGTAGGCAATCCGTTCAAAATTGGCTCACTGAATCCCAAGGAAACTGTGCTGGACATTGGGTGCGGCGCGGGATTTGACATGCTGGTGGCCTGGCTATCCGGATCGAAGGAAAATACAATATATGGGATTGATATTACAGATGCTATGCTAAAAAAAGCGAAAGAAAATGCACATACTCTTGGGGCTGAAAACATAAATATCTTTAAAGGTTATGCTGAAAAAATTCCATTGCCAGATGCAACTATAGATGTAGTGATCAGTAATGGAGTCATTAATCTTTGTACTGATAAATTGCAGGTTTACAAAGAGATTCACAGGGTACTTAAGCCAGGAGGAAGATTTCAAATTGCGGATGTTATTCTACAAAAGCCAGTGCCAAATGAATCCAGAGACTTATTGCATTTATGGACCAACTGTGTTGCTGGTGGTATTCCCATGTACGACTACAAAGATATCCTAAGATCTGCTGGATTTTTAGATATTAAAGAGTATGATAGCTATGATGTGTTTAAGGATGCACGCATTGCAAAATCTGCGGAGACATTTGGTGCCAAAGGCTATAATATCAAAGGATACAAATAGAAAGGGGTTGGGTAAAACAGAAGAAGCCAAGAAAATATATGCAGAACAAATTGAAATACTCGAATCTGAGCTGGCAAATGAGCAGAGAAACGTCTTTGGGGTATTGCCTTATAACAAGCTCATTGATCTTTCCAGGATACATGCTTTCCAGGGTAATAAAAAGCAAGCCCTGAAATACCTGGCTGAATATGCTAAACGAGGATTCATGTATGGGTGGCACGATTTCATCTTGATTGACCCGTTTTTTAAAAGCCTCCGAGGCGATCCTGAGTTTAAGGCAATTGTCAAGCAGGCACAGGATGAAAAGGCTGCATTAAGAGCACAAGTCCGGGAGATGGAAGAGCGAGGAGAACTTAATTTATAACTCTATCTGACCGGCCGCTTTTGGCCGAAAGCAG
>PVMK01119456.1_pt1 | contig 10470 bp, 8 predicted proteins | sample 1853481 | NCBI WGS metagenome assembly PVMK01 (sample SAMN08533507, study PRJNA380276) | Marine sediment metagenome, whole genome shotgun sequencing project. | reverse complement strand
CGCACCCCGCCAGCCAGTTCGAGCAATTCGGAAAACGGGGTTCCCAGCGGGACTTCATAGTTTCCAGGCCTGGCGACGTGCCCGGACACAGAGAAACATTTCGGCCCGCCGTTGTTGGGCCTGGAAACTATGAAGTCCCGCTGGGAACCCCGTTTTCCGAATTACTCGAACTGGCAGGCGGGGTGCGCGCAGGGCACCAGTTGAAAGCGGTCATACCGGGTGGATCTTCCATGCCCGTTCTGCCGGCAGAAATAATGATGGCATGCGACATGGATTTCGATTCATTGAGTAAGGTGGGCTCCGGGCTGGGTTCCGGCGCAGTCATCGTGATGGATGAAACGACCTGCATGGTCAAGGCCTGCGAACGAATTGCACAGTTCTATCACATGGAGTCCTGCGGTCAGTGCACGCCCTGTCGTGAAGGCACCGGGTGGATGCACCGCATGCTGCAGCGGATCGTCGCCGGCCAGGGCCGGGAAGGCGACCTGGAACTGCTGCGCTCAGCGGCAGGGCAAATCGAAGGCCATACAATTTGTGCGTTTGGCGAAGCGGCCGCCTGGCCGGTACAGGGTTTCCTGCGGCACTACTGGGATGAATTCGATTACTACGTCAAGAACGGCCGCTCGATGGTCGAAGAGCAACAGGGGCTGGCCGCATGAACGCTGAAGTAGAACAGGCCGTGGAGATGGTCAGCATCGAGGTTGACGGTATTGCCCTGGAAGCGCCGAAGGGCTCAATGATCATTGAAGCCACGGACCAGGCGGGGATTGAAATACCCCGTTTTTGCTACCACCCGAAACTGAGCATCTCGGCCAGTTGCCGTATGTGCCTGGTGGATCTGGAAAAGATGCCCAAGCCGGTTCCGGCCTGTGCGACCCCGGTGATGGAAGGGATGAAGATTTACACGAATTCACGCCGCGCGATGGACGCCCAGCATGGTGTGATGGAATTCCTGTTGATCAATCATCCACTGGATTGCCCGATCTGTGACCAGGGTGGGGAATGTGAATTGCAGGATCAGGCGATGGGTTACGGCCGGTCGGTATCGCGCTTCACAGAGCGTAAACGCATCGTCAAGGACAAGAGTGTCGGTCCGCTGGTGCAGACGGAAATGACGCGCTGCATCCACTGCACCCGCTGTATCCGGTTTCTTGAAGAGATTGCCGGCACCAGCGAGATGGGTGGTTCCGGCCGGGGTGACCAGCTGGAAATCGGTACCTGCGTAGAAAACAGCATCGATTCTGAATTGTCCGGTAATATCATTGACTTATGTCCCGTTGGTGCGTTGACCAACAAGCCGTTCCGATTTGCCGCAAGGGCCTGGGAATTGGTTGCAAAACCGTCCGTGGCAGCCCATGACGGCGTCGGTTCCTGTCTCTACCATCATGTCCGGCGTGGAAAAATTCTGCGTAGTGTTCCGCGCGATAATGAAACGACCAACGAAACCTGGCTGAGCGACCGCGATCGTTACAGCCACCTCGGCCTGTATTCGGAAGACCGCGTAACGACGCCCCAGATCAAGGAAAATGGCGAGTGGAAAACCGTTTCCTGGAACGAGGCGGTTGAGACCGTGGCGGCCATTCTGAAGGACAGCATCGAGGCTGACGGACCTGAACAAACGGGTGTGCTGTTATCTCCATCTGCCACCGCCGAGGAGTATTTCCTGGCGCAACGCCTGGTGCGCCAACTGGGATGCAGCAACATCGATCATCGCTTGCGTGAGCAGGATTTTTCAGATGACCCTGCGCGTCCTGTTACCCCTTCATTTGCAATGAAGATTGCGGAAATTGAGCACAGCGACGCGATTCTTCTGGTGGGAAGCAATCCGCGCGAAGAAGCGCCGATCATCGGTCATCGCGTTCGCCAGGCCTGGAGAGGCGGCGCAAAGATCACAGCATTCAATCCACTGGCCTGGGACTTCACATTCGAGACCAGTCTCGATTCGATCGTTGCGCCACAGCAAATGGTTGCGGAAATGGCAGCGCTGGCGGCAGCCGTGGAAAAAATCACCGGTACGGCAGCTCCTGCATATATCCAGGGCGCCCTGAGCGAAGCCGGGAGCAGCGAAAAACACAATGCACTGGCAACACGCTTGCTTGAGGCGAGGAATGGTCTGGTCCTGCTGGGCCAGTTCTCAATGAGTCATCCGGATGCGGCCTGGTTGCGTGCGCTGGCGGCCTATATTGCAGCCGCGACAGGGTCTGCCCTGAACATACTTCCACACGGCGGAAATTCATCCGGCGCCTGGCTGGCCGGCGCAGTGCCACACCGTGGACCAGGCGGCGCTGAAACCCCGGCCGGGATGAATGCAGCTCAAATGCTGGAAAATCCACGGTCCTGTTACCTGTTATGGGGTATCGAACCGGGTTTCGATATCGATAATCCTGCCCGGGCCATCAGCGCCTTGCGCAAGGCCGGCAAGGTCATCGCGGTCGTTTCCCATGCTACGGATGGCCTGCGCGAAGTCGCAGATGTCTTTTTACCACTGGCGCCTTTGGCTGAATCAGAAGGTAGCCTGTTCAACCTGGATGGCACTGGCATGAGCTTCAAGGCAGCCGGAAAAGCGCTTGGCGAGGCCAGGGCCGGCTGGAAAATTCTCAGACGAATTGGCAGTGAAATGGGGCTCGAGGGCTTCCACCAGTTCAGCGTTGAGGAGGTATCGGCCGATTTACTGGCAGAATCAGACAGCGCCGGCATTGTGCCCGCCGAACCGGCCCTGGCCGAAACCACTTATGCAGACAGCCTGCACCGGATTGGTGAACTACCGATGTATTCGATTGACGCGATCTGCCGGCGTTCCTTGCCACTGCAGGAAACTGCGCAGGCCAGCAACATGTTCCTGGGGCTGAGCCCTGAAGACGCCGCCCGGCTTGGCCTGGGCGACGGTGACAAGGCCCGGGTCCGGCAGGGTGAGCACGATGCAGAATTCGAGGTGCGGGTCAGCGACAGCGTGCCGGCCGGAGGGGCCTGGTTACGCAGCGCCACCTGCGCCACCCGCGAGCTCGGATCAGCAGTTGCACCCATCATCGTGGAGGTGGCCTGATGCCTGAAACCTGGCTCGACCAATTGATCTACATGGTCATTCTGCTGGCGAAGATCCTGGCAATCGTGGTGCCGTTGATCCTTGCAGTAGCCTATTACACCTACTTTGAACGAAAAGTGATCGGTTATATGCAGATCCGCAGGGGGCCGAACCGGATCGGGCCGCTGGGACTGGCGCAACCGTTTGCGGACGTATTCAAGCTTCTTCTGAAAGAAATCGTTCTGCCGGCAAATGCGAACAAATTCCTGTTTCTGCTGGCGCCCGTCCTGTCACTGGCGCCTGCCTTTGCCGCCTGGGTCGTCATTCCCTTCGATGACTGGGCGGTTCTGGCGGATATCGACGCAGGTCTTCTTTACCTCCTGGCGATGTCCTCGCTGGGGGTTTACGGGCTGATCATCGCAGGCTGGGCATCGAACTCCAAGTATGCTTTCCTGGGCGCTCTGCGCTCGACCGCACAAATGGTTTCCTACGAAATCGCGAAGGGTTTCTCTCTCATCGGTGTGTTGATCCTGGCCGGCAGTTTGAATCTAAGCGAAATCGTACTGGCCCAGCAGGGCGGGGTGCTGGACTGGTACTGGCTGCCCTTGCTGCCCCTGTTCGTGATCTACATCATTTCGGGCCTGGCGGAAACCAACCGCGCCCCGTTCGACGTGGCCGAAGGCGAATCGGAGATTGTCGCCGGTTTCCACGTGGAATACGCCGGCTCGGGTTTCGCCGTGTTCTTCCTGGCGGAATACGCCAATATGATCCTGATTTCCGCCCTGACTGCACTGATGTTTACCGGCGGCTGGCTGTCACCTTTTGAAGGCATACCGTTCATCGGCGATACGTTCCTGGGTGAGGGAAGCATTTTCTGGTTCCTGTCCAAGACCGTGTTTTTCATGTTCCTGTTCCTGTGGTTCCGCGCAACATTCCCGCGCTACCGCTACGACCAGATCATGCGCCTGGGCTGGAAGGTCTTTATCCCGATCACGATTGCCTGGGTAATGGTCGCGGCAGTGCTTTCCGTATTTGGCCTGGTAGAGAGGGGTAGCTGATGATGAACGCGATTACCCGATATCTGAAAAGCCTGCTGCTGATCGAACTGGGCCAGGGCCTGATGGTCACGCTGAGATATTTTTTCAGGCCCAAATTCACGATCAATTACCCGGATGAAAAAACACCCAAGTCGAATCGATTCCGTGGCTTGCATGCACTCAGGCGTTATCCCAATGGTGAAGAGCGCTGTATCGCATGCAAATTGTGTGCGGCGGTTTGTCCCGCGCTTGCGATCACTATCGATTCCACCCAAGAGATGATGGCACCCGGCGCACCACGCGCTACGACATCGACCTCTTCAAGTGCATTTACTGCGGATTCTGCGAGGAGTCCTGTCCGGTAGATTCGATTGTTGAAACCGATATTCTCGAGTACCACTTCGAGAATCGTGGTGAGAGCATCATGACCAAGGAAAAACTGCTGGCCATTGGCGACCGCTTCGAGGAAAGTATCGCCAAAAATCGCCGGCAGGATGCAGCGTATCGCTGAGCGGAGCAGAACATATGCCGATTTATGAAATAGTATTTTACACCTTCTCCCTGGTCATGCTCACCGGCGCTGTGTTGGTCATCACGGTGCGCAATTCCGTTTACGCGGCGCTTAGCCTGGTGCTGACGTTTTTCAGCGCCTCGGCTCTGTGGATGCTGCTCGAGGTGGAGTTTCTGGCCATTATCCTGATCCTGGTATATGTCGGCGCGGTCATGGTCCTGTTCCTGTTCGTGGTGATGATGCTGGATATCAACATGGAACCCCTGAAGGAGGGGTTTATACATTACCTGCCGGCGGGAATTGCCGTTGCGGTCCTGATGGCCATAGAACTGCTGCTGGTGATTTGGTCCAAGGGGCGGTTCGAAGAGGGTGCCTACCCGATTCCTGCGCCGGGTCCGGCGGGATACAGCAATACCAAGGCCGTCGGCGAGTGGCTGTTCACTAATTATCTGCTGGCTTTTGAAGTCGCCGGCGTGGTTTTGCTGGTGGCCATCGTTGCCGCGGTCGCACTGACTCTCAGGCAACGAACCGGGGGTCACCGCCAGAACCCGTCCCTGCAGGTCCGGGTCCAGCGTGACGAACGTATCCGCCTGGTGAAAATGCAGCCGGAACCCAGGCAGGGAAGCTGAGGAGAAAAATCATGTTGACACTGACCCACTTCCTGACACTCGGCGCAATGCTTTTCAGCCTCAGCGTCGCCGGCATTTTCCTCAACCGGAAAAACGTGATCATTCTCCTGATGTGTATCGAACTGATGCTGCTGGCGGTGAATATGAACTTCGTCGCCTTTTCACGCTTTCTCGGTAACCTGGATGGGCAGGTATTCGTATTTTTCATTCTGACCGTGGCAGCCGCCGAAGCGGCGATCGGCCTGGCGATCCTGGTGGTGGTGTTTCGCAACCGCGAGACCATCAATGTGGCTGAACTGGACGACCTGAAGGGCTGATATGTCACTTAAAACGATATTGTTGCTGATCCCCTTATTGCCGCTGCTAGCGGCAGCCATCGCTGGCCTGTTCAGGAACCAGGTTGGCAGGGCGGGATCTCACTGGGTCGCCATCCTGGGCGTCGCTGCCTCGTTCTTCCTTTCCGCCTGGGTGTTGTACCTGCAGGTGTTTGGAAACCTGGGAACACAGAACCTGAATATCTACACCTGGATGATTTCTGATGGAATCCACTTTGAAGTCGGCTTCCTGATCGATCACCTGAGCACATTGATGATGACCGTCGTGACTTTCGTTTCACTGATGGTGCATATTTACACGGTCGGCTACATGGCCGATGACCCTGGATATCAGCGTTTCTTCAGTTATATCGCCCTGTTCACTTTTTCCATGCTGATGCTGGTGATGTCGAACAATTTCCTGCAGTTGTTCTTTGGCTGGGAAGCGGTGGGCCTGGTGTCTTACCTGCTGATCGGGTTCTGGTTCAAGCGGGATTCCGCCACTGCTGCCGGCCTGAAGGCTTTCCTGGTGAACCGCGTGGGCGATTTTGGATTCCTGCTGGGCATTGCGGCGGTTTTGTATTGTTTCGGCACACTGGATTACTCGGAAGTGTTTGGCGCGGCCAACAGCATCGTTGGCCAGAGCGTGACTATCGTGCCCGGTTTTCAGTGGCAGTGGATAACCGTAATTTGCGTGAGTCTGTTCATCGGCGCAATGGGCAAATCGGCGCAGGCCCCACTGCATGTGTGGCTTCCGGACTCGATGGAAGGCCCGACACCGATTTCCGCCCTGATCCACGCTGCGACCATGGTGACCGCCGGCATCTTCATGGTGGCCAGGATGTCGCCGTTGTTCGAGTTGAGTGACGCCGCGCTCAGTTTCGTGATGCTGATCGGCGCACTCACCGCCTTCAGTATGGGGTTGGTTGGCCTGGTCCAGAACGACATCAAGCGAGTGATTGCCTATTCGACCTTGTCACAGCTTGGCTACATGACCGTAGCCCTGGGCGTTTCTGCTTATTCCGCAGCCATTTTCCACCTGATGACCCATGCTTTTTTCAAGGCCTTGCTATTCCTCGCGGCAGGTTCGGTGATCATCGCTCTGCATCATCAACAGGACATGCGGTACATGGGCTGTCTGCGCAAACAAATGCCGATTACCTGGATCACGGCATGGGTCGGGACGCTGGCGCTAATCGGGTTTCCGTTCATGGCCGGCTTTTACTCCAAGGACTCAATCATTGAAGCGGTTCACGCATCCAGCCGCTTCGGGTCAGAGGTGGCGTACTGGGCGGTGCTGCTGGGCGTGCTGATCACATCTTTTTACAGTTTCCGCCTGCTGTACCTGACCTTTCACGGCCAGCCGCGTTACACGGTGGATGTCGGCGCCGGCGACCATCCACCGGATGGAGTTTTGCAGCATGTGCCGCATGAATCCCCGCTGGTCGTGACCATTCCACTGATCCTGCTGGCTATTCCATCCGTGGTGATCGGCTACATGACTATCGAGCCGGTTCTGTTCGGTGGCTGGTTGACTGACTCGGTCAACATCTTGCCGCAAAACGACACTGTGGCGGCCGTTGGGGAACACTTCCATGGGTCGCTGGCGATGGCCAGGCATGCACTGGGGACTGCGCCGTTCTGGTTGATGATCACCGGGTTCGTGTTGGCCACATTCATCTACATGATCCGTCCCGCGGTGGCGGACCTGCTGCAACAGAAAATGCCAAGGATTCACCGGCTGCTTGAAAACAAGTTTTATATCGATGAGTTGTATCAGAAAATATTCGTGAACAGGATCATCAATATTGGTGATGTGTTGTGGAAAAAGGCGGATGCAGGCCTGATTGACGGCGTGATGGTCAATGGATCCGCGCGCCTGATGGGTAATCTGGCCGCCAGGGTTCGTCTCTGGCAGAGCGGATACCTGTTCCAATATGCCTTTGCGATGATTGTGGGTCTGATTGGCATGATCGCATTCTGGGTGATGTTGAAGTAGAGGGACGAAAAGAATAATGGCATCTAACTGGCCCATCTTGAGTTTACTGATCTGGCTGCCGATTTTCGGCGGACTGGCCGTCATTACAGCCGGAGAAAATCGTGCTTCGCTTGCCAGGGTATTGGCCCTGGCCGTTTCAGGACTCACGTTTTTCCTCAGCATTTTGTTGTACATGGCGTTCGATACTTCCACGGCGGCAATGCAATTCACCGAGATCAAACCCTGGATCGAAACCTTTGATATTTTCTACAGCCTCGGCGTGGACGGGTTTTCAGTCCCATTGATCATGCTGACGACTTTTTTCGGTGTCCTGGTGGTGATCTCCGCGTGGGAAGTAATCCAGCAGAACGTGCATCAGTACATGGCGGCCTTCCTGATCATGGAAGGTCTGATGGTCGGTGTCTTTTCCTCGCTCGACGCCATGCTGTTCTACGCGTTCTTCGAGTCCATGCTGATCCCGATGTTCCTGGTGATCGGTATGTGGGGCGGCCCGCGCCGGGTCTATGCAACGGTCAAGTTCTTCCTGTATACATTTCTCGGCTCGGTATTCATGCTGATCGGCCTGATCTACCTGTACATCCAGTCGGGTAGCTGGTCGATACTGGACTGGCACCAGTTTCCTCTCAGCCTGGGGGTCCAGAAGTGGCTGTTCCTCGGATTCCTTGCTGCGTTCTCGGTGAAAATTCCCATGTGGCCGGTACACACATGGTTACCGGACGCCCACGTGGAAGCCCCGACCGGCGGTTCCGTGGTGCTGGCCGCCATCATGTTGAAAATTGGTGGTTATGGCTTTATCCGGTTCAGCCTGCCCATTACCCCGGATGCGGCGGCAGCGCTCGACTGGCTGATGATCTCGCTGTCACTGATCGCCATCGTTTATATCGGCTTCGTGGCCCTGGTCCAGGAGGATATGAAGAAGCTGATCGCCTATTCATCCATTTCACACATGGGCTTTGTAACGCTGGGCCTGTTCATCGCATTCGGGGTGTTCCAGAACACCGATAGCGGCAGGGGCGCGGCGCTCGGTGTCGAAGGCGCCATGGTCCAGATGATTTCGCATGGTTTCGTTTCCGGCGCGCTGTTCCTTTGCGTCGGCGTGCTTTACGGCCGTCTGCACAGCCGGATGATCGCGGATTACGGTGGTGTGGCCAACACCATGCCCTGGTTTGCAGCGCTGGCTGTGCTGTTTTTCATGGCCAATTCCGGTTTGCCGGGCACTAGTGGATTCGTCGGTGAATTCATGGTCATCCTGGCGGCATTCCAGGCCAATTTCTGGTATGGCTTCCTGGCGGCATTGACTCTGATCCTGGGCGCTGCTTACAGCCTGTGGCTGGTCAAGCGCGTCATTTTCGGCGAAGTAGCCAATAACGACGTGGCCATGCTCGAAGATATCAATGCAAGGGAAGCCCTGGTGCTTGGAACCCTGGCGGTAGCTGTTCTGGCGGTCGGCCTTTGGCCTGAGCCACTGGTCAACATGATGCATGCCTCGGTTGAACAGTTGCTGCAACACATCCAGCAGCCGAAGTTTTCTGCGGCCGGACTCTGAGGGTTTTTGTAATGAATAGTGCGAATATGTTACTGGCCGCTCCGGAATTCTGGGTGCTGACCATGGCTTGCGTGATTCTGGTGGTGGATTTATTCCTCAGCGAAGAACGGCGCGGCATCATTCATATGCTGGCGATGATTACGCTGGTATTTGCCGCCATCATCACCCTGCGCGGCGACTACTCATCGGAAGGAGTGCGTTCGGCCCTCGCTTTCAACGGATCGTTCATCCGCGACTCGATGGGTGATGTATTGAAGTTGTTCAGTTTTTTCATCCTGGCCTGGTCTATATCTATGCCAAGTTTTTCCTGCGGCAGTTCAGGATGTTCCGGGCTGATTTTTATACCCTGTCATTGTTTGCCCTGCTGGGTGTGATGCTGCTGATTTCGGCTAACAGCCTGGTGATGATTTACCTCGGGCTCGAACTTGTTTCCCTGTCATCTTACGCACTGGTTGCTTACGACCGCGATTCCCGGTTGGGGTCCGAGGCCGCGATGAAATACTTCGTGCTCGGTTCAATGGCTTCAGGAATGCTGCTGTATGGCATGTCGATGATTTACGGTGCGACCGGCAGCATGGATCTCTACCAGGTGGCTGCAGCGGTCCAGACGATTGGCCCCGACGATCCGCTGCTGATATTCGGCCTGGTTTTCATGGTGGTTGGACTGTCGTTCAAGCTCGGCGTGGTGCCGTTCCATATGTGGATCCCGGATGTCTACCAGGGCGCCCCGGTGGCCACCACACTGTTCATTTCGACAGTGCCCAAACTGGCTGCCTTTGCGATGGCATACCGTTTGCTGCAAACCGGGCTGGGCGAATTGCATGGTGACTGGTCGCAGATGCTCAGTGTGCTGGCGATAATTTCAATCATCCTGGGCAACCTGGCCGCGATTGCGCAAACCAATATCAAACGCATGCTGGCCTATTCCACGATTTCCCACATGGGATTCGTGCTGATGGGTTTGCTGCCGGGGACTGCGGCCGGGTATGGCGCCGGCATGTTTTACATCATTGTCTATTCCCTGATGTCCGCCGCCGGTTTCGGCATGGTGATCCTGCTGTCCGCCAGGGGGGTCGAGGCCGACAAGCTGGATGACTTCAAAGGTCTCAATCAGCGCAACAGTTGGTATGCGGCGGTGATGGCCATGGTGATGTTTTCGATGGCCGGTGTTCCCGTTTTTGTCGGTTTCTTCGCCAAGTGGCTGGTGATCAAGGCTGCGCTGGACGCCGGTTTGATGTGGCTGGCCATTATTGCCGTCATTTTTTCCGTGGTTGGAGCTTTTTACTACCTCCGTGTCGTCAAATTAATGTATTTCGATGAGCCGGTTACGGAGTCTCCGATCGACGCGCCGGTAGATTTCCGGGCGGCTATTTCACTCAATGGTATAATGATGCTTGGACTGGGAATATTCT
>PVMK01121929.1_pt1 | contig 10472 bp, 11 predicted proteins | sample 1853481 | NCBI WGS metagenome assembly PVMK01 (sample SAMN08533507, study PRJNA380276) | Marine sediment metagenome, whole genome shotgun sequencing project. | reverse complement strand
AGTCAACGGGGAAATCAAATCCCGTGGCGACAAAATTAATGTTGCAACAATCGCATTAATTACTCGCCAGATAGCAACCTTGATCAGCGCCGGTCAACCAGTCGAGTCAGCTTTTTTCGCCGTCTCTAAACAGACACCGAAAAATCAGGCAAAACGCGTATTACTTTCGGTACGAAGTAAAATCCTGGAGGGTTTTCCGTTGTCCGAGGCGTTGAAAGAATTCCCGCGTATTTTTGATTCGATGTACCGCGCTTCTGTACACGCGGGAGAGCAGTCCGGTCTACTCGATATTGTCATGGAACGACTCGCGGATTACCTCGAAGCGAGACAGGATTTGCAACGCAAAACCAGCCAGGCCCTGATTTATCCGATCTTGTTAAGTGTTGTTGTATTTGTACTGGTGGCAGGCTTACTCACATTTGTAGTGCCACAGATTGTTCAGGTATTTGAGGGTTTTGATCAGGAACTACCACTGATCACACAGTGGCTAATTGGAATATCGGATTTTTCCAAGGCTTATGGGTTGCAACTGTTAATCGGGCTTGCGGCGGTTGTCATGCTGTATCGACAATTATTAAAACTTGCCTGGTTTAGCCTGTTACGTGATCGAACTCTGCTCGCTATTCCATTTATCCGCTATCTGGTCAAGTTATCGAATACTGCCAGATTTACCCGCACGATGAGTATTCTGGTTTCCAGCGGTGTGACTGCGCTCGATTCTATTCGCATATCGACCGAAGTCATTCTCAGCCAGCCGATCAAGACCAGCGTAGCCACCGCAGCCGATAGAGTCAGGGAAGGCGAGCATATATCGGCGGCACTCGAGCAAACCGGTTACTTCAGTCCAATCGTGCTGCAGCTGATCGAAATAGGCGAGTCCAGCGGCAAACTGGGTGAAATGTTGGAAAGATCGGCAAAGGCCGAGGAAAATGAATTTGCTGGAATTACAGTCATATTTATCGGCCTTTTCGAGCCGGCAATGATACTGGTAATGGGCCTGGTCGTACTGGCCATTGTACTGGCCATTCTGCTGCCTATATTTGATATGAATGATTTACTTCAGTAGGGAGTTGATATCGGCATGGATATTTACGCTGGCTGTATTGGTCGTTATGGCGATCTTTCAGCTACTCGATATCAGAGATCTTCGATATCAGCCCGGTTGGTGGGCCGAAGCAGAATATTGGCGCGGCTTCACTGCACACTGGGTTCATGCCAACTGGCAGCACTTTATCCTGAATGCCACGGGACTGATTCTTTGCATGACTATAGCCTCTCCAAAATGGCCAGTTTGGAGATGGGTCGTCTATAATATATATCTGGCTATTGGAATTTCGACATTATTCACGCTGCGTAACCCGGAATTAAACTGGTACGTCGGATATTCAGGCATTTTGTTTGGCATTTATCTGCTTGCTGCCGATGATCTTTACCGCAGGAAAAGGACTATGGCGTTGTTACTCGGTGCTGCTATCGTGATAAAAGTGGTTTTGGAACAGTTTAGCGAGATCAGAATTGGCGGTGGTGACTTAATTGGCATTCCGGTTATTATTGACGCTCATTTATACGGTTTACTGCTAGGATTATCGATTGCGCTAGCCCAACGAGCTTATACAATGTGCCTGGCGCGAGATAACGCCAACACGGAATAGTTATTGCCGTGGTCGATTCAGGTCAACGGCTAACAGAGAAATTATGAATATATCGACAACAAATAAGACCCAGAACGGATTCACGCTGCTAGAGATCATAGTCGTTGTGACGATCATCGCCATTCTGGCCGCCTATATTGCGCCCAAGGTTGCCGGTCGCGCCGATGACGCCAGAATCAGCAAGGCAAAAAGCGATATTCGGGTACTCGATTCGTCGTTGGAATTGTACAAACTTGATAATTTTAACTACCCGAGCACGGATCAGGGACTGGACGCACTAGTCAATAAACCGGCGGGTTCGGATCTCAAACACTGGCGCAGGGGAGGCTATATTAAAAAGCTCAACAAGGATCCCTGGGGTAACGAATATCAGTACCAGCAACCCGGTGTCAATGGAGATTTTGATATCTATTCGCTTGGCGCTGATTCAGCTGCAGGAGGCACCGATGAGGCTGCCGACATCGGTAACTGGAATCTCGACTCCTAGGAGCCTGCCCGCCACTCGAGCACATGGATTTACGCTGTGGGAAATCCTTGTCGTGGTCGTCATCGTAACGATCAGCGTTAGCGCAATACTATTTTCGACTTCTATCACACGCGGCTCGGATGACCTGAAAATACTGGGCAAGGATCTCAGCAAAACCATACGCCTGCTCTACCAGGAAGCCATCTTTGAAAGCAAAAATTACGCTATTTCAATCAATCATCAGGGTTTCAGCGTACTCGAATATGATGGCCAGGACTGGGCAGAATCCGGTCAATCATTTTTTCGCAAAGTAAAACTTAACGAATCCCAGAAATCTCAGCTTTTGATAGAAGAGCTGGTGGTTAAATTGGTCGATCAAAGCAAACCAGTACCCCATATATTGATTCTCTCGAGTGGAGAAATGACCCCGTTCGAATGGCAAATTCTGGATTCCGATGCCAATACCAGCATTACTATCTTTGGTTATATCCTGGGCAATATATTGGCCACCTACTCGGTGCCTCAATCATGATCCTGTCCAGCCCGAAAGGATTTACACTACTGGAAGTCATGTTCGCGCTACTCATCGTAGCACTGACGATGGGCGCAATTGTCGAAACAGGGGGTTATTCGGCGAAGAGAACAGCACAATTAACCGAGAAAACCATCGCCAGCTGGATTGCACAAAACCAGGTCACCCTGTATCGGGCAAAAAGAACCTGGACATCCGAATCCAGTAAATCCGGGATGGTGGAAATGGCCGATAGCGAATGGCGCTGGAAAATGAAAATCAGCAAAACAGACGAGCCCTTGCTACGGCGGCTCGACGTTGATGTCTATCTGGCAGATGGTTCGGATATCAAGGCCAGCGCGACTGGATTTACCGGTAAATTGTGATGCGCAGCTTTCGTAGTCGTGGTTTTACCTTACTGGAGATGGTGGTTGCTGTCGCAATCTTCGCCATCATGGCGTCTATTGCCTACACCGGTCTGAACCATACGATAAAGGTCGGAAACCAGGTAGGGGAATCTAACCGGCGACTGTCAGAGTTGCAATTTGCACTGTCTTACTTCAGCAGCGACTGGTTGCAGGTTTCTCCCAGAAAGGTACGCAATCAATATGGCGACGAGGAAAGCAATATTATCATCGAAGATAACAGTGTTAGCTTTACGCGCAGCGGCTGGGCCAATTTATTGCAAAGAAAACGCAGTAATTTACAACGCGTACAATATCTGCTGATCGACAGTAAACTGGTTAGGCGGCACTGGTTATCACTGGACCAGGGTATCGGCGAGGAACCCCTGGATAACGTACTGTTACATAATGTCAACGCACTTGAGGTTCATTTTGTCGATGCCTCGGAAAAGGCGATCGATACCTGGCCTGACGATCTAGTCCGCGATGAACGCCAGCCGATCGCGTTAAAAATTGGCGTAGATATCAATCGATTAGGCAAGACATGGCGATACCTGGAGATTCCCAATGGCGTACTGTAGACCGGGCCAGGCGGGGATTGCATTACTTTCAGCCATATTGATCACCTTGACGGCGACCGCAGTCATCGTTTCAATTACCCATGAAGAAGCATATGCAATTCGTAAGACATCTCGAATTTTATTACTAGATCGGGCCAGGTTATACGCGCTTGGTCTTGAGGATTGGGCCCAGATTTTTCTGCAACAGGATCGTAAAGATACTGTCATAGATCACCTGGGTGAAGACTGGGCAATCAGTATCCCGGGTTTACCGATCGAAGGGGGATTACTGTCCGGATTTATCGAAGACGAACAGGCCAGGTTCAACATCAATAATTTACTCGTATCCGAAGAATGGGTAAACAGATTCAGGCGTTTATGCGATAATCTGGACATCGATTCAACGTTTGTTTCGGCCCTGATGGACTGGATCGATGAAGACTTTGAAGTTCGCTATCCAGATGGCGCCGAAGAACATTATGCAAGCTACCGGGTGGCGAATCGCGCGATGGTTGATATCAGCGAATTAATGCTGGTGAAGCATGTCACGCCAGAAATTTTTAATAGCCTTAAACCCTATATCACTGCATTACCAACCACTACGGACGTCAATGTGAATACCATATCGGAGACAGTTTTTTTGTCCCTCGGTGATAATTTGAACGCGGATTCATTCAGACAGGAAAGAGAAAGAGAGGAGTTCAGCAGCATACAAAACTTTATTGAACGACTGCAAATTCCTCTCGAGGAGTCGGGTTTGTCAGTGAGCACCGAATACTTTCACGCCTACGGACTGGTCAACCAGAGCGACCTGGTGTTTAACCTTGATACCTTGCTGCATCGTGACGATAACGGCACTACGCGCGTGATTAAGCGTACGATGGGACAGTTATAATGTCGAGATTAATTGTCCGCTTTCACGATTCGGCCATGGATAATCTAAGCTGGCTTGTCGATCAGGCCGACGATGCCAGCCAGGCGTCAAATTGGCAGGCCGGGACAGAACGACAGTTGTCGGAGCTGGCTAAAAAATACGATACCGTGGTACTGGTTATTGCGCAGCAAAATGTCTATTTAACCGACTTCGAAATACCCAGTACAGCCTCTCGTCGGGTACTGGCCGCAGTCGAATTTCAAATTGAAGATCAACTGGCCCAGGATGTCGAACTTCTGCATGTTGCGCTTGGTGATCAGTCGAAAAATCCAGTGGCAATTGCGGTGCTCGAAAAAAGCGTGATGCAAAGATGTATTGACCTGATTCAAAAGCATGGCTTGCAGGTTGCTCAGGTAGTACCGGAAATTTTTTTATGTCCCTGGTCCGGCATAACCGGTGAGGTCAATCTGATCACAGGTCATGAAGCCGTAATTATGAGATATGGCGAGCATCTGGGTATAAAGTGTAAACCTGAACTGTGTGAGACAATGTTGGACCTGATTGCCGCTGAACAGGATATAAAGGCTGTTAATTGTTACCTGCCTTCAGCAGAGTCGTTTGCATCGATGAACCTTGGTCAGCATCCCGGGGTATTTAAGCAGCTAAAGCCGGGGCATCACGATCCCACCGGTTCCGGGACCATCAATCTGTTACAACGACGTTTTCAAATTTCCTCTATCTGGTCAAAGTTGCTGCGCAGCTGGAAGGGGATACTGGGGTTATTGTTAGTTTTGGTCGCGGTCACTGGTTATAACAAGGCGATAGCCCTGCAACAACTGGAAGTCCGGCTATCCGATATCAAGGCCGCTCAATATGAACAATTGAAAGACTACCTGCCAGCCAGTATTGATCAGACCGGCAACTTGAAAAATGAATTAATAAACTTGCTTAAACAGGCTCAATCAGCGAAACCGGAGGCTAATTTCCTCGAATTATTACATCAGTTTACACAAGCAAAAAAAGCTCATTCGTCAATTATTATCAGCAGAATTGGTTATCAAAATAAACGTCTAAGTATTGATATCACCAGCGATCAACTGAGCGATCTGGAATCTCTTCTGGAGGCAATTGAATCTACCGGGCAGGCCGTAAAAATGGAAAACCTGAATATTAAACCCGGTATTATTTCAGGCCGATATGTACTGGATGGGGCGTCCAGATGAAAGACTATTTATCAAAATTCAGTTCACGCGAAAAAACCATAGTCACACTGGCGGCCTTCTCCCTGCTGGGCCTGTTAGTTCATGCGCTTATCATAGATCCTTACAACCAGCGACAACTCGAATTAAACGAAGCACACGAGCAGGGCAACATCGATTTGCTATGGATAAAAAGTGCGGTGGTTCGCCTGCCGCTAATTAGCAGTAGGTCACAGGCACGAAATTTTGAGGGCTCTCTGGCAAATTTAATCGACAATGAAGTCCGAAGCCAGGATCTAAACTCTTTTCTAGCCCAGATGACACCCGTTAATGATGACGAAATAAGAATTCGGTACAAAAATATTAATTTCAACCGACTATTGAACTTTATTGCACAGGTCAACAGCCAGGGTCTCAGGGTTAAAGACCTCAGAATCAATGCCTCCGATAAACCTTCCGACGTGGATTGCAGCCTGGTGCTGGAAAAGGCGTAATCTGGTACCTTCTCATCATAATCATGTCCGATCAGAGGGGCCCTGAATGAAAACAGTTTGGAAGCCCGCCTTGTTATTCGGGTTTTTACTGATCATCACGCTGCTGGTTAATATGCCTGCACAGCATCTACTGGCACGTATAAAAATGCCCGCCGCAGTCAAACTATCCCAGTTACAGGGCAATTTACTTGGCGGGCAGGTTGACACAATGATGATCGACCGGTTTATTATTCGAGACCTCGAATATCAGATCGACAGTTCCTGCCTGCTTAGTGCAAGCCTGTGTTATCAATTGAATTTTTCAGGCGGCTCGGCGTCAATTCGATACCTGCCGCTAACAGGATCAACTGAAGTCTCGCAACTCGATGCAGAGCTATCGATTAGCAACCTGGGTGGGTTAGCCGATCAGTGGTTATTTAAACCCTCGGGTAGCCTGTATCTGAGTTCACCCAGGCTGCTATTTACGCAGGGGAGACTGGCGGATATTGATGCTGTCGTGGTTTGGAAAGAGGCCGGCATAGCGGGTGAAGATATCAACCTCGGCGATTACCAGCTGAATATCAAGAAGGGCGTTGGCCAATATCAGGCATTCATAGCGGATAAAGAGGCCGTCCTCGATGTCGAAGGCGTGGGAACATTGAATTCTGGTGGTAACTATTCACTCAACATCAATATCAAATCCAGCTCAGGACTGGATGCACGCGTTAAAAGCGCACTGGAGTTTATTACCATTCATAAAAGGCTGAACCAGTACCAGATTAGATTGTCGGGAATATCAGATAAAAATCTTTTATCTTATATTTCATTTGAAAACCCCTGAAATCTATCCATTTTACCCACCTGGCAATATAATCCCGGTTAACACGGCTTCTAGCGTGTTTCATGTTGGATACTAAAACCAGCAATTTCATCACATTGCAATTTTCTAGAGGCACACAGGTCAATGCGATCAGCTACCATCATGGGGCGCACCGAGAAAGCCAACAAGAACCGGAACGACTGGTACAACATCCGGCAAATGATGCCCTTTGTCTGGGCATATAAGGGCAGGGTGTTACTGGCTCTGGGTTGCCTGGTAATCTCGAAACTGGCGATGGTTGGCATTCCAGTGGTATTAAAATACATCGTCGATGTACTAGACACCGAGACAGGACAGGTAGCGGCCTTACCGGTAGTTTTTTTACTCGCCTACGGGGTACTACGCTTTATTAATTCAGGGTTTAATGAATTGCGCGATGCAATATTTGCTCGCGTGCGTTATCACGCGATGAACAGCCTGTCCGTAACCACATTGACCCACCTGCACAATCTTTCCCTGCGCTACCACCTGGAGCGCAATACGGGCGCAATATCGAGGGATATGGAGCGCGGCGCGCAAAGTATCAGTTCGATACTGAATTACCTGGTATTCAATATCATTCCCACAGCGGCTGAATTAATCCTGGTGGCAGGCATTCTGTTCAGCCAGTACGACAAGCATTTCGCCGTTATCATATTCCTTACCGTTGGAATCTATATCGTTTTTACGCTGATGGTCACCGAATGGCGCATGCATTTTCGACACGAGATGAATGCGCTCGACTCGAACGCGAATGGCCGCGCGATGGATAGCCTGATGAACTACGAAACGGTCAAATATTTCAACAATGACGAACACGAAATTAATCGCTATAGCGAGACCATGGGGAAATGGGAAGAGGCCGCGGTGAATAGTCAAAATACCATGTCGTTACTTAATTTTGGCCAGGGAGGAATTATAGCGGTCGGTGTCACCGGTATCATGTACCTGGCAGCACTTGGGGTCAGCCGGGGCAATTTGAGCCTCGGGGACCTGGTACTAATCAATACCATGATGCTACAACTTTTCCTGCCTTTAAACTTTCTCGGCATCGTTTATCGCGCCCTGAAATATGCGCTCGCCGATATGGATATGGTAATCAAGCTACTGCAAAAACCGATAGAAATTACCGATAGTAGCGATGCCAGCCCACTACAGCTGAAAAATACGTCGATAGAATTTAAACAGGTCGGATTTAAATACAATCATGACCGAACTATCCTCAGCGATATCAGTTTCAAGGTAGAAGATGGCAAAAAACTCGCAATTGTCGGCCCATCGGGCGCAGGTAAATCAACAATCGCCAGGCTATTGTTCAGATTTTACGATATCAACAGTGGAGAAATTCTGATCAGCGGACAAAATATCGCCAGAGTCACGCAAAATAGCTTGCGCCAGGCAATCGGAATAGTGCCACAGGACACGGTCCTGTTTAACGACACCATTTTGTACAATATTCGATATGCCAGGGCCGACGCCTCGGAACAGGAAGTCTTTGCAGCGGCAAGACTCGCTGATATTCACGATTTTATTCAAAGCTTGCCCGATGGCTATGCAACCATAGTTGGAGAACGCGGCCTGAAGCTATCCGGCGGTGAAAAACAACGCGTGGCGATAGCACGGGTACTACTAAAAAATCCCCCGATACTGGTATTTGACGAAGCCACCTCGAGCCTTGACAGCCAGTCGGAAAAAAACATCCTCTCGGAGCTGTATAAAATATCTCGTAATAAAACCACACTGGTAATTGCGCACCGACTTTCGACTATCGTTGACGCCGATACTATTGTCGTACTCGATCAGGGACGTATAAAAGAGCAGGGTAATCATCAGCAATTGATGGATATGGGTGGCATCTACGCCAACCTGTGGAAGATCCAGCAACGTAAAGCCCTCTCACATGAAGCTCTGTAAACAGGGTAGTGAATTCCATGGCGCTTACTTAAACCTCGGAATCCAACTCTCATAACCCGATGGTCAGGTATGTACCATTCAGAGTTTGAAGCCATGCGGTCGCACTGGTATCGCATTCGTTGCTTTATATACCTGATTTAGATCGAAAGCAGCCGTTAGATTTTGCTAATCGAGAGGCCGCTAAGTGCTGCGGATTCAACCAGTCGATGCAACACATTGGTTAAATCGTTCTGCCGGTGTTTCAAAGTCTAAGGTCTTTCTCGGTCGTTCGTTTAGTTGCCTGGCTACTTTATTAAGTTTCGCTTGTGAGTGAACCGACAGATTTGTTCCTTTCGGAAAATACTGCCTGAGAAGACCATTCGTATTTTCGTTAGATCCTCTCTGCCAGGGGTTTTGTGGATCACAAAAGTATACAGCGATGTCCGTCGCCAAAGTAAATCGACGATGATCCGCCATTTCTTTACCACGATCCCAGGTCAGAGATTTATACAGTTCGTCGGGCAGCTTGTGAGCGTGTTTGATGAGTGCATTTACCACTGTCTTCGTGTCCTTACCATTGACCTTCACCAGCATGACATAGCGTGTATGCCGTTCAACCAGCGTTGCCATATGACTGTTATTGCTTCCTGAGATCAGATCTCCTTCCCAGTGGCCCGGTATGGCTCGATCATCAGCCGAGGCAGGTCGTTCACTGATTGAGACAGCATTGCTTATTCGTCCATGATCATCTGTTTTCTGGGTATGGTGTCGTGAACGACGCATCACGCGTGTTCGTCTCAGATGTCCTAGTAACTCTTTCTTTAATGCGCCCCGGGCCTGGATGTATAGGCTACGATAGATCGTCTCGTGTGACACCTGCAAGCCCTCATCATTTGAATAGGTTCGTTTAAGCCAGCCAGCGATTTGAACCGGCGACCAGAGTTGCTTGAGCTTGATCGCTACCATACGGGCTAACTTACGATTCTGCACTAGTTTACAGATCTTGGGTCGTTGTGCTCGGTTCCAGGCCGCTTGATCCGCTTCATTAGCTCGATAATATTGTTGTCCACCATTGCGTTTAATTTCACGGTACATCGTTGAAGGCGATCGCCTCAGAGCTGCTGCAATGGAACGAATAGAATGACCAGCAACAACACCACGAGAAATCTCTTCACGCTCTGACAAGCTGAGTACAATTTCAGATCGGGTTCGTTTAGGGGGACGTATACCGCCAGTTCTCGACAAAACACCGGCGACCGAAGAATGATTACGATTAAAAAGCTGGGCGATAGTCTGTAGGGATTCACCTTTTTGCCAGCGATCCCACATCAGTGCCTTGTCAGTTTCGGTATAGTAAATCCTAGGTCTGTATTTCATATGCAACACTCCTTCTCATCAAAGTGAGAGTAGCGTGTTGCGTCGACCAGTTGAATCCGCAGCCCATAGCAGACATCAAATTGTTCAACTTATAGGTCCGATGTAGATATTTACATGCTTACGAGACAACCTATGTAATGTTCCTTATTAAGTCAGAGAATGTAATCAATGACAAAAGAACAAAGTGAGATTCAACATAAGTTT
>PVMK01186341.1_pt1 | contig 10475 bp, 6 predicted proteins | sample 1853481 | NCBI WGS metagenome assembly PVMK01 (sample SAMN08533507, study PRJNA380276) | Marine sediment metagenome, whole genome shotgun sequencing project. | reverse complement strand
CCGGCGCCAGCGCGGGTCGCCACCAGAGGTTGTCGGCGTCGGACTCGAATGTCCAGCGAACCCGGCCACTGGACTGCCTGGCAGTGACGGTCAGCAGTTCCTGGTTGCTTTGCACCCCGCCGGTGACGATGTAGAGCGAGGTGGACGCCAGCGCAGAGGCCTCGGGGATGTACGCCACCACGCGGGTATCCGCCCAGGTCGTGGTCCAGGCCGTTAAGCCGCCAATGATGACTTGTCCAGCGGTGCCGAAGCCGTTTCCTTCGATCGCCACACGCCCGCTGCGTGGAAGCTCATGGCTGTTGAGTCCAGAGATAACGGGTTGAGCCATAACTTCCACGAAGGAAAATAAAAACAACAATGAAAACATTAATTTATAAACCAAAGACTTCATCACGTTATCTCCTCAAATACTCATCCCTAAATAACATCATCAAATATCCATCTGAATCACGTTCGTGAAATTCAAAACTTCATTCAGACCTTCGGTTGCAATATGTAGGACGAACAACCAATTCTCCTGCTAGTAGCTATCACAGACTTCCACATTGGCACCATCGTTATAGGGTGCGCTCGCACTTACTGTATCAACACAGAAGGTAAAACCAACGGAGCCTTTTTTGCTGGTGGCGGTGGTGAATCCGGCCAGGCCACTTGCGTTGGACGTCGATGTACGGCTTTCAACAAAATCTCCACTGAAACTGCCTTCAACCAGCGCGTTGACCACAGGATTTCCCAAGTTGTCAACGATCGACACTTGGGCCTGGCCACGCTTGGCGCCTTTACCCGCATTCACTACTCCAACTGAGATGCTGTCAACATGAACGGAAGGTGCTGTCCCGCCTTGAGGTGTCGCTGACACCTGAGTGCTGTCAGCGCTTTCATTGCCGCTGGTATCCAGCGCTGTCACTACGTAGTAATAGGTCGTGCCGTTGCTTACGCTGGTGTCATTGTAGGCACTGGCCAGCAACGGGCTGGTCGTAATAACGCTATAGGGGCCTCCGTTCTGCGTAGCGCGGTAAACATGGTAGCCAGCCAGGTCTGGTTCGGCGTTGGAAGACCAATCAAGGGCGACCACACCGTTTCCCGGCGTTGCGGCCAGTCCCGTTGGAATTGCCGGCGGCGTCGTATCTCCACCGCCCCCCCAGGATGTCTCGACGAACATTTCGTCCACGAACAAGGTATCCGACTGGCTGTTGCCCTGGCTACGGTCCGTGTCCACAGCCCGCAGATACAGTAAACCGCCAACAGGTTCGCCGAATGTTGTGGTCTGCAGTGTGTTGTCGGGTCCTGTTTTGGTGACTACCAACAATGGCGCGAAACTCACACCGTCGCGGGAATATTCAAAGGCAAAGTCATCACCATCGGTGTTGGCAGAATGATACGCATTGACGTGAAACCTGTAGGTGGTCCCGGACACAACATCCACCGTCCAGGTGTGGGTCATACGGCTCCGCCGCTTACTGGCCTTGCCCTTGGTTTGTTCTTCCGTAAGCGCCTCATAGGCGGTATCCAAATTGAAGGTATCGATATATGATCCGGAAGTAATGACGCCCTCGTCGGTAGCCAGGTCGGCAGTCACGTAACTGAGCAGGTTGCCCTGGGCGATGTCGATGGTGACCGAATCGGTACCACTGCCACCTTCGTTATAACTGACAGTGAGAATCGCCTGAAAAAGACCGCCGAGCGCGTAGACATGCGTTGGATTGGCTTCAGACGAGGTTTCACCATCACCAAAATTCCACAAATAACTGACAATAGTACCGTCAGGATCGCTGGATCCCGCAGAACTGAAACTTACGCTTTGTGGTGAAATACCGACCACGGGATTTGCACTGGCAATTGCCGTGGGTGGTTGATTGGGTGCGCCTACAGTAATTGGGATCGTAGCGATGGATGAACCACCTCGATGATCGCTGACGGTCAAGGTGGTCAACCAGGTACCGGCTGATGAGTACGTGTGATAAGCCGTGCCGCCGTAGTAGGTCCCGCCATCGCCGAATTCCCAAAACCACTGCCAGATTCCATCGTCGGGATCATAAGAACCTGCTGCCTGGTAGATCACGCTCAGCGGCGCTTGACCGCTGGTTCGATCTGCTGCCGCCACAGCCACGGGTGGCTGATTAACCGGCGTTACCACGACACGAACCGTATTGCTGGTAGAGGCGCCCAGGTTATCGGTCACCGTAAGTTCCACGAGGTATTCTCCGACCGTGTTATAAACATGCGCCGGGTTTGCGCCAGTGCCTGAAGTACCATCACCGAAATCCCACAAATAACCTGCGATACTGCCATCCGGATCGTTCGATCCGGCGGCGGTGAACCCTATAGTATGAGGTACATCCCCACTTGTCGGTGTGCCGAATGCCATCGCCACTGGCCAGCGGTTGCCGAGCGGGCTGTTGCCCAATACCTGGTAGATGATTCTGTAGGATTGCAGGTTTGCTTCGTCGCGGAAGCCTGACAGGTAAACAAGGGTGCGGTCGGCAAGACTGGTAATGCCCGGGATGAATTCCTGGTCAGTCGTATCACCAAGACTGAACCCCTCCGGATCGATAACCGTACCATCCAGTCCAACGCGCGCCCCAAAAACCTCGTTGCGCTTGTCGTAATAAATGACGCTGTTGCGTGTATCGGTCCAGGTCACCACAAACTCAGTTCCATTCCATGCAACCTCGGGATCAAATTCCCGCACCGGGCTTGGTGTGGCGGCAATGGCAAAGGAATTACCGACCAGCGTGCCGTCCGCCTGTATCAGGCGGGCGTATACATCATTGTGGCCGCTGCCCGGTGAACGCAGGCGATAGACCAGCAATGCCCGGTCCCCCGCGCTGGCTAAATCCGGTGTCGCACCACCGCCACCATAGCCAAACTCCGGTGAGGCACTGCCGTCGGTTTCAACAAAGGCTGCAAAGGTGCTGGAGTTGATATCGTCGTGGCTGATGTTCCGTTGCCAGGTCACCAGCCAGCGGCCGCCGAACGCAATCACGCGTGGATTGCGAGCGAAATAGAATCCCAGAGACAAGGGCGCTGTATCCAGCGGCAGACCAGTCGCGCCATCGACCCGCAGCGAAATGGATCGACAAAGTGTGCTGATATCGTGGCGTTGGTATTGACCACCAAAAAGGTGCCATTCAGTCCGGCCACATCCGGTGATCCGCCGGGCATGATCGACAGAGGTGTGGTGTCGATGAAGACTCCTGCCGGCGTGATACGTTTACCGACAACATTGTCGCCTTCCGACCAGACTACCAGGTAACGGGTGCCGTCAAAACCAATACGCGGGTTTCCAATTGCTGTGCCGCTGGCAATCTGGAAGGGCTCGGCCGTCAATGCGTTGCCGTCCTCGTCAAGCCGGCGTGCCAGAATTTCACGAACGCCTGAATGCTCGCTCAGATAGACCATCATCACTTCTGTGCCGGCGACTGCAAAGTCGGGGCTGAACTGGGACCGGGCAGCGGTGGATATTGACGAGCCGACGCCGGCCACCGCGGTACTGGAGACTTTACCGGTGTAAATGTCCAGACTCGAGCGGCCGCCCTCACGGCTGTCTGCCCACACAGCCTGTATGCCGCCACCATTAAAACTGGCTCCGGCTACGCTGTGCGCCAGTACGGCATCCAGCGGCGCGCCTGGATCGACCGGCTGGCCGCCAAAATCAAGCACCACGTTGGCCGGTGTCACACGCACATAGACCAGGCCGCGGGTACGTTCTGCCCAGGTTACCCACCAATTGCTGCCATCCCAGGCACCTGTGCTAAAGCCTGGATTCCACAGGGGCAAAGCACCGCCACTGCCGGCCAGGGTCAGGACCGGACCTGGCACACCTTCAACGCTTACTTGCTGTCCGTAGACAAAATCATCCCAATAGGTGTCATTGATGGTCCATGTCAGGAAATAAACGAGGCCATTGGAGGCAACGTTGATACTGTTAAGCGGGAAGGAACCGAAAATTGCGCTGAGACTTGCGTCAAACCTTTGACCAAATGGTCCGGTACTGCTATTGCTCCAGGCCAGCAGGTACTCGCCCTGCGCCGAAGCGATTGTGAAACCATAGAGGCTGTTGGTCGCTGCGCGTAACTGGGTGCCGCCGGGATTCAGGACGGTACCCGCGGCAGATATACGCACCGCTCGAATATCAGCCTCGCCCGAGCTGGTGGCTTGTACTGCCACCAGCCACTCACTGCCGTTGGAAGTCAGTGAAAAGTAAGCCTTGCTGCCCGTGTTGTGGATCGAAATTGGAGCCTGGTCAAGTATTGAGCCGTCCGCGGCGATACGCACGCCCTCGATTTTGTGATTCCACAGGGTCGAGTTCGGACCGCCCCATATTACCAGCCAGTTCTGACCATTCCAGGTCACTTTTGGCGATGTCTGGTCGCCAAATTTTCGGGCGATCAGGAAGGGCCTGCCAACAGCAGCTCCGCCGCTGTCCAAACGCTGCGCATAGATATTGAATCCGCGCCCTTCGGTGCTGAATGGCGGTCCCACAAACGGACTGACGCGAAGATCCTGCCACACAGCCAGAAAACCATTATCGCTGGCGGCAATGACCGGCACGTCCTGTGTCCCATGCGCAGATCCGAGGGCGGAATCCCCCGGTAACAACTGAACTCCGGTCGAGGCCACGGCAAGGCTGCCGTGCAAAGTGCCGAGCACTACAATCAGGATGATGGTGGCGCAACTAGCAATCAAGATACGCGTTGACATAGCGATCCCCTTCGTCCACGCCATGACTGACTCGCAGCTTCAGAAGATCATTTCTCACCAGCCATGGATGATTCAATTTCACAAAAGAAAACGGACAGAAACTCTCCTCCAAATTTAATTTAAACTTGTTGTACGAAAAAGAAAATGATCTGGATCAGAGGTTTAGGTGATGGACCGGAAGCGGCCATTGCTCAGAATGTCCTGTTGCCGCCAGGTCATTGATGTTCGGTACCCGGCTGGCCGCAAAAATCCGAACGGTGTAGGCTTGCACATGGGAACGGGTGGGAAAATCCTCTGATGTCCGTTTTTCAGGAACTCAAACGCCGGAACGTTTTTCGTGTTGCTTTTGAGCCCTATCTGTCACTGTTTGTTATCGGGCTGGGTGCCTTGCTGCTTACAAAGACCAGGGCCGGGGGTAAACCAAATTAATGGGGTCAGAGTAAGCTACCCAAGCTTTGCTGTGAAAGACGTATGTTTTTACACTGACCCCAATTATTCCTGACCCCAATTATTCTTTAATATCATATTCGAGCAGCACCAAAATCTTTTCCACCGCGACGTGAAGTGGTTCAATGTCCCGCAGAGCAATTTGCTGCAATTTGTAGCGATCCAGGACGTTATTCACAAATACTTGATCCACTATCAGAGGAGGTCTAGATGTGGGTGTCGTCACATGGCTGGGCAGATCCTCCACCAATTCTCCATAAGTGGCAATGTATGGCCCGAGATTGACTCGTGACTCAAGAAAAGGAATCCAACGCTCGGCCACACCTTTCTGAAGATACGTGTCCTCTTCTTGTAGCTCCTCAACCAGACCAGACCACGACAACAACAGGTCTGCAAGAGGCTGGTTATGCACCAGTTTGGCGCCCTCGCTGCTCAAAAAAGCTGCCACTGCACCGGAACCTGGATTAAAGGTTCGTGACGTGAGGAAAACTATGGCAATCATACGATCGACTTCGGGTGTGGCTGGCAGTGGCTCCCCGTCAGGAAAGTTCAGGAGGGCAACACAAGCAGAGCTTGCTTCACGGTGCTCCTCTTCGAGAAACTTGATCGCCGCTTGCATTTCAACAAAGTCTGCCCTTAACCGTTTCAACAGTAATTGCTCTGCCTCCCGGTCACCGCGATCTTCCCACCAGGCACCAATCGCGAATGCAAGAAGGATACTGACAATTATCGCAGTTACCTCTGCTGCAAGACGTTTCCATGGAATTTTCTGGGCATCATTCATTTTGGAATTATAGCTTTTAGATCTCAGCTATGGGTCGATCTCGGAAGTGATCACCCTGGATACCCCTTGTTCCGGTGATGAGCGGAAAGCAGAACCTATCTGTTGCCAGATTTCTTGCGTGTTTAGTTCGCAGTTCGGCCAAAAGCAGAGATAAAGCGACTAGCAAAAACTCAGCATTCAGAAGGGTTTTCCTGTCATTATTCCTCAATGATTTAGGGTGTGTTCCTGCCTGGCCTGATCCACCCGTTGTTTCACGAAGCGTACATGCATGCGCAGGTGATACAACTGGTCTGCGTAGGACAGCGGGACTTGAACCTCAGTCAGTTCCTCTTCGATATCTTCTATCTGCGTCATGCATCGATCCAGAGCGTCCACGGTTGGATTTTCAAGCAGCGCGGTCTCCACCTCGAACAGGTAGCGGTAATGGTTGTAAATCCGTTTTCGAATCCGCCAGCGATAGGTTGGCGGCGCGATCTTGAACAAGGGGAATAAAAGGGTGACCAACGGGATAAGCAGTATCAGCAAACGATCGAGCGTCACGGCAATCCAGAATGGCAGGTAGCGTTGGAGTAAGGGCGGACCCTTGACAAGATATCGCCGCGCGTCTTCATGAATCGGAAATGTAGTGTTATAGATCGAAGGGAACTCTCCTTGTTTTTCGAATAGGCCGCCGCCGGAGTGGATCTCCACAGCGGCCTGAACCAGTAGCAATACCAGGGTTGGGTGGAGCTTTTTTTTTGCTGTAAGGCTGGCTATTCCCGCCAGCATTGTAATGTCGGTGGGTGGTATGTCACGTCGCAGATCTGCCGCGCCCCTGGGTAACACGACACTGGCAAGCGAATCAAAACGCCGCTTGTAAGCTTCGGCGCGAATGAAGGGCGTCAGGTGTATCCCGTCACTGAGTAACAAACGCTTGATATACGGCGCTTGTTCCGACGCCACGAAACCGGCTATATCGGCGTGGCTATTCAACAAGGCATCCGCCGCTTCGTCACCTCCCAACTCCAGGGCTTCGAACGCGGTGGTTGGGAGTGCGTTGTTCTCGATCAGGCGCCGCATCGCTATGAGCGTGCCGCTGCCGGGTTCACCGATTGCGACCCGGCGACCGGTAAAGTCCGCCACCGTGAGAGGAGCCGGGTCGAGTCGGAAAATCCACAGCGGTTCATAGAACAGGCTCGCCAGTGCTGTCAGTCCGGATGCATCGTCTTTTGTTCCAATCCCGCCCTGTAGCAGGGCCACATCTACTTTGCTTTTCGGATCTGTCAACAGATCCAGGTTTTCGACTGAACCCGATGTATTAAGCAATTCCAGTTCAATGCCGTGGCGGGCCAGAATTTCACGGTACTGGAGTCCGAAGCGATAGTAGGCGCTATCCGGACTGCCGGTTGCCATCACCAGTTGCTTTGGCGGCGCCGGCTCGACAAACTGCCAGGCCACCACGAATCCGGCGATGGCCAACAGGATTACGAGCCCGTATGTGCTCAGCAGGTCACGGAATGGCCTTCTGGTATCCCGCCTGGATACTTCGTCACGGGTTAGTTCTTGCTGCTCTTTCAATGTTTTTGCTTTTAGCATTCTGTTTGCCTTGATTGATATCGATGGCCAATTTGTAGGCAACCCAGTACTTGTAGATATTGCTGACGTACTGCACGGTTTCGCGACCAATGCGTTTTGCAGCCACCACTTCCACATTGTCAAACCAGATGTTGGGGTCCAGCCCCATTTCCGTGGCTTCTTTGCGCAGGCGTATGACTCTGCCGGGACCTGCGTTATAGGCGGCGAATGAAAACAGGGTTTGTTCTTCTCTGCTCATGCCAGGGTCATTGAAATAGTTGTCGCGCAGCCAGCGCATATACTTGGCGCCGGCTTTAACGTTGTTCTCCAGTACGGTGATATCTTCAATGTTGACACTCTTGTCGGCGGCGGTGCTGGGCAGCAATTGCATTACGCCAACCGCCCCGGCGGAGCTGCGTGTATTCTGGTCGAGTCGCGATTCCTGGTAGGCCTGGGCGATCAACATCAGCCAGTCGAAATCGTACTGGTCGGCATACTGCTGGAACAGGGCTGCTGTGGCGTTGAATTTCTCCATCTCGCCGGAGTCCAGCGCATTCCGAACGTGCTTGGTGTTTTGCAGGTAGCGTTTGAACAGGATATTGCCCATCAGGCTGCCTTTGCGATTTTTCTTCACGAAGTTGTTAACGACCTGCTCAAATTTGGGGCTGTTCATGCGAAACGCCCAGGCGATATTGCCACCGTGACGCAGCGCCAACTCCTCATGAATTTGGATATTGTCGAAAATCTGGTCCCAGAAATGAACCTTGTGTGAATCCACTACAATAGCCGGTATCAATTGAGCATTGACCATTTCCAGCAAGTCTTCATCTTCCAGGAACTCACTCACCGCTACGATATTGATGGGTTGCAAGCCACGGTCCTGTAATTTTGTATTGGCTTGCAACAGGCTCGAATAATAGCTGCTGGATTCACGGACGTGGACGCTCAACCCCGATAGCTCGCTGATGCTGGACATCGGCTTAACATCCATGCCGGTGACCACCAGTTCCCGCACGTTTTTAAACAGCGGTATTGAAAAATCAACACTCTCCTGACGTTCAGGAGTGATAGTCAGATTGGCCACCGCGACATCACCGCGCCCCTCGAGCAGGGCGGGAATAAGCTGGTCTCGGCTGACGGGTACGAATCCTACGTATACCGGTAAATTGCCAGTTTCCAGTTCTTCATTGAGCTGCTTTTCGAAGGTTTTTAAAAGGTCGTAGGTGACGCCGCGTTGCTCGGCGCCATCGAAGAAATAACCGGTCTTGCTGCGCACCACCAGTGCGCGAATGAGCCTGACATCAAGCATGTCATTGTAGCTGCGAGTAGCGCGCTCCGTGAGCATGCTGAACTCTTCGGTTCCTGCCGACTGGTGCGAGATTAAGCTGCCTGCCAGCAGAGCGATCGCGATCACAAATCTTTTCTTCATCTCACAATCCTCCAGTAAAGAAACATCAGGCTTTTGTCTTAACCCCGAGTGCCTTGTGGTTGATAATGTCGTCGATGGTTTTGGGTTGGTTGTAAAAGGCCAGTATCGCCGCTGCGTCATCAATGCACTGCGAACACCGGCAAGTCCCCGAGCAATTATGAAGGCCATAACCAGCGACAATGCGATAACTATGAATTCGAATTGTGCCATGTACCGAACTCTTTTAGCTGGTTGTAGCTGCTCAGTTTATGCTTGAGCGGCGATCGCTGCACTGACGTAAGTCAGAGGATAAAAACAACAGTCTTCTCACTACGTTTCCTAATAACCCTAAGTTCCGCAGTGGGTCGATCTCGGAACAAATCACCCTGGATACGCCAGATTCCGGTGATGCGCGGAAAGCAGAACTTATCTGCCGCCTAATTTCTGGCGTGTTTAGTTCTCAGTTCGGCCAACAGCGGACATCGGTATAGCTGAATTTCTGAGCTTGAACTATGCTTTTCTTGAAAACTATTACAAAGGAGCATAGGCATGAAAAAACGAAATTTGGCTGAATGGGCCGCAATATCAGACATTTTGGAGACTGCAGCAGTTGTTGCCTCCTTGATTTTCGTCACCTACAGCGTTAACCGGAACACTTTGGTTATGCAGTCTGCCAACGATACTTTTGTTTACCAAATTCAAGATGAAAGGGTTAGGGATATTGCCAATAACTCAGAATTGGCATCGATTGAACTCAAGGTAAGAAATAATGAGGAAGTTTCCGAGGTTGATAAGCATCGTATGATCTCGCAACACCTTCGGGAAATAAATATATGGGAGCTTTCCTATGTCCAGTACAACCAGGGCTTGTATTCACCCGACCAGTGGCAAGTGTGGGATAGGTACTACAAGTTCGATCTCATTGAAAAACTTCCTGAGGAGTGGTGGGGAGAAGTAAAGGCGTTCTACGGCGATGATTTCGTAGCGCATGTCGATGCCGCGTATGCAAGCAAGTAGCACTGGTAACGTTTGATCCGCAATGTCCGCTTTGGGTTGCGGCAGAGAAATGCGACTCAAGTAAATCAAGTCTGCTTACAGCCAGAAAGCGGAATTGATTCGAGCGTTGTATTCGTACTCTTTTTCTTCGTTGTCGGCCAGAAGCGGACAAATCGGGGGTGTGTTAATCGAATAATATTACCCTCGCAGACGCCACTAATATTAAATTGACCACCAAACTGAATAGCCTGTGCCGTTACATCGCAACTGTGAAATTCTGGGAAAGGGGTTTAAACCTACTTATACTCAGAACCTGAATGATTCATCTGGGGAGGCATCAGCGCATGAAGCTATTGGGCGTCACGGTCTCTGGCCTCCTGGTCGTACTTATGAGTTACAGCCAAGCAGGACTACACCTCGACGTAAGTGAAAGAGAAAGACTGGAACGGCAAATCGTCTTCGAATCAGAGCGGAATGGCCACACAGAGGTCTATGTAATGGATGTGGATGGTTCTAATCAGCAACGATTGACGTACACCGTCGGTGACGACAGGAGGAGTACCCTTCCTCACTGGTCGCCGG
>PVMK01127524.1_pt1 | contig 10476 bp, 7 predicted proteins | sample 1853481 | NCBI WGS metagenome assembly PVMK01 (sample SAMN08533507, study PRJNA380276) | Marine sediment metagenome, whole genome shotgun sequencing project. | reverse complement strand
ATCGCCAGCCCCATCGCCCCGCCGACGAGGGTGTAGGAAAGCCCCTGCAGTACGAACGGTCCGGTCACCCACCCCCGGCGTGCGCCGAGCGCCATCTGCACCCCGATCTCGCGGGTCTTCTCCTTGACGACCGCATACATGATGTTGGCCACCCCGATGCCGCCGATCAGCAGGGTGAGGACGCCGATGATGCCGAGGAAGGCCTGCAGACCGATCATGATGTTGCTCATCACCCGCGCACCCTCGACGGTGTCCCACACACCGGTCACCTGCTCGTCGGTTGGATCGAAGCGATACTTGGCCGCCAGCGCTTCGTTGAACTGCTGTCGAGCGAGCGGCATGTCCTCGGCGGTGCGCGCCTTGAAGACGATGTTGGTCAGCCGCTGCCGACCAAACTGCGCGGAGAAGGTGGTGATGGGGATGACGGAGCCGCCGGCGTCGGGTCCCTTGTAGGTCCCCATCTGCATTTTGTGTTGGAGAACGCCGATCACCAGATACGGCACCCGATCGACGAACATCGTTTTCCCGACCGGATCAACTTCCCCGAAAATTTCCTCTGCGAGCTCGTCACCGAGGAAGATCACCCGCCGCTTGTCGCGCTCGTCGTTGGCGTTGAAGAAGCGGCCGCCGGCTTGCGGAAAGTGGTGGCGAATCTCCCCGTACTCCCAGTTGGCGCCGGTCACCCGGCCGGTGATGGTGGTCTGGCCGTAGGTCATCGAGGACGACCAGCTGGTGAGCTCGCCGATCACGCCGATGTGGCGGTCATCCGCCCCCGGAGATAGGAGATGTCGTCCATCCGCGGCCGGATGGGACGGCCCTCGGGGAGACCCTGCCAGACCTTCGAGGTCTCGCCCGGCCACCACACGGCGATGTTCTCACCCATTCCCCGGCGGCCCTTCATGAGCTGGATCTTGAGCCCCTCGCCGAAGGACAGCAGCATGAGGATCGCCACCGTCCCCCAGGCGATGGCGGCCACCGTGAGGGCCGCCCGCTTGCGCTGCAGCGAGGAGGCCTTCACGAAGAGGATTCCCACGACCCGCCAATCGAGCAGCCTCACACCACACCCCCACGCGATTTCGGATTTCGGATTTCGGATTTCGGATTTTCGCAACCTACTCGCGGGATTGAAAACAGCCCGCGATCCGTTCGGGATTCAGCAACTCCTGTTCGAAAACAAAGAGCTGAACCTCGGGAAACACGATTCAGATCACCCCTCCCCCTTTTCGCTGGGTTGTGAACTGCGTGCAATGAGCTCTTCCACCACGGTGCCGATCGTGAATCAGGGACTGCCGAACGCGGACCGGCTGCCACTCGACCAGCAGGTCCGGCCTGCGTCTGCGGCCGGCAAATCCGAAATCCGAAATCCGAAATCCGCATTTGATGATCTCCTGATTACAGCTTCATGGCGACGACCGGGTCGAGGCGCGAGGCGTCGCGGCCGGAAGTAGCCGGCGACGAAGCCGACCAGACCGAGGATCGAGGCGGTGAGCACCGCCAGACCCGGCGACAGGGTGGCAGCCCCACGTACTCCTCGAGGTTGACCGGAAGGCCGAGCAGATCGCAAACGAGACGGCGAGCCCGATGCGCCGCCGACTGCGGTCAAAATCATGGTCTCGAGCATGAACTGGGTCAGGATCGCGCGGCTCCGCGCACCGAGCGCCATCTTGATGCCGATCTCGCGGGTCCGCTCCTCGACCACCACGTTCATGATGTTGGAGACACCGATGCCGCCGACCACCAGGGTCAGCACCCCCATGATGCCGAGGAAGATCTGGAAGCCGAGCATGAAGGCGTCCATGAAGACGAACATCTCGGTGGTGTCCCAGAGCTGGACCGCCTGGTCGTCGTCGGGGTGGAACCGCAACCGACTGCTCAACGCAGCCCTGACCTGATCGTTCAAGACCTCGTTGAGCTCGGGGAGGCGCCTTGTAGATGAAGTTGTCGACGTACTTCTGGCCGGTGAGTGCGCGGAAGGTCGACTCGGGGATGATCATCTTGGAGTGGTCGCGGCCCGAGTACGCCGAGGAATCCTGCTCCTTGGCACCAGCACGCCGACGACGAGGAAAGGCGAGCCGTGGATCATGACCGTCTCGCCGACCGCCTCACGGGTGCCGAGCAGATCCTCCGCCAGCTCGTTGCCGACGAATACCACCCGCCGACGCTGATCGACATCGAGGTCGTTGATGAAGCGCCCGCCCACCGCCGGAATCATGTTGCGCATGGTGCCGTAGGCCGGGAGACCCCGGACACGGAGACCGACCGCTGGCGGTCGCCGAGCGGGCGATGAGGCTGTCGGAGTACTCGCCGGAAATGCCGGCGAGGAGCTCGACCTGGCCTCGAGGTACTGGATGTCCTCCTCCATCATCCGCATCCGCCGCCCCTTGCCGAGGCCCTCGTAGACCATCGAGGTCCGCGTGGGCCAGGCGATGACGATGCGGTCGCCGAGTCCGGCCACGCTCTTGATCATCTGCCGGTGCAGCCCGTGGCCGAAGGCGAGCAGCAGGCTCACCGCCACCGTGCCCCAGATGATGCCGAAGGTCGTGAGGAAGGTGCGCAGCTTCTGGCTCCACAGGTCGCGGGCGAGCTGCCGGAAAAACGAACCGAAGCCGGTCACGCCAGCACCTCATCATTTCGAATTTCGAATTTCGAATTTCGAATTTTTCTCCCATCCACCCAGGAACTCTGAGGAGTTGGGCGGGTGGGAAATTCGAAATTCGAAATTCGGAATTCGAAATTCTCCATCATGAGATCTCACGCGGTGGCCGTTGAACCACCTGGTCGCCCTCGGCGAGCCCCGAGACGATTTCGACGTTGAGGCCGTCCGACAACCCGAGCTCGACCGCGATCTTCTGAGGCTCGGCCTCCGGCCCCTCGCCCGGCACCTCGACGAAAGTCTTGTCGTCCTCGAAGAGAACCAGTCGCTCGGGGATGAGAACGATGTCCTGCTTCTCGCGGATCACGATGTCGGCGTTGGCCGAGTAGCCGGCGCGCAGGGTCACAGCCTGGTCCGGATCGAGCTCGATCTCGACGTTAAAGAGGGTCGCCCCCTCGCTCTTCTGCGCCTGGGGCGCGATCCGCGAAAGGTGTCCTGTGACGATGTCGTCCGGCAGAGCGCCGACCTTCATTCGGCACGACATCCCGACCTCGATCTTGCCGACGTCGATCTCGTCCACCGTGCCCTTGAAGATCAGATCGCCCATATCGGCCACGGAGGCGAGCTCGGTGCCCGGCTGATAGGAGGTCAGCGGGACCACCGGGTCACCGACGTTGACCGCTCGTGAGAGCAGGGTGCCGCTGGCGGAGGTGCGGATGATGGCCTCGACCTCGGTACCGCCGCCGGTCACCCGCCCGCTGCGCGTGAGATCCTGGTTGTCGTGGGCTTGCTGACGGGAAATCCGCGCGAGCTCGTAGACCTCTCGCAGGGCGTCGAGTTCGCCCTTGGCCATCAGCCCGTCCTCGTGCAGCTCCCGGCCGCGTTCGTAATCAGCCCTCGCCTTCTGGAAGCTCGCCTCCGACGAGCGGACGCGGTGGTCCACGTTGAGAAGCTCCTGCGGGGTCGGATCGGGAGCGATCTCGAAGAGAGCGTCGCCCGCGGTGACCTCGTCGCCGACCTCCACAAAGCAGCGCTTGACGATCCCCGAGATCTTCGACTTGATCTGGAACTGCTCGCGCGGTTCGATCTGGCCCACCGCCAGCGCCTTCTCTGTAATGGAACCGATCTCCGCATCGACCAGCGTGTTGCCGTTCTCGTCACCGCCCCGCGAGCCCACCCACGCGTAGATCCCTCCCGCCACACCGGCCACGACCACCACGATAACCAGCAGCCTCAGTACCTTTGCCATGCTCGTCCTCCGTCGTCTTTCAACCCATCAGAGAGTACGCAAATCGTACAGGAGAAGTTCAGCTCTATCCCGCGTCCGAGTCCGCGTCCGCGTCCGTGCCCGTTCTTTTTGATGCACCGTGGGGTCGGCCGGTTTGATTTCGAATTTCGGATTTCCCACCCGCCCACCCGAATTAAACCAAAGTCGCAGAGACGCAAAGAGAAAGAAAAACTCTGCGCCTTTGCGTCATAGCGTCTTTGCGTTTCCTTCCGAAACCAGCGCGGTCTCTTCTGCGCCTCTGCCTCCGTGTCCCTCTGCTCCTCTGCTCCTCCGCTCCTTTTCTCCTCTGCCCACTTTCGGACGCGGACTCGGACGCGGGCATGGCTTGACAGGCTGGGGCGCGTCGAGGAATCTGGCGGATGGACGGGAGGGAGCAGCATGCGCAAGCACGTGACGTTGATTACCGGCGCCGGCGGCGAGATCGGTCACGGTCTGATTGAGCGGCTCGCCGAAGAGGGCGACACCGCGATCATCACCATCGACCTCAATCCGCTCGAGGGTGAGTTCGTCGGGAAGGTCGAGCACGAGTACCAGGACTCTATCCTCGAGACCCATCTGCTCGAACGCATCCTATCCGAGTACGAGGTGGAGACCATCTACCACCTTGCCGCCATCCTCTCCACCCGGGCCGAGTTCACGCCGGTGACCGCGCACCAGGTCAATGTCGAAGGCACCCTCAAACTCCTCGATTTCGCCCAGGCCCAGGGAGAGTCCCACGGGCACTCGGTTGTCTTTCTCTACCCATCCTCGATCGCCGTTTATGGTCTACCAAACCTCGAGACAAAGGCCGCAGCCGGAGCGGTCCGCGAGCACGAGTGGAACAACCCGACCACGATGTACGGCTGCAACAAGCTCTACTGCGAACACCTCGGCCGGTACTTTACCTGCCACTACAAGCAGCTCGCCGCGGAGACTCTGTCCGGCAAGGTCGACTTCCGCGCCATCCGTTTCCCCGGTCTGATCTCGGCCGTTACCGTCCCTTCGGGCGGCACATCCGACTTCGCACCGGAGATGATCCACGCCGCCGCTCGCGGGGAGCCCTACGCGTGCTTCGTTCGTCCCGACACCCGCATTCCGTTCATGGTCATGTCCGACGCCGTCGATGGACTGGTTCAACTGGCGCGTGCGGAGCGGGCGCAGCTCGGACGGACCGTCTACAACATCACCGCCTTCAACCCGTCGGCGGAAGAGATTCGCTCGTTGGTCATGGCAGGTTTTCCGGGCGCAGAGATCAGCTTCGAGCCGGACCTCAAACGCCAGGCGATCGTCGACACCTGGCCGGCGGACGTCGATGACAGCGCGGCGCGGTCCGACTGGGGTCTCGACCCGCGCTACGACCTCGAGGGCGGCTTCAACGAGTTTCTCATCCCACGGATTCGGGACCGTTACACGCGATGAAGCACCCCCAATCAGAATCCGGTCAACCACCGGACTGGATTCTCCCCTACAACTGGGTAATCGAGACGCCCGAAGAAGAGCATGCGTCCCAGCGATCCAGAACGGTAGAAATGTCTCGTTTGCAGACACTTCCGTCCTCAGAAAATTCTCCAAGAAACCCCAAGATGTTGTGTTGACATCGGCCGGGGGCCCAATATATAGTGGTTCAAGTCTGCTGAGTTGATTCCGCGAACCGGTGCTCCGAATTGAGGTTTTCAGGGGAGTTTCGCGCCGGAAAGCGGCCGTCGTAGGGGAGGTCGAGGGCAAAACATGAAGGTGACGCGTCGCTTCACTTGCGTCGGAGAAGATCCTTACGAAACAATTGAGTTCGTCGAACGATCGTCGGAGATCCGAAACCCCGACGGCAGCCTCGTCTTCGAGATGGACGGCGTCAAGGCGCCCGCGGGGTGGTCGCAGGTGGCAGTCGACGTGCTGGTTCAGAAGTACTTCCGCAAGGCGGGGGTGCCCCAGATAGACGACGACGGCAACCCCGAGGTGTCGGAAAGCGACGAGCCCGTCACCGGGCCAGAACGCGACGCTCGCCAGGTTTTCAACCGCCTCGCCGGGTGCTGGACTCACTGGGGCAAAGAACACAGCTACTTCGACAGCGACGAAGACGCCGATGCCTTCCACGACGAGCTCTGCTACATGCTGGCGGCGCAGTTCGCCGCGCCGAACTCGCCGCAGTGGTTCAACACCGGTCTCCACTGGGCCTACGGAATCACCGGACCCGCCCAGGGCCACTGGTACGCCGACCCCGAGACCGGCAAGCTCAAGACCTCGTCGAACGCCTACGAACATCCCCAGCCGCACGCCTGCTTCATCCAGTCCGTCAGCGACGATCTGGTCAACGAGGGCGGGATCATGAATCTGTGGGTGCGCGAGGCGCGCCTCTTCAAGTACGGCTCGGGCACCGGGACGAATTTCTCCAAGCTGCGCGGATACGGCGAACGGCTATCCGGCGGCGGCCGATCCTCCGGTCTGATGTCATTTCTCAAGATCGGCGACCGAGCGGCCGGCGCCATCAAGTCGGGCGGCACCACCCGTCGCGCGGCAAAGATGGTCTGTCTCGATCTCGACCACCCCGATGTGGAGGAGTTCATTTCGTGGAAGGCAGTCGAAGAGCGCAAAGTGGCGGCCCTGGTCGCCGGCTCTCGTCTTCTCCGCCGGCACCTCCAGGAGATCCTGGACGCCTGCTATCCGGACGGCTCGGCCGAGCCCGTCGTCGATCTCACGGCCAACACCGATCTTCGCGGCCGCATACTGGCCGCTCGCCGCCAGGGTGTGCCCGACGGCTCCATCCAGCGGGTGCTCCAGCTCGCCGCCCAGGGCGAGCACACCTATCCGGTCGAGGAGTACGACACCGATTGGGACTCCGACGCCTACTACACCGTCTCTGGTCAGAATGCCAACAACAGCGTTCGGGTGCCCAACGCCTTCTTTAGCGCCCTCGAGGTCAACCGCGATTGGACGCTTCTCAGCCGCACCGATGGCGAAGTGGCCAAGAAAGTCCCCGCCGCCAAGCTGTGGGGCGACATCACCATGGCCGCGTGGGAGTGCGCCGACCCCGGTCTGCAGTACGACGACACCATCAACGAGTGGCACACCTGCCCGGAGAGCGGGCGCATCAACGCCTCCAACCCGTGTTCGGAGTACATGTTCCTCGACGACACCGCGTGCAATCTGGCCTCCCTGAACCTGGTGCGGTTCCTCGGGGACGACGGCCACTTCGATATTGATCTCTTCCGTCACGCCGTACGTCTGTGGACGATCGTGCTCGAGATCTCGGTGCTCATGGCCTCGTTCCCCAGCCGCCGCATTGCGGAGCTCAGCTATCGCTTTCGCACGCTCGGCCTGGGCTTTGCCAACATCGGCTCGCTTCTGATGCGGCTCGGGATTCCCTACGACTCGGACGAGGGTCGTTCGATCTGCGGGGCCATCACCTCGATCATGACCGGCGAGGCCTACACCACTTCCGCAGAGATGGCGGCCGAGCTCGGCCCCTTCCCCGGCTTCGAGGAAAACCGCGACAGCATGCTGGGGGTGATCGGCAACCACCGCCGCGCGGCGTACGACGCCCCGGCGGAGATGTACGAGGGACTGACGATCAAACCCGACGGGCTGTCGGCGGACACCACCCCGCCGGATCTCATCGCCGCAGCCCGCGACGTGTGGAATCGGGCTATCGAGCTCGGCACCGAGCACGGGTTCCGCAACGCGCAGGCCACCGTGCTCGCCCCGACCGGAACGATCGGCCTGGTGATGGACTGCGACACCACCGGCATCGAACCGGACTTTGCATTGGTCAAGTTCAAAAAGCTGGCCGGCGGCGGTTATTTCAAGATCATCAACCAAGGCATCCCGGAAGCGCTCAAGACTCTCGGTTATTCGGCCGAGCAGATCGAGGACACCGTCGCCTACACCATTGGCCACGGCACTCTCGACGGTTGCCCGACGATCAACGCCGAAACGCTCCGCGGCAAGGGTTTCACCGACGAGGTCATCGTAAAGATGGAACAGGCGCTGCCCATGTCGTTCGAGATCGGCAACGCCTTTGCGCCGCATGTTCTCGGGGAGGACTTCCTCCGTCGGCTGGAGTTCACAGACGAGGAGCTCGCCGACTGGAGCCTCGACGTCCTGGCACGACTCGGCTTCACCACCGAGGAGATCGAAGCCGCCAACACCTGGGCCTGCGGCACGATGACGATGGAGGGTGCGCCTCACCTCGCCGAAAAGCACCTGGCGGTCTTCGACTGCGCCAACCGCTGCGGCAAACGCGGCACGCGCTGCATCCGCTACGAAGGCCACATCCTGATGATGGCGGCGGCGCAGCCGTTCATTTCGGGCGCCATCTCCAAGACCATCAACATGCCGGCCGAGGCCACTCTCGACGACATCAAGCGGGCCTACTACCTGGCCTGGCAGAAAATGCTCAAGGCGGTGGCGCTATACCGCGACGGCTCCAAGCTCAGCCAGCCTCTGGGCATCGCCATGGAAGCCGAGGAGGAGGAGGCGCTGGCCGAGGCGGTGGCCTCCGGTGACACGGCCAAGATCGCCGAATCAATGGCCGAGCGGGTCGTGATCCGCTACCAGGCGCGCCGAAACCGCCTCCCCGGTCGCCGCGGCGGCTTTACCCAGAAGGCCTCGGTGGGCGGCCACAAGGTCTACATCCGGACCGGCGAGTATGAGAACGGCTCGGTGGGCGAGATCTTCCTCGACATGCACCGCGAAGGTGCGGCCTTCCGGTCGCTGATGAACTGCTTCGCCATTGCGGTTTCGCTCGGCCTTCAGTACGGCGTACCGCTCGAGGAATACGTCGACGCCTTCGTCTTCACCCGCTTCGAGCCGTCGGGGATGGTCGGCGGCCACGACCGCATCAAAATGGCGACCTCGGTCATCGACTACATCTTCCGCGAGCTCGCGATCACCTATCTCGATCGTGACGACCTCGCCCAGGTGTCACTCGAAGACCTTCGCCACGACGCCATCGGCACCGGTTCCGATCAGCACAAGCTGCCACCGGACGAGAAGAATATGGCCGAGGTCCACCCGATCGCGGTCGGCCAGAGCGGCGCCGAGCCGATCACCGAGTCGGCGCCCGTCGCCACCGGCCGCGCCGCCCTCAGCCAGAGCGCGGCGGCCTCGCAGAAGGCCCGCTACATGGGCTACGAGGGCGACCCCTGCCCCGAGTGCGGCGCGCTGACCCTGGTCCGAAACGGCACCTGTTTGAAGTGCGACTCGTGTGGGGGAACCACCGGTTGCTCCTGACGGAGCAACAGTTTTAAATTCTTAGTTTTGAGTTTTGAGTTTCCGCCCACCCTCCCGGGTGGGTTTTTTCTTCTTGCCACCCTCCGACACTGGATGCTCGATGTTGGATCCCCCTACACACCCGGGAGAATCCGCAGATTACGCGGGTGGAGGCATCGGTAGACAGGTCGACCACCACTCCCGTAGATTGGATGAGGTGAGCTTTTTCAAACCAGAATCCTCGCGTTCGAAAGGAGGTAGGAAGGTGAGAACTCGGCGGATTGCGCGCATTGTTGTGCTCGTCCTGTTCGTCTGTTCTCCGTCCTTGGCGGCGTCCGACGAAGAGGGCGAAAACCTGCTGTCAGACCTCAGCAGTCTCCAACTTGATCTGGGTGGGGCCGCGCATTACTACTGGATCACACCGGAAATGGGACGAGTCGTCATCAACAAGCAATGCGTGCCGTCCGACCGCGATTGTGATAACAACGTCCTGGCCGTCGTGGACGAAAGCGGCCGGCAGGTTTTCGAGCGTGCGCCGGCTCTCGACATTCCGGAACTGTCCAGCGTTCACATCTTCGGCGCGACGCTGCGGACACCAGACCGGTTGGTGCTGTCAGCCAACGTCCCGAAAAGGGGTCGCATCCTGGCAGAGTACGATGTCGGCAGCGGTGATCTGGTGCGCGTCGTGAGCACCGGTCCGATCAGCTGCTGGGATCTGCAGGGCGACGAGGACGGCACCCTCTGGTGTCTGGGAGCCGACGCTGCGAAGATCGATGACGATCAGGATTTCGACCTCGTCCACCGATTCGACGAGGCGGGGAGAGTCCTGGGGAGTGCTCTACCCCGATCCGGATTCCCTCCGACAATTCACCCGTCAGGGTTCAAAACAGGAGAACATGGCCACTTCCTTCCGGGAACGGGCACGGTGCGGCTCTGGTTGCCGGAGCCGGGCGAGCTCATCAGCTTCAGCTCGGATGGAGCCTTGCTTGACCGTCTCACGCTGCCGACGGTCGAGGGATTGGTGAGAGCAAAGCTCGCGAAGGCTCCGGACGAGGAGGTGTTTGCAATGTTGACGGTGGCGGCGGACGCCGATGATCCAGAGACCTGGACGCAGGCCCTGTACCGGCTCGCGCCCGACGGCGGGTCGTGGATCCCTCTTCACCTTCCTCCCGTCCAATTGCCGAGGAGGATCGTGCTGCGCGGCGCGGACGAGGCTGGCCTCATTCTGCTCGACAGGGCTTCGCTGAAGCTCTTGTGGTACCCAATCCCGGCCGAGACTCCCGACGAAGAAACCTCCGACAACTAGCCCACAGCGATTCACGGCCGGAGAATCGAAGATTCTACGGTCGTGAATTGCTAGGCGATTCGATCGACTAAGTCGATGTACGCCTGCATGGCTTCGTCGGCCGAC
>PVMK01117516.1_pt1 | contig 10476 bp, 9 predicted proteins | sample 1853481 | NCBI WGS metagenome assembly PVMK01 (sample SAMN08533507, study PRJNA380276) | Marine sediment metagenome, whole genome shotgun sequencing project. | reverse complement strand
AGAATTGCCCCATATGCTTTGCTGAAACTCGACCTTTTCAATGAAGATAGCATGTGAGTACATGTAACGGGGCGGCTTCAGAGTGGCAAATACAGTGAATTTGTGTCACCAGATTTAGCATCCAGCAATGTCCGCTTTGGGTCACAAGCAGCCCTTCCACCCGATATTACCCGAACGTCTGCTTTCGGGGCTAAACCGGACGTTGGTTTTATCGAGCACCACAACACATGACGTCTGCAACGGGTTTCGGCTCAAATTCTTGAGTTCACTGATGCAAAGGAATTTCCTTGTATGTTCAGCGCTTGCCGAAGTAATTGAGCGAGGCAACGACCCCAGAGTACTCCCGGGGTCGTTGCGCGCCTGACTATTTGGCGGGCACGGTCTCTTCGCCCCGGTACATGCGGTTACCGCTGCAGGTCGAGACTTCGTTAAATTCAGCGTCGAACTCGGAGTCGGCGTCGACAACCTTGCCCCAGGTCGCGATATCCGGATAGGTGTCAACCCACATAAAACCACCGAGATCACCGATGACGGTCGAGACGTAGGAACTCGTGATCTCGTCAGAACCGCCCGTTGCGCGAGCCCACTTGAGCCATCTGGCATTGACTTCCATATTGTCCTCCTTGGTGCTGCCATCTTTCAATTGGCAGGAGAACACAATCGTGACCGGCTCTGCATGGACAGCGACCGAAAGAAGCAGGAATACCGATGTTACGGTGGCCAACATGATTTTCTTCAACATGATTAAGTCCTTTTCTTGTTTTAGTAGTGTCCACTTCAGTATAGAAGAGGAATTTCGTTTTGCTTGCCTGCAGCGAGCCGTCGCCCGTCATCACCGATTATTGTTTTGGTTTCTCGATTCGGCATACAGCGACTGTCCGGTTTGGGTCATTAGCGGTCGTTCAGACAGCGGCGTTCGGAGCAGATTGGCGGGCAGCGTCGGCTATAAGCGGAAGCTTAACCTTGGCTAATCTGGCAGGCTAAACTCGAATTTTATGGATGCCAGTTGCTTTGGTGATCTACCAAGATTTTCGAGAAACGGCGGCCATCGGGAATCATTATGAATGTTCGCGAACAAGGGCATGTTTGCGACGTAGTTAAGCCCGGGTCCCTATGCTGCACCGCCTTATCCAGCCACTCGAAGGCGCGATCGGCCTCGCCACGAAATGCCAGCGTAAATGCGATATTGTAGGCCGCTGTTTGTTCAGATAATTCGATTGCTTTCGCCAACGCTGCATTTGACTCGGACTCGCGCCCCAGAGCGTGGTACGCCATTACCAGGCCGATGTCACGCCAACTGTCCTCGTCCTGCTGTATTGCCGCCAGTGCGGCGTCAGGTTCCTTCTTGAGAAGCAGCGCGACACCTGTCAGTTGGTGGACGCCAATTATTCCCGGACTAAGTGTCAACGCTGTGCGGAAGGACGCGATAGCGTCATCCGGGCGACCGGCAAAAATATATGAATAGCCCAAGCTCCGGTGACATCTGACATTTAGCGGGTCGCGATTCAGGACATATACTTGTAGCGCGATAGCCTCTTCCATGCGGCCGAGAGAGGCAGTCAGCGCAGCAGCATCTTCTAGTATGTCGAGATCTGTCGCATCCAGCTCAAGTGCACGATCGAGATGCCGGGCCGCTGCCACCAAGTCTCCGTCGTATCTGTTTGCTATCCAGCCTAGACGGGCATGGCCCTTTGCAAATTCAGGTTCGATCACCAGCGTGTTCCGCGCAGCTTCACGAGCCAGGGAATAGCCTTCCTCAATGGGTCGCTGACCCCTATCTGCCTGGTCGCAATAAACCGACGCAACACCATCCATCGCGGCAACGTAGGATGGATCAATAGCCAATGCTTTCTCATACAATTCGATAGACCGCTCGAAGGTTTGGACAGAACCCTGGCGCCCCAAGTGTCGAGCTAGCAAAAAAACTGAGTAGGCTTCCGGATCGGTTTCCTTGACAACTGGAACAGCACCAAGAAGCGTAATCTTTAGCTGCGCGACCACTTTCGCAGCAATCTCATCCTGGATAACAAAGACGTCGTCCAGCGTACGGTCGAAAGTTTCAGACCACAGGTGGTAGCCATTCTCGGCCTGTATCAATTGAGCGGTGATGCGCAGCCGATTTCCGGACTTGCGCACAGAACCCTCCAGAACATGGTCCACATTAAGCTCTTCCCCAATCTGTGCGACCTTCACGTCCTTATTCTTATAGGAAAACGATGAGGTTCGCGCCGCCACTCGCAATTCCGGAATTCTGGTCAGAAGGTTGAGTAATTCCTCGGAGAGTCCATCGGAAAAATAGTCCTGCTCATCATCGGAACTCATATTGACGAACGGTAGTACCGCGATGGCTCTGAGGGAATCCGTAATTGAAGATACGTGTGGCGTTTTAGGTGCGTCGTTCCCCTCGGCCTTCACCGAATTCGGGATTGCGCGTGGCACGATTCGCGTAAGAATAGTGGTTGTCACAATCAACAAGATGACGATCCCGATCAGTACAGGTGTCGACACATGGTCCGCCAATTGTTCGAGGGTCACAGCACCGATGGCCAGAGCCAGCATGACAATAATCAGAATATCGATCTTGCGGTCCGTTTCCGATTTGGCGAACCGCTCTCTGTCGACATCCTTCTCGCGTTTCAGTCCATCCGGGGTCATCTCGTAAACCCAGGAAAGTACTATTGCCAATGGAAATCCGAGGATGAGTATCGCCAGTACCAGCCGCACCCACACGGCGGGTAATTCCATGGCGTCGAACAGGACATCCGCAACTTGCAGAATCAGCCAGGATGCGACTACGTAAAGGACTGCGGTTTTGACAACGTTGCGACGTTTGAGCTCATCGTATATCGACATGATATTTGTTCCAGTCTTCGTCGGTCGTTCAGACAATCATGAAGGAAGCCAAACTACCTGTCGACTAAGGACAATGGCTGGCTACCGCTTGGCCGCGCTATAGACAGCAGTCTCGAACTGATTAAGCAGCTCAACAACATCGGCATCGTAGAAAGGCAGAATCTGAGTCAGCAACACTCCGCAGACGTCCTGGTCCCTGTCGATCCAGAAATACGTGTTGAAGATACCCGCCCAGGCAAGGCTGCCAGCCGAGCGGCCACCCGGTATTGGCTCGTTGTTGATCAGGAACCCGAGTCCGAATTTATCCACCGACCCGGGTATGAAGTCAAAGTCGTTACTGAAGTCCGGCATCACAGAAATGAACATATTCGCTGCTTCAAGCTCGCCGATGTGATTCTGCGCCATCAACTCAACTGTCTCAGCGCGTAGTATTCGCACGCCCGTCAAGCTCCCCATTATTCAACAAGCTCTTAAAAACCGGATGTAGTCGTTTGCTGTTGACAGCAATCCGCCACCGCCGCTAAAGAAGGTATCTTCAGTGGGGGAGGGGGGCATAGCAGTCAGCCCACCATCATTAGACCTTGCATAGATGGTGGCTAAGCGGGGTAGTTTTTCTTCCGGCAAACTGAAAAACGTATCAGGCATGGCCAGTGGATCAAAAATATGCTCCCTGAAATAATCGTCAAGCGACTGACCGCTTACGGCCTCAACCAGGACGCCGAGCACGTCTGTGCTGATTCCATACTCCCAGCTCTCTCCAGGATCAAAAGCCAGGGGCGCAGCCAGAAAACCATCGCCGCCAGCCAGTACACTGCTTACTTCACCAAGCTGCACATAATGCGCTGCATTTTCGTTCCATACCTCGTAGACATACCCGGATGTGTGGGTCAGGAGTTGGCGTACCGTTACAGCTGTCTTCGGCGCTCTGAGCATTGGCTTGCCGGCGGCGTTAAAACCGTCCAGAACCTGAACATCTGCCAGCTCGGGGAGATATTCCAAGGCAGCCCGGTCAAGCCCAACTTTATCCTGTTCGACAAGCTGCATGATCGCGACCGAGGTTATCGCTTTCGTCATCGACGCAAGTTGCACGATGGTGTCCATCGTCATAGCGGTGTTGCTCAAGCTATCTCGCTTGCCAAAGGCCCCCTGATATGTGACCCCATCGGAATTCGCCGAGATGGCGATTACGCCTGGAACGTGGCCATTCTCAACTGCTGGCTCGAGTACCGCATCAATCGGATCCATACTCGCCGTTGGCGTGCAGGCTATGCAGGCGTGGACACATAACAAGGCCAAAGTCAGTTGAACAGAATTCATGACTATCTCCTTTCCAATTGTCTGCTGGTAAACAATTAAGACAACGGGTCAGCGCATTATCGCACACGCTCTAAAATGTCTGAAAACTTCTATACTGATAAAAACTGACATTGATAAATCTGTAGTAATAGAGGAGACCATTACCATGTTTCGCACTGTGAAAATTGGACTAATAGTCACCGTTGCGTTATGGGGCTTTATCGGGGCTCTTGGCACTGTCTGACGCCTTTCGATATGCCGGCATGATTGCACTGATTGGCATATTTGTTGCCACGGCTGATGACTAAAGAAGAATATGGATTGAAAGAAGAGGATCAAAGCTGCATTTGCAATAGACTGATGAGGCAATGATGAGAGATGCTGATACCAGGACTGTCCAGGTGCGGCTGCGACACATTTGCCGCAGCTTTGCCGAGGGCGGGCGAAAGCATGCGGTGCTGGACAACATCAGCGCGGAGTTGCTGCAGGGTGAATTCATCGCGATACGCGGCCGTAGCGGATCCGGCAAATCGACCCTGCTAAATCTGATCAGCGGTATCGATGCGCCGGACAGTGGCCTGGTGGAGGTTGCGGGTCAGGACATTACCGGCATGTCGGAGCGCGACCGAACGCTGTTTCGGCGTGAGCACATCGGCTTCGTCTACCAGGCATTCAATCTCGTGCCGACGCTGACGGTCGCCGATAACATTCGCCTGGTGCTGGAGTTAAACAAGGTTCCGCGCACAGAGGCAGACCGGCGTATCGAGGAACTGCTTGGTGCGGTGGAACTCGCGGATCGCGCAACAAGTTACCCGGATGTACTGTCTGGCGGCGAGCAACAACGTGTTGCGATCGCGAGGGCCCTTTGCCACCGGCCAGGCCTCCTGCTTGCCGATGAACCTACGGGCAATCTGGACGACAAGACGGCGGAGGCAGTACTTCAATTATTGGATAAGCTGGTACGAAAAACCGGCGGGACAATGATCGTTGCATCTCATAGTGCGGCCGTCGCGTCATTCTGCGACCGGATTATCGAATTGCACAACGGTACGCTTCACGAGCCAATCGATTCCCGAGCCGGGGCCTGATGCCGGTCCTCTATCGCGCCAGCCTGGGATACCTGCTGCGCCATCCCTGGCAGTTGGCACTGGCCCTGCTCGGCATCTGCATTGGCGTTGCTGTCATGGTTGCCGTGGATCTTGCCAACGAGAGCTCCAGAAAAGCATTTCTCATCTCCATGGATGCCGTCACCGGTAAGGCTACACATCAAATAATCGGTGGGCCGAACGGTATCGACGAGGCGTTGTACGTACAGCTACGGGTAGAGGAGGGTATTCGCGGGATCGCTCCTGTGGTTGCCGGATATGTGCGAGTGAATGAAAGCATCATCCAGGTGCTGGGTATCGATCTGTTTGCAGAATCACAGATTCGTACATTTGCATTGAATGCGCGAACGGCAGGCGCGGGTCGAGATAAGCCGCTCCAGACTCTGTTCAGGAATTTCCTGTCAGGTAGTGGAGCAGTTCTGATGTCGCCGCAGACGGCATCGCTGTTGTCGCTGCAACCCGGTGAGCGTTTTGAAGTTGGAGCCGGCGGCAACTACTTTGATGCAACGTTGCTCGGTGTGGTGGGTGATGACCAGTCACCCGCGCTCAACAACTTGATTGTTACCGATATCGCGGTGGCGCAGGCGTGGCTGGACCAGCCTGGCTGGCTGTCGCGAATCGATGTACGAATCCCGCCGAATGATGCCGCTCGCGAGAAGCAGTTGCGGGAACTGTTGCCGCCGGATGCATTGCTGCTGAGCGCAACAGGTCGAACCCGCACGATGACCGAGTTGAGTTCGGCGTTCATGACTAACCTGAGCGCCATGAGCCTCCTCGCATTGTTGGTCGGGGTATTCCTGATCTACAACAGCGTGAGTTTTGCCGTGTTACAGCGGCGTCCCCTGATCGGAATCCTGCGCACAATCGGGGTGACCCGGCAACAGGCTTTCGTACTGATTCTCACGGAAGCTGCAATGCTTGGCCTGGTTGGCGCCATCCTGGGTGTGGTCGTCGGGATCTGGCTTGGCGAACAACTGCTGGTGCTGGTGTCCCGATCGATCAATGATTTCTATTTCCGCGTGAATGTCACGGAAGTCTCCGTTGGCTTGCTTTCCGTCAGCAAGGGCCTTGTTGCCGGGCTGGGCGCTACACTGATTGCTGCTACGGTGCCGGCGATTGAGGCGGCCTCCTACCGCCCCCGGCTGGCGCTTATCCGTTCGGTGCTGGAGCAGCGAACCGGCCGAGTGTTGCCGGCAATAGCAAAGGCGGGTGTCACACTGGTGTTGCTTTCGTTTCTGGTGTTGAATTTTTCCGGTAGTAGCCTGGTAGCCGGCCTGTTAGCGGTATTCATGCTGATTCTCGGCTTTGCGTTGTGCATTCCCCTGGGCGTTCGGCGCTTCTGCGTCCTTCGGAACCGGTCGCAGCGCGGCTCGGTGGTATGCCGGCGCGACTGGCCGTATCGGGCATTGCCGCCAGCCTGAGTCGTACCGGGGTCGCTATTGTCGCACTCGCTGTTGCGGTGTCGGCAACTGTAGGGGTGAGCGTGATGGTCGACAGCTTTCGTGGTTCGGTCAGTAACTGGCTCGAGCAGACACTGCAGTCCGATATTTATGTTGCGGCCCCCGGCGGAAACCTTGACCCGGACTTGATTGATGACCTGGTGAAACTGGATGGCGTTGAAAACTACAGCACCAGACGGCGGATATGGCTGGAAAATGAGGCCGGTCGCACACGCATAATCGTGTTGCAAATGGCTCCGGGCGGCTATGTGGGAACAGAGTTTCTCGACGCAGAACCGCAGCGCGCCTGGCAGGCATTCGAGCAGGAAGACGGCATCTTTGTTTCAGAACCCTATGCCTACCGCAACTCTGTGGCGTCCGGTGACACTGTTGATTTGACGACGCGTTTCGGACCCAAAGCGTTCGACATTGCCGCGACCTATCAGAGTTACGATGTCAATACCGGCGCCGTAATGATGAGTCGCAGCACCTATGACAGGTACTGGAATGATTCGAAAGTCGACTCGATTGGTCTGTACCTGGGCCCGGGCACGGACGTCAAAAACCTGGCACAGCAAATTGCGGATACCGGTGCAGGACGGCAGCCACTTTTGATTCGAACAAATCGCGAAATCCGAGAGTTGTCACTGCAGTTGTTCGACCGGACGTTCGTCATTACTAACGTGCTGTACTGGCTGGCAACTGGCGTTGCTTTCATCGGTATCCTCGGCGCAATGCTGGCGTTGCAATTGGAGCGGGCACGTGAACTGGCCGTGCTGCGGGCGCTTGGCATGACGCCGGCACAACTGGGCGGCATGATCACGCTGCAAACAGGTGTCATCGGATTGCTGAGCGGACTGGCTGCTGTTCCACTGGGTCTGGTCATGGCCTGGGTCCTTGTCGAAGTCATCAATCGCCGTGCTTTTGGCTGGCAGATGGACATGTCGATTTCACCGGGTGTGCTGGTATGGGCGGTGGTGTTTGCTGTTGCAGCCGCGTTGCTGGCCGGCATATATCCGGCGTACCGTGCAGCCAGTAACCGCCCGGCGCTGGCGATGCGGGAAGAGTAATTAACAACATGAAAAAAAAGTTATTACTTATTGTTTTAATTGTAGTTACTGTTATCTTAATAACTCAATCTGTTGAATTTTCTGCGCCCGTCGAGCGATCGCCTTCGCTGGCGGACCGTTCCCGCCTGTCTGAATTGCTCGGCAGTAATGACCTGGAAGGCTATGCAAAGGCCATCGAATCAAGGACATTCAGTTTCCCGGAGGACCACGGACCACATGCAGATTTTCGCAACGAGTGGTGGTACGTCACCGGCAACCTGGACAGCGCATGCGGGCAGCGGTTTGGCTTTGAACTCACGTTCTTTCGCTTCGCCCTGGCGCCCACGGCGCCAGTTTCGACCTCCCGCTGGAGCAGCAACCAGGTGGTCATCGCCCATTTCGCCGTCACCGATGTGGAAAATAATGAGTTTTATGTGGCACAGCGATTTTCACGGGGCGCGTTAGGACTTGCCGGAGCTCAGGCGATGCCGTTCGCCGTGTGGCTGGAGGATTGGTCCATTCGGGCCAGCGAACGGGAAGGAGAAGCTGACATCGAGAACTGGGTGCTGAGCGTATCAGATGAAAGCATCTCTCTGGACCTGCGGCTGATTGCCGCGAAACGGCCTGTGCTAAATGGCATTGACGGTTTGTCGCAGAAGTCGGCTACTGCTGGTAATGCGTCATACTATTATTCAATTTCGCGGCTGGACAGCGTGGGCACTTTACAGATCGCCAACGAGACTTTTGAGGTATCTGGCCTTTCCTGGCTGGATCGCGAATGGAGCAGTAGTGCGCTCGGTAATGATCAGCGGGGTTGGGACTGGTTCGCGTTACAGCTATCCGACGGCAGCGATCTGATGTTCTACAATATTCGCCAGGCTGACAACAGCCAGGATTCGCATAGTGCGGGTACTTGGATCGATGAGCACGGGGCTGCGCAGCATCTCGGACAAGCTGATGTCCAGATTATCGAGACCCGCCACTGGGAGAGCCCGCAAGGCGGGATTTATCCGTCCGCATGGGAGATTCGGGTGTCGGCCCAGGACCTGGTGCTGCACGTAACGCCGGTGATAGCCGATCAGGAGCTGTCCACAACCGTCCGCTATTGGGAGGGTGCGGTCGATGTTACAGGACAACGCCGCCACCAACCCATATCGGGTCGTGGTTACGTTGAAATGACGGGCTACGCGAACTAGGCCTCAGAGCCTGCTCTTTACTCTCCGATGTCTTCGTTCCACAGGTCAGGGTGAGCCGAGATGAACTCGTTCATGATCGCGATACACTCCGCGTCCTGCAGGATGGTGAGTTCCACACCACGCGAGCGCAGAAGTTCTTCCTCACCGGTGAAGGTCCGGTTCTCGCCGATGACGACCTTTGGTATACCGTAGAGCAGGATGGCGCCGCTGCACATTGCGCAGGGGGAAAGTGTCGTGTACAGGGTGCATTGCCGGTAGACTGCTGCTGACTGGCGGCCGGCATTTTCCAGCGCATCCATCTCTCCATGCAGCACGGTGCTGCCTTGTTGCACCCTGCGGTTGTGTCCGCGCCCGAGAATCTTGCCCTGGTGGACCAACACCGAGCCGATCGGGACTCCGCCTTCGGCCAGCCCCAGGCGCGCCTCTTCGATCGCAACCTCCATGAATGAATCCAACGTCATCACCTGCTATGTTAGAAGAGTCAGAGTACCATCAGGATTCAATGCAGTGGTACCCTGAGACATCGTTCAGTCAGGAGATTTAGTCATGAGCAGCCTGTTGATCAGGAACGGCACTGTGGTCACCGCAACAGACCACTATCGAGCGGATGTGTTGATCCGGGACGAGAAGGTCGCGGCCATCGCCGCCAGCCTGGATGAAAGCGCTGAACGGACCATCGACGCTGAAGGTTGTTATCTCTTCCCCGGCGGGATCGATGCGCACACCCACATGGAACTGCCCTTCATGGGCACCTTCGCCAGCGATACATTTCATTCGGGAACCCTGGCCGCCCTCCACGGCGGCACGACAACCATCGTGGACTTCGCCATCCAGACCCAGGGCGACAGCCTGGAAGCGGCCATCCAGGAATGGCATCGCAAGGCAGACGGTCATGCTGTGGGGGATTACGCCTTCCACTGCGCGGTAACCGATTTCAACGAGGAGACGCGCAAGGAAGTTCCACGCGTGATCAACGAACACGGCATCAACTCTTTCAAAACCTTCATGGCTTATAAGGGCGCGCTGATGGTCGATGACCGCCAGATGTTCGAGTTGATGAAGGAACTGGTGAAGTATGGCGGCATCATCACCACCCACGCCGAGAACGGCGACATGGTTGACCACCTGGTGCAGAAATTTCTTGCCGAGGGCAAGACAGAGCCCCGCTATCACGTATTGTCCCGGCCGCCGATCTGCGAAGCAGAAGCCAGCGGCCGCGTGATTGACCTGGCGTTCCAGGCGGAATGCCCCCTGTACATCGTGCACATGACCTGCGAGGAATCGCTGGCCCGGGTGAAGGCAGCGACGCTGCGCAACCAGAAAGTACATGCCGAGACCTGCGTGCAATACCTGTTGCTCGACGATTCACTGTATTTCCAGGACGGCTTTGAAGGCGCCAAGGTGGTGATGAGCCCACCGCTGCGCAAGAAGAAAGACCAGGAAGCGCTGTGGGCGGCGATCAACCAGAACCTGGTCCAGCACGTCGCTACCGATTACAGTCTCAACGTTAGATCGGAAGAGCGTCGTTGAGACTGTA
>PVMK01147702.1_pt1 | contig 10477 bp, 9 predicted proteins | sample 1853481 | NCBI WGS metagenome assembly PVMK01 (sample SAMN08533507, study PRJNA380276) | Marine sediment metagenome, whole genome shotgun sequencing project. | reverse complement strand
ATCCAATAATCGATTTATTGCCTTGCGCTGCCTGACATTAAGATCCGTTTGAGCATGTCGTTTCCAAAAGTGTGCTTTTAGCATTACATTGGATAGTAACTTGTTGGAGCTCAAAATTGCCCGGGACATGCATTTCAAGAACCATTTCAGCCATTCAGTGATATCGACATCTTGTTTATTGGTTCGCTCGAGAACCTCGTAATATTCATCCCTCTGCGCCATAATCTGCGAAGAAAGGCTGTAACATCTAGTCGAAAGGTTTTCATCCTCCGCAAGTGCCATGTCGGTCAACGTGCGGGCAATCCTTCCGTTGCCGTCCTCAAACGGGTGAACGACCACAAACCATAGGTGTGCAACACCAGCCCGGAGGACACCATCCAAATCATTCCGGCTCTTTTCCCACCAGCGGAAAAAGCTTTTCATTTCTCCTTCCAACTGATCTGCCGGAGGAGCCACATAATGAACCAGCTCACGCCCTATAGGACCGGAGACCACTTGCATCGGTCCCTTTTGGTCATCACGCCAATCGGCAACCCTAATTTTGTGGATTCCGGAATAGCCAGTTGGAAACAGGGCTGCGTGCCAGCCGAAAAGCCTGTCAGTGGTTAGCTTGCGTCCATGGTGCAGTGTGGCGTCCAGCAATATTTCTACGATTCCATCTGCTTCCTGGTTTCTTACCACTGGCAACCCTCCTGAGGGCAGACCGAGTTGTCTGGCCACCGACGAACGGACGGCATTTGGGTCCAGGCGTTCCCCCTCGATTTCGGATGTCTTCAAGGCTTCCGCGATCAGAACCTCGGCCCGAGCCTGCTGTTGAATTTCAAAACCGAGTTCACGCATTTGTGCCAACAGAGAACCTTGCTGAAAACGGCAATCGCCAAGAGGTTTCAGCAATGCAGCGTCCTCCCATCGGAAGTGCGGCCACGAAGGCCTTTGCCAGATATATTGCTTTTTGTGAGTCATTAAAGCCCTTTTTCAACTCATGATTTGAGTCGATTATATGGGCTATTCGCCTCACAGTCAAGAAGAAAGAGGATATTGGGTGGATTTGGGTTGCAATAAATTATAGGGAAGGAATAAAAAATGGCGTAAAAAAACAAACTGTTACGCCATTTTAAATCTAATTCTGCTAACAGCTAGAATGGGATGTCATCATCAGCCGGTCCCTGCGTCGGTGCCCCTGAAGAATCCGGGATCGGCGGACCTTGCGGTCTGGGCGAATCTCCGGCATCCCGTCCGCCAAGTAATTGTACAGTATTAGCTACTATTTCGGTAGTGTATCTTTTGTTTCCCTCTTTATCCTCCCAGGCGTTAGTCTGGATGCGCCCTTCAACGTAAACTTGCTTTCCTTTGGAAAGATACTCCCCGCAAATTTCACCGAGCCTTCTCCAGGCCACAATGCGATGCCATTCGGTACGCACTTTTTTTTCACCCGTATTCTTATCCTTCCATTCCTCGGATGTTGCAATGTTGAAATTCGCAACTGCATCGCCACTGGGCGTGTACCGAACCTCAGGGTCACCTCCAAGATTGCCAATCAATATCACCTTATTTATGCCTGCCATTTTTGCCTCCTTCGACTAAAGACTGTTTTCGTTTAAAAACTGATACAGCAAACATTTGGTGATGTCAATCAAATCTGGCCACTGGTTTCTGGTTGCTATAAATTAATGGTCTAAGGTATAAGGAGGAAGGTAGAAGGTCTGGGCGCCGTGTGCCGCTTCATAAAACATCGAGCATCAAGTATCGAGAAACGAGATTCAGACCATGTCCCCTGAAAGTTCACTTTCCAAACGGATCAAACGGCATGTCATCGGGCGCCGGCGCAGTTATTTTGCCGGTACCTCGCCCGGTTTCGAAGCGCTTTGCTGCAAGGAGCTGTCAGCGCTCGGGCTTTCAATTGAAAATGTTGCCATTGTTGAGGGAGGCGTTGAGTTCGAGGGACGGCTGCAGGATTGTTATCTATCCAATTTGCACTTGCGCACAGCCAGCCGAATACTCTTGCGTATCGATCAATTTAAAGCCTCGGGTTTCCGGCAGCTTGAAAAAAAGGCGGCCGAGATTCCCTGGGAACTATATTTGCCGCCAACGATGATACCGCAAATTCATGTCACAACGAAGCACTGCCGGCTTTATCATTCCGATGCCATCGGCCAGCGCTTTTTAGACGGCATCTCAATGCATTCGTCAATCAATGATTTTGACCCAGGGGAAAAAAACGACTTCACATCCGACCTTACTGTTTTTGTCCGGGGCGTGGACGATCGGTTTATGGTGTCTATCGACAGCAGCGGGAATCACCTTCACAAGCGCGGCTTGAAACGCCATCGTGGAAAGGCTCCTCTGCGCGAGACCCAAGCGGCGGCTGCGCTGTTGATGACCGGATACAACGGTACGGAGCCTTTAATAGACCCTATGTGCGGTACGGGAACCTTTTCTTTAGAAGCCGCCCTGATCGCAAAAAATATACCTCCGGGGTGGTTCAGAGAATTTGCGTTTATGCAATGGCCGTCCTTTAGTCAAAAAAGATGGGAATACCTAAAAAGCCAGTGTGTACCAAAGTTTGCCAATCCTCAAAAACCATTGATATTTGCCTCGGACCAGGATTCAGCTGCCTGCAGTCGGCTTGAAAAGTGCATTCAGAAACACAAATTATCCGGCTTAATAAAAGTTTCCCAAAAAGACTTTTTTGATTTTATTCCGGAAGAATTGACCGATCAAACAGGGGTGGTCGTAATCAATCCCCCCTACGGACGACGGTTGGGAAATCTTGAAAAAAGCGACCACCTTTTTGTGGCCATATGTGACAAATTAAAGCAGGATTTTATGGGTTGGAAACTGGTTCTGGTCGCACCCGACAGCAACCTTATCAAAAAGATTCCCTTTCAGCTTGACGCCCTGCCATTTTTTCATGGAGGACTGAAGCCCACCCTGATGTTTGGAAGAATAATGTAACTGTGAAAGGAAAATTATAAATGACTTCGATTTGGCCGTTTATTCTGCTGGCCTTCGTTGCCGGGTTTTGTCTCCCGACCCAGGCCGGGATTAACACGCAACTGAACCAGTGGAGCCAATCGGCAATTCTGGCGGCAATGATTTCGTTTGCAGTGGGGACCATCGGCCTTTTCGTCTATGCCCTGTGTTTAAGAATCCCCTGGCCGGCGGTTGACACAATTTCCCGTCATCCCTGGTGGATATGGACCGGCGGCCTGCTGGGCGCTTTTCTGGTCGCTTCCACCGTCGTACTTGCTCCCCGGCTGGGGGCCGCATCCATGATTGCTTTGATCGTGGGCGGCCAGATGACGGCTTCGCTGGTGCTGGATCATTTTGGCTGGCTGGGATACCAGTTGCATCCCATCAGTGGTCTACGAATACTGGGCGTTTTCTTGCTGACCGGTGGGGTTGTATTAATTAGATTATTTTAGGCATTTATCAAACAAGACGGGAAAAAAATCTTTTTTGAAACTAAATTATAGGGAGGAAATCTGATGGATTTGAAAGATTTGAGGGTAAACGGGAAGCGGCTGCAGGGCACGCTGGAAGAAATGGCAAAAATCGGGGCAACACCGGGCGGCGGCGTTCAAAGATTAACATTGACGGATGAGGATAAACAGGCCCGGGATCTCTTTGTCAAATGGCTGCAAGAGCTGAATTTGGAGATCACCGTCGATGAAATGGGCAACATTTTCGGCAAACGGGCGGGCAAAAACAACGACCTGCCGCCGGTGATGAGCGGGTCCCATATTGATTCCCAGCCTAAGGGGGGGCGATTTGACGGCATCTTAGGCGTCATGGGACCGTTGGAAGTTCTGCGCACCCTTCACGAAAACGACGCCGAAACCGAGCGTCCCCTTGTCATAGTCGACTGGACCAACGAGGAAGGGTCCCGTTTCGCACCGGCCATGGTGGCATCCGGTGTGTGGGCCGGCGCGCTGGAAAGGGATTGGGTCTACAATCGCACCGACATCACCGGCAAGCGCTTTGAAGATGAGCTCATGCGCATCGATTACAAAGGATCCGCACCCTGCAAAAAGTGGCCGGTTCACTGCTACTATGAGTACCACATCGAACAGGGACCGATTTTGGAAAAAGAAGGGAAGCTCATAGGCGCCCCCAAAGGGATTTTATGCCTGCACTGGTACGACATCTACCTTGAAGGTGAGGCCAACCAGGTGGGCCCCACCCCCATGGAAGGCCGCCATGACGCCCTGTGTGCGGCGGCCGAAATGATTTTAAAGGTCAACGAACTGCCGGACCGCATGGGCGGCAACATGGTGGCCACTGTGGGTGAAATCCAGAATTACCCCAATTCCAGAAATATCATCCCGGATAAGGTTCACTTTACCGTCGATATTCGTTCCTGGGACGACGATCACGCAAATAAGGCCTGGGATTTGGTACGCAAAGATTTTGAAGACATTGCCTCCCGCAGGGGCTGCCCGATTAAAATCGAAGAGACCTGGCGGGTGGAGCACTCACCGTTTGATGAAAAAAGGGTGCAGACGGTTTTGGATGCTGCCGATGCCCTGGGGTATTCCAGCCTGCATATGGTCAGCGGGGCGGGACATGATGCCAGCTATATGAACCAGGTCTGTCCCACGGCCATGATATTTGTGCCCAGCATCGGCGGACGCAGTCATGTTGAGGTGGAAGAAAGCAGATGGGAAGACTGTGAGGCCGGTACCAACGTGCTGCTGCACGCCGTGCTGCAGTCGGCGAATGAAAAATAGTAAAAGCAGTTATTGCTTAATGGTTATTTGTTATTAGAGAAGGGCAGCCACGGAGGGCCGCCCCTACGTAAATAAAAAAGGTGCAGCTACACTCCTGCACCTTTTTTAAATAATTACAAAACTGGTTTTTAGAAGCCTTCAAAAGGTTCCCGCTTAACAAATCTTCCGCGACCCACTTCACCCACAAAATCCATCTGATCGCCGTTCCACTGGGAAACTTTACTGCCCCGCGAGTATACGGCATTGGGCATGCCGGTGATTTCCACGCCTTCAAACGGTGTGTAATCCACATTCATATGCAGTTTGCTCTGGGTGATGGTAAACTTCTGGCTCGGATCAAAAACGATGATATCGGCATCTTTGCCGACGGCGATCTCGCCTTTGTCTTTCAAGCCGAACATCCGGGCGGTTCCTGAAGATAACACATCCACCATGCGCTCGAGGCTGATACGGTCCTTGCCCACGCCCTCGGAATGCAGCAACATCATCAGGGTTTCAATTCCCGGTGCACCGTTAGGAATTTTCTTGTAGTCATCTTTGCCGTTCATATCCTTTTTGCCGTTAAAATCAAAGGGGCAGTGATCGGTGGCCACCACCTGCAGATCGCCGCCTCTCAAACCTTCCCAGAGGGCATCATTGCTTTCTTTGGTTCTCAGGGGCGGAGACATGACGTATTTGGCACCGTTCCAATCCGGCTCTTTGTAGCGTTCTTCATCCAACAACAGATACTGGGGACAGGTCTCGGCAAACACATCCACCCCGCGCTCCCTGGCCTGTTTGACCACCCCAAGGCCTTCCTTGGAAGACAAATGAACGATGTAGATTCGGGAGCCGGTCAATTCCACCATTTTGGAAGCCCTGTAGATAGCCTCCTCTTCGGCAATGTTCGGACGGCTGACGGCATGATAATAAGGTTCCAGCTTGCCTTCTTTTTCAAGCACTTTATTCATGTGATCAATAATGTGAACATTTTCCGCATGGACCTGGACCAGGCCGCCGTATTTTTTGGTTTCCTCCAGCAGCTGGATCATGGTGGCATCATCCACCCGGAAATCATAGACCATGAAAATCTTGAAACTCGGTGTGCCGTATTCCTGACAGGCTTTTTTGACTTCTTCGATGACGTCCGGCCTGGGATCCATAATTGCCGGATGCAGCGAATAATCGACACAGACTTTGCCTTCGGCCCACGATTTCTTGCGTTCGATAGCTTCGAGAAGGGTTTCGCCCTTTTGCTGGAGATCAAAATCGACCACGCAGGTAACCCCTCCGCAGGCCGCGGCTTTGGTGCCGGTCTCATAGTCATCCTGGGCGCTCGTTCCCATAAACGGCATGGAGATGTGGGTATGGGGATCTATCGCCCCGGGAAGAATGTATTTTCCCTTGGCATCGACGACCTCATCGGCCGGATTGTCCAGATCGGTACCGATGGCTTTAATTTTGTCGCCCTCGGCAAACACATCGGCCAGAAAACGGCCGGTGGCGTTTACGACAGTTCCGCCTTTAAATAATACACTCATTTGGACCCTCCTTTGTGAATGGCTCTAACTTAACGTCTTTTTCCAAATTTTTGTCCATGACCGCAGTTTCCTGCCGGTTCCATTCCTTTGGCATTTCTTTGAAGGTAATCAATTGGGGGACGGGGCAGACAAAACTGCAAATCATGCAGCTCAGACACTTATCTTCAATCAAATTCGGCCGGCGGTTTTCGGCGTCCCATTCAATGGCCTGCCCGGCACCATCCTGGCAGACGATGTAACACTGGCCGCAGCCGATGCAGCGATCCAGATCATAGTGGGTAATCCCCTGGCGCTCGATATCAAAAGCTTCCGTTTCATGCAGGTTGGCAAGTGCCTTGCCGACGAGGTCCGAAACCCTGTCGATTCCGCGCTCGGCCATAAAATCGGAAAGCCCTTCGATCATGTCCTCCACGATCCGGTAACCGTAGTGCAGAATCCCCGTGGTAACCTGAATCGTTGAGGCGCCCACCAGCATAAATTCCAGGGCATCAATCCAGGTTTCAATACCGCCGATACCCGATAGCGGCAACCCGAGCTGCTCATTGCTGGCCATGGAAGCGATAAAGTTCAAGCCGATGGGTTTGACCGCCGGGCCGGAGGTGCCGCTGATGGCACCCTTGCCGAATACATTCGGTGTGGGCACAAAATCATCCAGACCGATGCCGGAAATGCCCCGGACGGTATTGATGGCGGAGATGGCATCCGCGCCGCCGTTTTTGGCGTACATCGCCGGTTCATTCATATCGGTAATATTGGGTGTCATCTTGGCGATCACCGGAATGGACACCACCTCTTTAACGGCCGCGGTGAAGCCTTCCAACAGCTGGAAGGCCTGGCCCACCTTATGGCCGGCACCCTCGATACACATATGGGGGCAGGAATAATTGAGCTCCAGCATATCCGCCCCGTTGTCCTCGGCCACCTTGGCCAGATAGACCCATTCATCGGTAAAAAACCCCATGATACTGGCAATGATGGGATGATCCGGATAGCGCTTTTTCAAATATAGAAAGTCCGCCAGGTTGTCTTTCAGCGGCCGGTCGGAAATCATCTCAACATTCTGAACCGCAATTTCCTGCTTGGCCCCGTAATGGATACAGTGCATCCGGGGGGAAGGATGGATGATCGGCAGCCGATCGGAATTCAGTGTTTTAAACACAACGCCGCTCCACCCGGCATCAAATGAGCGCGCCACCATTTCAGCGCTGTTGGAAACCGGCGACGATGACAGCAGGAACGGATTTTTAAATTTCACACCACAGAAATCTATGGATAAATCGACGTTATTAGTCACGGTTCGTCCTCCTGAACTGTGAGTTTGCTCCGCAAACTTCACATAATTGAAAATATTCGACTGAGTATAGAAAAGTTATGAATTTATTTCATTTAGAAAAAAACCTTAAAAATGACGGAGCGAAGCGACAGCCACAATTCGTCAATAGTCATTCGTCATTATTCATTTCTGAAGGTATTCCTTGATCGCCCGGGCGGCTACTTTGCCGTCGGCAACGGCCTGGACCACAAGGGCCGGACCGCGAACAATATCTCCACCGGCAAAAATACCTTTAACCGAAGTTTTGCCGGTCTCCGGATCCACTTTGATCAGCTTTTTATCATCCAGGTCGACATGGGGATACCATTCAGGCGAATCTTCGGCCGCGATGTTGCCGATGGCCTCGATCACCACATCCGCATCCATGATCCATTCGGAGCCTTCAATCATCTCGGGCCGTCTGCGGCCCGACGCGTCGGGCTCTCCCAGACTGGTACGAACCAGCTTCAGACCGGTTAGCCGGTTTTGATCATCGGTCACATAATCCAGGGGCTGGTTCAGCAGTAAAAAATGCACGCCGACTTCCATCGCCTCGATGCGCTCGTCGGCCTCGGCCGGCATCTGAGAGTAGGAGCGCCGGTAAATCAGATAGACATCTTTGGCACCCAGTCTGACGGCAGACTCAATACAATCCATAGCCACCGATCCGCCGCCGATAACCGCCACAGTTTTTCCCTGAAGTTTCTGTTCCATTTCCCCAAGGCGACCGTCACGCAAGGCAGCCAGATAGTCCACCGATGAGAACAGACCGTCCACGTCTTTTCCTGCCGGTCTGATGCTGGCGGCTTCCCACAGACCGGGGGCCAGGAAAACCGCATGAAATCCATCTTTCAGGAGTTTTTCCGCTCCCTCTTTACCCTGAATAGCGGTGTTGCACTCAAAATTAATGCCCAGTACTTTGATGTCTTCCATCTCATGCTCGAGGAAATTCAGGTCAAATCTGCAGGACACAACCCCGTAACGGAGCACCCCGCCCGGGCTCGGGCCTGGCCTCAAACACCGTAACCTGATAGCCGTCTTTGGCCAGTTCGGCCGCACAGCTCAAACCGCCGGGGACCGGATCCCACCACGGCAACTTTTTCGTTGCGGGCGGCCGGTTTCGCGAAAACCTTGAAACCCCTGTCCCAGGAGTGTTCGATTAAGAAGCGCTGAATTTTCCCGATCTGTATGGGCCGGTCGGCGCCCTCGGGCCGATTCTGCGATTTGAACATCGCGCTGCACTTTTCCTCACACAGACGAGACGTCGGACAAAGAACCCCGCAAGCGCCGCCCAGTATGTTGTTTTCTTTTATGGTGCGAATAGCTCCGGTAATATTTTTGAAACGAAGTTTCCGTATAAATTCAGCCGGCTGTGTGTCTGCCGGACAGGCCTCGGAACATGGGCCGTCGTGGCAGAGCAGACAACGGTCAGCCTCGGCCATCGCCTGGGCCAAGTCGAGCCCCTTGCTCATTTCCTTAAATTTATCAGTACTACTCACAGCTTTTCCTCCTTCAGGTGATTAACGTTTCGGAATTTCTACAACTTGTTTAACAGGAAGCTTGGATGTAACCTCAATATTTAATAAAACACAGTGATGTTAGCCATCTATGCTTAAGAACAACGTCGTATTGTATGCGTTTCGCGTTAAGTTGTCAATTGCTAACACTGGCTTTTGCTAAAAAAGATTCATAAAATTTGACGATTTCATAAAAAATCTTGACGTCCATAACATTGACGCTATATATGTGACCATGTTCCCAATGGCTATAAAGTATCTTTTTGATTTTATAGTCTTAGTTGTGAATTCTTTGCATTTCATGAAAAACCTTTTCATCACGAAAACACGAAGGAAAAGAAAAATTTCGTGCTTCCCATATTTGGTGTTTTCGTGATTAATCCTTTTTGGTTCCGGCCTGTCCGGGTTAAGTTTTAAGGAGGAATTTCTGTCCAGAATTGTCAAATGTGCCCATATCCAGGCATCCAATGCCAAACATGACGGCACGCCGGCCGAGATTAAAGAGGCCATGATTCAAAAGCACCTGCCGCTCATCGAAGAGGCGGGGGAAAAAGGCGTTCAGATTCTCTGCCTGCAGGAAATTTTTTCAGGCCCCTTATTTTTGTGCTGAACAGGATATCAAATGGTACCAAACCGCTGAAAAAGTGCCGGGCCCGACGATAGAGCGTCTTTCCGAATACAGCAAGAAATACCGGATGGTAATGGTAATTCCGGTTTATGAAATGGAGATCGACGGTGTCTACTACAATACGGCGGCCGTGGTGGATGCTGACGGCACCTACCTGGGTAAGTTTCGCAAGATTCATATTCCGCACACCTGGCCGGGATTCTGGGAAAAGTTTTATTTCAAACCGGGCAATCTGGGATTCCCGGTATTTGAAACCGCTTATGCCAAAATAGGCATCTATATTTGTTATGACCGTCATTTTCCCGAGTGTGCCCGGGTGCTGGCTCTAAAAGGGGCGGAAATTTTATTTAACCCATCGGCCACCACGACCGGAAAATCCCAGTACCTGTGGGAGCTTGAACAGCCTGCCCAGGCGGTGGCCAACGGCGTTTTTATCGGTGCCAACAATCGGGTCGGCCTTGAAAAACCCTGGGAATTCGGAAGATTCTACGGCTCCAGCTATTTTGTCAACCCCCGGGGAGAAATGATTGTCAAGGGAAGCGAAGACAAGGATGAGATTGTCATCGCCGATTTGAATCTGGACGAAATCCGGGAAGTTCGCGACGGCTGGCAGTTTTTCCGGGATTTGCGACCCCGACATGTACGGTTCAAATATGTTGACAAAATAACCAATTCACGTAAATTAATTCCAGTTTCAACACGTTCTGTCTGCTGTTTTTTTCTTTGCCCATAGGATACGATTGAAGGTAGATCATGCTCCGATCCCCTGT
>PVMK01163588.1_pt1 | contig 10478 bp, 8 predicted proteins | sample 1853481 | NCBI WGS metagenome assembly PVMK01 (sample SAMN08533507, study PRJNA380276) | Marine sediment metagenome, whole genome shotgun sequencing project. | reverse complement strand
TAACTTTAGGAGCCGGACTTGTAAAAGGAACAATGATAATTGACGTTACAACGATTGAAATCGCTTCAGACGATGAACTTTATAAAATCTCTTTACAGGGTTCAGATAATTCTGATTTCTCAACAGGTGATGAAGTTGACCTTGCAGAAATAACCCTAGGTGCTGCTGAAGTTATTGGCGGTGACCAGGACTCAACAACCGGACGGTATAAGGTACCGTTTACAACTGAAAAAAATGGAACGGTGTATCCATATGTTCGTCTTTATACTGACGTTGACGGTACAATTGCTACTGGCATTAACTTTACCGCGCGTCTAGAAAAATAATAACTCATCTGGGTTTTTCCTGTTGCCCCCCAGATGGTTTAAAGCCGGGGTTGATAGTTAAGCTTGATACAGCGAAGCGTTATAACAACCCTTCCGACGAACACTTGCTGGCTGCACTTGAAAAGATAACCTCCCGACAAATTTCACGACATGCCACAGAGGACATTAAAGAAAAAAGGCTCCCAGCCTATAATTAGCTGAAAGCCCTTGTCTTTCTTACGCGCCTTGCAGGAGTCGAACCTGCGACCTACGGATTCGTAGCTAGGACCCTTGAGTTTTCTAACCTCCTCATATTACTTAAGTTATTAGAAAACCTATTCTTTATTTTAGCAGATTTTCCATATATTCCACGTTTTAGCTCATTTTGGAGAGAAAGTCCCACACAAATCCACACACAAAGACGGCTGATTATTGTGTGGTTTAAATCTCTGTGACTATGTTATTGAACAAAACTTTTAGGATCGTTTTTGGAGGTATCTGAGAATAAAAGTGCTTCCGTTTTATTTGTTCAGGAATAAAAAAGGCTGGGCTTAAAACCCTGCCTTTAATGAAAATAATATTAGATGAGCCACCTCAATTGCTACTGAACATCAGTCAAACCCACAAAACTGCCTGCATTTTGCTCAGCCAACAGACGCATCAAGTGCGCAAAGCGAACTCTATTTTCATTTCTATATGCTGGGTTGGTAAATAAAACAGGAAACCCGAAAGTATGAATACGTACGCGAGTCTTGCCATAGGCATCCTGTTTGTTTATGCGCGCTACTTCACTCAACACAGTATTGATACTTCCGCTTGAAAAATCATCACCAAACACATACAAACTTATACGCGCGTCTTTTCTGAAATAAACCCGCACGGCATGCTTTATTCCTTCTACCGGGCTGCTATTACTGAAGCTTTTCCAGTTGCGAAGCCGACGAATCACTTCCCTGCGACGGGCAGGCGTATCAGGGATCCAACGTCCGGCATACGCTCCAAACAAATAGTTCCCCATATCGTTCACCACCTGTATACCCTTGACATTTGGATATACACTCAGCACCTCCTCAACCTTCTTTATGACCATAGGCCATGCAGCCATCAACATGCTACCCGAGGTATCGATAACAAAAACGATGTATTCGCTATCAACAGGGATTCCGCCGATAACAGCATCCCTGTTCAGAGGCTTATGCTGCGTTTCGCTCAGCAGGCGTTTCATCTCATCTGTGAGTGTCTGCAATACTGCCTGAAGTTCGCCTTTGATACGTGCTTGATCCCTGGCCTGTGCTGCAGAATCGTTATTCTGGGTTTGCGCCCATTCACTGTTTAACTGCGCAAGAATCTGCCGTACCTTTTGCAACGTCTTTCTTTTTTTTGTGAGTTCACGCTGAAGAGTTTGACTTTTAACAATCAATTGTTCCCGTTCATCCTCGATTTGTTTAATTTTACCGCTCAGATCAGAAGTAATGTGATTTAAGGTCGCTGGCTCCAGCGCTAATGAAAGGACAAGCAATAGAATAATTGCACCAAACCCGCAGGAAATCACATCGAGAAACGACATGCTGAAAACTTCTATAGGACGACGCTTAACTTTCATCAGGGCCAATCTCGTGAAGGTGTTATAAAAGATCCCCGGGTGTCGATTGCCAGCCCCCAAAAGGAAGCAGCAGCGCCTGGATCACCTTCTATCGGAAACAGTAAGGTGTTAACAGGCACTCCCTTTGGCAATATCTTTACAGCCTTGTTGAACAAATCCTGTCGCTCTTTTGCAGTTATGGAATTGGACCTTGGTTTACTTTTCCCCTGGGTCGGCAAACCATCAGTCAGCAGCAGAACACTGTCTGGTTTAGGCCTCAGTTGACTGATCACGTCGAAGGCGCTGCTCAAATTCGTACCGCCATGCGGTGCCAGTTTTCGAACCTCCGAAATCACCCCCTCCAAAAGTTCGGGATCACTGGAGGATAACCATCGTTTTTCAGTTCCACTAATTACCGGCTGTGCTTTGGTGTTAAAATAATAGACCTGAAAGCTTTTGTTCGGCTGCAAATTTGCCACCAGCCACTGCAATGAACGCACAACACGCAACCACTTCGGTGAACGTCGTCGTATGGACTTATCCATGAGTTTTCGGCGGACAACATTCACAATTGTTTCATCAAGCATGCTCGCTGATGCGTCAACAAGAATCAAGGTGCGATCACCACCTAACTTTAATCCTGTCAAATATTGCCGTCGTCTATCACCATCAAACCCCACTAACTGCTTATCTAATGATAACAGGTTCTCCTTTGTTTTATGCTTCTGTCTTGATTTTTCCAGCAAGGATTTTCCCTTTTCCATGGCCGCTATTTCTTTTTTTCTCTGCCGTATTTTTTGATCTGCAAGTTCATTTTCCTGCTGATTTTTGCTAATCCTTTCACGGAGCTGGTCCGCTTGAACCTGAGAATCTCCTTCTTCAAGCTCTATCGCTTTCACCTCGTTACGCAGCTCAGCCAGATGGGCGCTCGCAAACTCTTTCAACAAAGTCACCCGCTCAACTTCAGCCCTCAGATCCTTTTGAGTTTCTTCGCGCTGTTGAAGTGTCTTACCATTGAGCAGCATAACAAGCAGGATCACTGCACCAAAACCACAGCACATGACATCCAGGAAGGCTAGACTAAAAATGTTAGTACTCCGTTGTTTTCTCACTAGCTCACACCTGGAATTTAAGTGTCACTATTAAGCCGTCCTACGAGCCATTTACCACAATATCGCTTAGTATCAAGCACCAACCGTTCCTGCGACAGCTGGATTTGGTGGATAATAAACATCAGTACAATGCTAATGACCAGTGCTATAAAAGTTGAATTGAATGCGACGCCGAGGTTTTGGGTTACCCCCGTAATATCACCCTCTACCGCACGGTGGGCTTGTGCCAAGGCATCACCTATACCACGTACCGTGCCAATGAATCCAACCGATGGTATCGCCCAGGCGATATAACGGATAATGGAGAGTTCTGATTCCAGACGATCTGACTCTTCCTCACACAAATTCTGGACCTCCGTCGATACGTCCTGAATGTTTTGTGTTGATGCAAAACGTTCAAGCGCTCCCAGCAAAACGCGCGGCAATAGATACCCCTGCATCTTTTCCGGCAGCTGTTGTATTCGCCGGGCGATAGGACCCGTATCGGAGACAGAAATGTCATCTCCCTCAGGGAGTCCAATAAAATCCTGTTCAAGCTGCTTCTCCTGGCGGTAGGTGGTCCTTGCTTTGAAGCTAAGAATTGCAATGGCCCAGAACATCAACACAAAACATGTCTCCTGTTCATAATCTCGAACAACAACGTAGTAGGAGCGCTGACGAACATAATTCGGGTCCACTTCTATACTGGCTATCTCCTCCGCCAGAAACACTTCAGCATTCGGCCGGAGGACTGCAACATAGATCGCATTCACAATAATAAATATGATCAACAACGAAAACAGCGAATAAATAAACTCGGTCTGAAATCCTTTTCTCATAAGCCACTCCTCAAATATCGGTCGGAAACGCAACTGCTTTATCAGCAGACACCTTATCAGTGGGAACAAAGATGGCTGGCGCTTTGACGACCTTTTTCTTTTGGGTTTCTTTTTTGACAGTGATTTTATCTTTCTCTGTCAACTCAATTTTGGGTTTTTCTTTCTCGGTAGCGGATATCTCTACTCCAATAAACAGAACTGTCGCCAGCACAAAAGTCACTATATAGAGTAACACTTTACTATGTTTTTTATTATTCTGCATAGCGTGCAATCCTAAAACCGATATCGTTACGGGGTTTCTCCGCATAGTCCCTGTATGACAAGCGCAATTCCATAATACTTCCATGGCGCCAACTCGCACCTCGAACAACATGATACTTTCCCATAGAGGAGCCGGTTGGATTGCGCAAAACTCTGGTTTGTCCCCCCGAATACACATCGTAGTAGTCATGACACCATTCAGAGACATTGCCGCCCAGATCGTAAATCCCCACCGAATTGGCTGGGAACCGGCCAACCGGTGACGTGCCGCTGTAGCCGTCGGTATACCCCTTAATCGTTAAGGGCAGACTGCCAGCCGCTCTGCTATCCGCATAGTTTCCGCTTTTTTTCAGTGGAAACCGGGCATCCCCCCATGGATATTTCAAAGGTTTCCCATCAACAGAATTCCCGCCTTCGTAGCGTGCAATGAATGCCCATTCTGCCTCCGTCGGCAACCGATAACCCGTCGTCATTGGGACGATAGCAACCATTTTCCCATCCTTTTTTTCATAGGCCGGCGGCAAACCATCCTTTTCACTTAGCCAGTTCAGATATGCAGCCGCATCATCCCATTCTACTGAAACAACCGGGTGGTCCATTTCATTTAGGTCAACACCATTTTCACTCCCGGAGTTATGCCCTTGCCGAAATTTCTGGAACTCAGCATTGGTCACCTCTTTTTCACTGATATCAAACGTCCGCGTTAATTCAACCGGGTATTGACTCTCGTTACTGCGTCGGCTGGGCTCGCGGCGGGATGAACCCATTTGGAATTGGACGGGTTCACGCAACAATATTCTGTGCAAAACCTGTCCTTCTGCTGTCTTAATCTCAGTCGATTTAGCAGCAGCCCTGGCCTGGCGATTGGTCTTTAATTGAACGTCAATTTTTTTTGACACACCCGCAGTAGGCGTCAAGGTTGTTTTAAAAGATTCATAACCGGCCCTGCTAACCACTAGCCGGTGAGGAAGCGCCGTCAAGCGTAAACGCCGTGAAGCGGTTCCCATTACCTTACCATCAACCGTAAGTTTGGCATCGGTGGGTTGACTGCTAATAAACACAATGCCATACTCCGGCTTTAATTGAATATCGATATGCTGCACCTTGACTTCCCCAATACGAATTGATCTCGATTCAGTTATATACCCACTCCTTGACAGGCTCAGCTGATGGTCTTTTTTCTGTACAATACTAAGTGAGATTGGCGTTTGCCCGCGAAACTCTCCATTAAGCATTACACTAGCGCCGGATGGCCTGGAAGTCAGTTCAAGAACACCTTCGACCTTTTGCAGTGCAAATTGTAGCATTTTTACCGTCTCGCCCGGCTCGATCTTTATCTTATCCGATATTGGTTTCCAGCCATCTTTTCGAAGTTCTATCGTGTAGACACCTCCCATCGGTTCTATTTGCAATGGGGTCTGGCCGACCACCGCTCCTTTCAGCCACACATCAGCCCCATCGGGTTTGCTTTCTACTCGCAAGGTCCCCCAGCCAGGCTGAAGAACAGCCTCAATGCGCTGTCTGATACCCATTCCCTGGACCTCAATCGATTGAAGGTTAGGTAAATAACGTTGTGCGGAGACACTCAACTTATGGCTCCCCTCTTCTATTTCAATTGACGCCAGCGGCGTTTTACCAATAACACTGCCATCAATCCTCACTTCAGCATTCTGCACAGGTAGAGACACAACATCAAGCAACCCCGGCAGCTTACGTAGCTGATAAGCGAATGTAGAATCCGAACCAAATTCAACAGTAATCGACTCTTCAAGTTTCCGATAACCCGCTTTCTCTGCAAAAACGCGATACCTACCGGGCAGAACCAGGTAGCTTTCCCCAACCTTCACAGATAGTGGAAACCGACTAAGCGAGGTGGTATCTGGTGGGGGAGTAATGGTTATCCGAACTGGTACTGCTGTCAGGACAAATATGACACAAAGCAACAAAATTAAAAAAGATACTGTTATGACCCTACGTAATCGGGGATGCCCCTTTTTTGCCTGTAACAGATCAAAGGATGAAACCTCTGAAATCATAGACTGATCATTTACCGGCTCATCCACGGTCAGCTCAGTTTCAGCAGGTCTTGGTTTAATCTCCTTCGCTTGCTCGGCTGTAGCCAGTGGTGTGTTGGGAGGTGTATGCACGGGTCCCTTGCTTTGGCTAGCGGGCGACAGCATAACCACGTCTGAATCGACATTTACCGTAAATTTACTGCTGTCTATCTGGAGTTCGTCGCCCGCGACAAGCCATTCTGAACCATTAAGTTCTTTACCGTTCAGTTGCATTGATACGAGACCGTCATCTGCCTGTAAAAATACTTTACGATTGTTGTGACCAAACCAGGCCGCAGGGGCTGCTACTACCTCGCTACCAAACACGACCAACCCCTCGGATGAAACACCAACCGCCAATGGAAAATCAGATTCACCAAATTCCCGCCAACCACTGGCATCGCAAACGCGCATTACAATACTCAAATTTTCTCCTTGCAATATATCTTTAGTGTTATTCCCTCACTCTCCACCGGCACTGTAAACAGAAGCATAACATCTCGATAACCAGAACGTGTGCCAATGGCTTTATAACGACCCGGTTGTAATTTTAGAGAATGTTCGAGGAAGTGTCCTAACCGGCCCACACGATAAATCGTAACATCTGTCATGTCATCAGATTGTACTAAAATTGTAACAGGCTTACTGTACACTTCAAGTAAATGACGTAGTTTTTCAGTTTTGTCACCAAACTTTGGACCAATATGACTATTTGCAACCGCCATGTCATATATCCTGCGCGCGTGCTTTCTATGTTCCGATGCTTGCAAATCATCCGGATTCGAAAGATAAGTTTGAACCTGACGATTCAATTTTGCATTTCTCTCAGCACGCTGCTTTCCCTGCTTCGCAAAACCAGTATTCGCGTCTATTTTCAAAACCCGGACATAGGTCTCTACTGCCTTTTCCCACTGTTCCGTCTTCTCATACTTCAAAACCTGCATGTTTAGCCGTTGAAGTTCAAGCCGCCGTTCGATATTTTTCAACTGCTGTTCCAAGTCGAGAACTGCTACAGCATCAGGCCGAAGATTCCTTGCGAGATCCAGAGCGTGCTTTGCCTGTCCAATTTTATTTTGATTTAAAGCGGATATCGCATCCGACATAGAACGCTGAAAGTCACGTTCCAAAATCAACTGATTAACCTGCCGAAGATGATCATGTGCAGTCTTAAAATCCTTATCAAGAGAAATTGCACCATTATACATCCTCCTGGCAACTTCCAGGTCACCTTCAGCTTCATGAAACTGACCCTGCGCAATGAGTTCTAAAACTTGTGGAAGATTCTCGGCACGCTGTAATCCAATCCGAGCTTCACTATTGTCATAATCGGCCGCAAGAGCAATTTCATACGACTGCTTTGCTAATTTACTGTCGAGCTGCCCGAAAGCTTCATTCCCCGCCTGTATAGCCCGGCGTATACGTTCAGGACGACTGGCGGCAAGTTGTTCCAACTTCACGATCGTCTCACGATAGCCCTTCACAGCCTGATCAAAATGCTGATCATCCAAGTAATTATTGGCTTCTGCCAACAATCCAAGCACCTGGCTGTAACTGGTGACAACCAGCTCAGCCCCCCAGTTTTTGACGCCCTCGTTATCTAACCGTGCCTTGAGGTTCAATGTTTTTTGAAGCAGCTCCTGCGCCTCCCTGGCTTTCGATGCTGACTCTTCTGCGGCTCGCGCCTGAGGTTGAACCTGTTTAGTCTCAGGCGTCACTTGTGCATGTTCACGCTGCCTGGAAAACCGGCCCGGAAGAATAACGACAACCGCAACAGCGACAAGCGCAAGTATAATAAAAACAATCAGCGCTATAATCTTGATGCGTGACGCGTTGGGATCGGATGCGAAAATACGCGGCTGAGATGGTGGCTCTAACTTTGGTTTGCCTGACATCTATTCATTTGTCCAGCACTAATATGTGCCGAAACTCTCCGTTCCCTGGTTTTATAAATTGATTAATATGGCTGGACGCTTTAGGTGCTTGAGGTTCTTGAGCGTTTACCCTGGATTCTACTTCGTAAACGTCTCAGCTCCGGTCTCAACCTGGTAAATCTTTCCAAGAACTTCGCGCCATTGTTCATATTTAGCTTCGGCAGAACCGGTAAGTTCGATGGTTTCACCTTCCACTTTAAGAACCGTAGGCTCGACCTCAGCAGCAAAAGATACGCCAAGCTCCTCCAGCGCTGCCTTATTTATTTCAGCTTCCTCCTTAATCTTATCTGCCTCAAACATTTTTGCAACACCTGCCCCCACGGCAGCGCCTACAATCGCTGGAATTGCTGGGTTATAACCTTTGGATTGACCGTATAACACGCCCAAAGCAGCCCCGGAAAGTACTAATAATGAACCTTTTACCAGCTCTTTATTTTTCGCGTCATCTACTTCACGAATCATATTCATCTCCAGAAGTCGTGACTTTCGCCAATTCGTGTATACTTCCTTCATATCACGGTGCAAACCTTCATAGTTGACATCAAGCGTATCCACTAGCATATAATCCCGTTCGCGAACCCGCCGCACCCGCGCAAGCATTTCATCATCTTCAGACGGTAAACGGTCAATTATAAATCGTCCTGTCTTTTTGTCTTTTTGTAGATAACCAGTGAAGGCACTTGGCACCAGTTCTTTTGCAAACCGCATTTCTGAAACCTGGCGTACCTCGAGGATCTGATCCTGAGTCATCGCCTTGTAATATGCTGCTAGTTCGTTTGCAATTTGATAGTAAACATTCTGAAATACTTCGACCTGTTCACCAGACGATTCTTTGTACCTTTGTTCATTAACTGCACCTTTAAAGTCTTTTTCAAACCATTGCCTGTCTACCGCATCGAAAGCCACAATCTTAAGTTTCAGTTCCTCACCGTTAGACTTGAGGATACGGCCGGTGACCCGCACCTCATCCCCTGAAGATTCTGCCGGGACGACCCGGACCGACCCCCAATAGCCGGTCTGATACAACGCATGCTTGAGCTGAACCGCCATGTATTTTGATTCAGCCTGACGGATTTCCTTGGAAATACCGCGCGATTCATTCTCGGAAGATGGTAATTCGCCCAAATCAAAAGTTTGTATGCGTACATCGAATAAAAGGGGTTCAGGAATCTCCGTCTGTACAGAGTCAAGCAGCACTTTTTCCTTATCGGGTCGTACTCTTTTATAGGTTGTGGCGCAACTGCTCAGCAAGACGGCCAGAAGAAGAGCTACGACAAGACCACGAAGAATAGACCGGTTTCTCAACGTGTCGCGTTTTTGTATTTTTTGTATTCTTCCCATAATTGCTTTTTCAAAACTGGGTCTGTTTCAGTTTCAGCGGCTTCCCTCAATTGACGGGCAACCACATCATCATCACTGCCATCCCCGACGTCTTCTTTTTTAAAATCCGGCATTTCCCCTTGTTTTTCTACACCAGGGCCTGCTCCAGGTTCGGCCGCCCGTTGAATCGACCCGTCCTTCGATCCTGGTTTTTTCACATCCCCATCTGCCAGTACTCCCGCACCGGCTGTTTCTTTTGCTCCCGATTTATCAAAAGCACCGCTATCCCGACTCCCATTCGATTGACTTTCGCTTTGTTCCCATTTTAGCTTGTCCTGATGCTGAAGAAGTAATCCATCGAAATCAGAAATCAAATTTCCCATCTGTTTTTCCAGCAGGGCTTTTTTTTCTTCCCGGGTCGATTCCCTCTTGGTAATTTTTAAGGCGCCACCTTTTTTAGATTCTGGATCGTCTTCAAGCTTTACACAATCAACACCGTGCAGGCTGGCATCACCCCCAAGTTGTCGCACAGCCTCACACCCTTCGATGACCTGGCGTTTTAACCCTGCTACGAAAGCAGCGAACTCACGGATATCTATATTGGATAACTGGTCTTGTTTGCGCATCTCACGAAACTCTGCGTCGTTACTCCGCCACACAGCGTACGTCGCCTGCAAATCCTCAATTTCTTTATCCAAACGTATTTTCCTATCAGCATCATTCTCCACACCATAGACACGAATAGGAATGACTGTTACACAGAAAATAATCAGGATAAGAGCACAGCGTATAATTATTATATTTCTCACAGGTTACTATCCTTTAAAAATAAAGAGTATACGTTTTATACTGAATCTAACACGGTTTTTGTCAATGCCTGCAGCCCTTCATCGTGTGCCTGCTTCCAAATTTCAATTGTTTCAAAGAGGTCAATTTTCATCGCTCTTTGCATGAGCCCTGATTTTTTTGAATCTTAACAATTATGTTAATCAAAATCAAGAACATTAAACAAAAGCATAAAAAATGATACGTTACAATTAAAAAGCCGTGTTTTTTGTGTAATTTAAACTAATTGTTTATGCGGTATTTTTATCT
>PVMK01121850.1_pt1 | contig 10478 bp, 7 predicted proteins | sample 1853481 | NCBI WGS metagenome assembly PVMK01 (sample SAMN08533507, study PRJNA380276) | Marine sediment metagenome, whole genome shotgun sequencing project. | reverse complement strand
CTGTCGGCGCAACCGAGGTCGGTTGCGAGACCGTTTGCGGTCCAGACCGTTGCCGACTGCGGCGGCACCACGCGGGTCGGTGGCATGAAGAGATCACACGGGGTCGGCTTGCTGATGTCGCCAGGCAGGAAACGAGCGAGTTCGACGAGCACCGGTTGCTCGCCGGGATTTGTGAGGTAGATCTCCGAGCTCCAACGACTGCCCGAACGCCCCTCGAGGTTATGGGCGAAGACCGGTAGCACGAGCTCGCCCGCCACCGCCGGCACAGCGGCGAGCACGAGGATCATGACCGGCAGGATACGGCGACGGATCATCTATTGGCCCCTTCATCACGGAATTTCTCCGTGATCTTCTATTGTATACGTTGTCCGGGTATGGTGCGTTTGCAGGACACTGGGAATCCGCGAGTTTTCTTGACGGGAGGAGATGATGATACTGCCCGCCGGCGCCATTGCACCGGTGCCGACCCCGCTCGACGAAGATCTCCGATTTGATCCGTTGGCTCAAAAGGCGCATCTGAGCTGGCTCGCCGCCGAAGGCCTGGACGGCGCCCTGGTACTGGGCACCAACGGCGAGTTTCCTTCGTTTTCGCTCACCGAGCGGATCGCGGTGGCGGGGGCCGCAGCAGAGGCCGGCACCGGATTGAGCTTGATGTTGGGCGTCGGATCCTGCGCCCTGCCCGAAGTGGTCACGATGCTGGCCGTCGCCGCGGACTCCGGTTACGCCGCCGCTCTCTGCCCGCCGCCCTTTTACTTTCGGGCCGCGCCGGCTGACGGCCTGGCCGCCTTCTTCCGCGAGGTGCTCGATGCCTCCTCGCTGCCGGTCCTGCTCTACCATATCCCCCAGGTGACTGGCGTGCCGATCTCGGAGGAGATCCTCGACCGACTCGAGGGACACGAGCGGTTAGCGGGCGTCAAGGACAGCTCGGAGAGCTCCGACGAGCTCCACCGTCTGTGCCGGCGTTTTCACGACCGGGCCTACATCATCGGCAACGACCGTCTCGTGACCGACTGTCTGGCAGCGGGCGGTCGCGGCAGCATCACGGCGACGGCCAACGTCGCCCCCGCCCTCGTCACAGCCGTGCAGAGAGGAGACGCCGAGCAGTCCCGGCTTGACGAGGTGCGGGCGCTGCTCGAGTTCTACGGGCTCCGGCCGTCTGTGAAGGCGATTCTCAGACGCCGCGGTCTGGGAGTATTCGCCACCCGGCCGCCGCTGCTGGGTCTCGATCCCTCCCGTGAGGAAGCCCTGTGGAAGGCCTACTGCCGCCTAGTTCCGGAAGAGCATCGGCCGAAGACGTCAGAGCGTTAAACGTTGAATGCTCTGCGCATTTAGCAATGTGGAGAGCGCTGCCGGTTCCCAACGTTCAAACGTGTAACGTTCTAACGTTTGAACGGCTCTCGCCCCGGATCACGAATGCAACGCCCTCTTGTCGACTGCCAGCGCTGCTTCGCGGATGACCTCGGACAGGGTGGGATGGGCGTGGGAGGTTCGGGCGAGGTCCTCGGCCGAGGCTCCAAACTCCATTGCCAGCGTCGCCTCGGCGATGAGCTCCGAGACCCGCGGCCCGACCATGTGGACGCCGAGGATGCGGTCGGTTTCCTTGTCGGCGAGGATCTTGACCATCCCGGTCTCCTGGCCGAGACTTTTGGCGCGGCCGTTGGCGCGGAACTGGAAGCGGCCGGTGTTGAACTTCAGGCCGGCCTCCTTGAGCTCGGCTTCGGTGCGGCCGACCATGGCCAGCTCGGGCTCGGTATAGACCACGTTGGGAATGGCCTCGTAGTTGACATGGCCAGGCAATCCTGCGAGCTCTTCGGCCAGCGCGATGCCTTCCTCCTCGGCCTTGTGGGCGAGCATCGGACCACGTACCAGATCGCCGATGGCGTAGACACCTTCCACGCTGGTTTGGAAATGGTCGTCGATGGCCACCCGGCCTTGCTCGTCGAGGGCAACCCCGAGCTGTTCGAGACCGGTGCCGGAGGTGTTCGGCCGGCGGCCGACCGCCACCAGGACCTTGTCGCAGCTGATCTCCTCGGTCTCTCCCTTGGCGTTTTCAACCGTCAGCTTGACGCTCTTCTTGAGGACCTTTCCGGCAATGACCCGGGTTTCCATGTGAAAGATCATCCCCTGATCGGCCAACGCCCGTTGCAGGGCCTTGGCCATCTGCCGGTCGGCGAAGGGAGTGATGGTGGGCAGCATCTCGACCACAGTCACCTCGGCGCCGAGTCGCCGCCAAACGCTCCCCAGCTCGAGCCCGACCGCGCCGGCGCCGATAACGACCAGGCGTTTCGGCACCGTTGAGAAATCGAGGGCCTCGGTCGACGAGACCACGCGCTCGCCGTCGAAGGGGAGGAAGGGCAGCTCGACGGCTTCCGATCCCATTGCGAGACAGATACTATCGGCCTCGATCTCGGTGTCGCCGCCGTCGCCGGCCACCACGACCTTACCTGGGGCCTTCAGCGAGCCACGTCCGTTGAGCACGGTCACCTTGTTCTTCTTCATCAGCATGGCCACACCATCGGTCAGCTCCATGACCACCGCGGACTTGCGCTTGAGCATGGTCTCGAGATTCAGACCCACGTCGCCGAGGACGATGCCGTGCGCGGCCGCCTGCTCGCGAGCGGCCTCGTAGAGGTCCGACGATTCGAGAAGCGCCTTGGATGGGATGCAACCGACGTTGAGGCAAGTGCCGCCCAGGGCGTGGCGCTTCTCGACGAGCGCGGTCTTGAGGCCGAGCTGGGCGGCGCGGATGGCGCAGACATAGCCGCCGGGCCCGGCGCCGATGATGACGAGGTCAAAAATATCCGTCATTCAAATCTCCAACAACAGACGATCGGGATCCTCGATGCATTCGACGATCCTCTTGAGAAAGGTCACGGCCTCGCTGCCGTCGATGATCCGATGGTCGTACGAAACGGCCAGGTACATCATCGGCCGGATCACGATTTCGTCGTCAACCACGACCGGGCGCTTTTTGATGGCGTGCATGCCGAGGATCGCGCTGCCCGGCGGGTTGAGGATCGGCGTCGATTGCAGCGACCCGAAGACCCCGCCGTTGGAGATCGTAAAGACCGCCCCAGAGAGGTCCGAGAGCTCGAGGCGGCGCTCCTGCGCGCGGGTGGCGAGATCGGCAATGCTGGCCTCGATCCCGGCCATCGACAGGCGGTCGGCGTTGCGTATCACCGGCACCACCAGCCCCTTGTCGCTGCTGACCGCGATCCCGATGTCGTAGTAGTGGTTGGTGACGATCTCGTCGCCCTCGATGAAGGCGTTGACCGCGGGCACCGTCTTGAGCGCCTCGACCGCCGCCTTGACAAAGAAGGACATGAAACCGAGCCCGACACCGTAGCGCTTCTTGAAGGACTCCTTGTACTCCGAGCGCAGCGCCATGACCCGGATCATATCGGCCTCGTTGAAGGTGGTGAGGATGGCGGCGGTTTGCTGGACCTCGACCAGCCGCTCGGCGAGACGCTGCCGCAGACGTGACATCGGTGCGCGGGTCTGCCGCTGGTCGGGCAGCACCACCGGCTGCGGCCGGGGCCGGGCCGGCTCGGCGGCGGGCGCGGGAATCGGCGTTGCCTCGACAGAAACTGGCTCTGGATCGGCGGCGCCACCGGTCTCACGTGTCTCGAGGTGGCGGATGACGTCGCCCTTGAGGATGCGTCCGTCCTTGCCGGTACCCTCGATCGCGGCCGGGTCGAGCCGGTGCTCGACAACCAGCCGGCGCACGGCGGGGGAGAGCCCCGCGACGTCGGGGGCGGCCGGTTCAGGCGCAATCGGTTCAGGTACCGTCGGCTCCGGTGCGGGCGAGGGCGTCGTCGCCGCCGGTCTCTCGTCCGCGCCGACCGGGGCGGTCACTCCGGTATCGATGGTGGCCACCACCTGGCCCACCTGCACGGTTTCGCCCTCGGCAACCAGGATGTGCAATCGGCCGGCCTGTTCGGCGTTGACGTTCATCGTGATCTTGTCGGTCTCCAGCACCAGCAGCGGGTCCTCGACCGCGACCACGGCCCCTTCGGGTTGTGACCACTCGGCGAGAAAGCCCTCGGTGATGGACTCGCCGACCTCGGGTATTTTGACTTCGAATGCCATCGTGGCGTGCTCCTTGCTTTGTCGTTGCCGTCAGTCCGCGAGGGCCTCGCGAACCAGCTCGGCTTGCTGCTCCTTGTGGATCGCCGTCGAGCCGGTCGCCGGGCTGGCGCTCGGCTCGCGCCCAACATAGTGTACGGGTTGATTCGGAAAGAGCTCCAACAGTCTCGGCATCATAAAGGTCCAGCCGCCCCGGTTACGGGTCTCCTCCTGCGCCCACACGATGTCGGCGGCGCTGCGGTACGGCGCCACGACGCGCTCGAAGAGCTCGGTGTTGAAAGGGTAGAACTGCTCCACCCGGACGATGGCTACGTCCTCGATGCCCAGCTCCTCACGGCCGGCGAGGAGGTCGTAAAAAACCTTGCCGCTGCACAGGACGAGGCGGCGCGGGTTGTCGGGAACCAGCGGGTCGTCGAGGATCTCCTGAAAGCTCCCCGTCACGAGGTCCGCAACCGGCGATACCGCCCGCTTGTGGCGGAGCAGGCTCTTGGGCGCCATGATGATCAGCGGCCGCCTGAAGTTCGCCTTGATCTGCCGCCTGAGCGCGTGAAAGAGCTGGGCCGGCGTGGTCAGGTTGCAGACCTGCATGTTGTTTTCGGCGCAGGCCATCAGATAGCGCTCGAGATAGGCGCTGGAGTGCTCCGGTCCCTGGCCCTCGTAGCCGTGGGGAAGGAGCATGACCAGACCGCTCACCCGGTGCCATTTGTCGTACGCGGCGGCGATGAATTGGTCGATGATGACCTGAGCGCCGTTAGCAAAGTCACCGAACTGGGCCTCCCATATGACCAGCATGTTGGGTTCGACCAGCGAGTAGCCGTAGTCGAATCCGAGGACAGCGGCCTCGGAGAGCATGCTGTTGTAGACACAGAATCGCGCCTGTCCGGGCTCGATGTTGTTGAGGGGGATGAAGATCTCCTGGCTCTTGGTGTCGAACCAGGTTGCGTGGCGGTGGGAAAAGGTGCCGCGCATGCTGTCCTGACCGCTGAGGCGGACCGGGGTTCCTTCGACGAGCAGGGTGCCGAAGGCCAGCAGCTCGCCAAGCGCCCAGTCGACCGTGCCTTTCTCCTCGACGGCCTGCAGCTGTGCAGGGAGCCGCCGCCCGACCTTTCGGTTGAGCTCGAAACCGTCGGGGACGGTGGTCAATGCAGTAGCAACCTCGAGCAACTTCTCATAGGGCGCCCCGGTGTTGGTGCAGTCGAAGCAGTATTCGTGGTCGAACTCGGCCCAGATGCCGGCAAATGCGTGGCCGTCCTTCTCCTCGAGAATGCACGTCTCCTTGACGCCCTTGAAGGCGTCGAGGAGCCTGCCCTGGAGGGAGTTGGTGAGGTCTTCGCTCTCCTCCAACGTGATGTCGTGGGCGCTCTCCAGCTCGAGCTGGTAGATGGCGCGGGTTGACGGCCGGTTGTGGATCTTCTGATACATCAGCGGCTGGGTGAAGGCGGGCTCGTCGCCCTCGTTGTGGCCGTGCTTGCGGTAACAGACCATGTCGACCACCACATCGCGCCCGAACTCCTGCCGGAACCTGAGAGCGAGATCCACCATGTGCACGACAGCCTCGGGGTCATCACCGTTGACGTGGAAAATCGGCGCCTCGACCATCTTGGCGACGTCGGTCGGATAGCGGGTCGAGCGGGCCTCGCCGGGGAGGGTGGTGAAACCGATCTGGTTGTTGACCACGATGTGGATGGTGCCGCCGGTGGCGTAGCCCTTGAGCTGAGAGAGGTTGAGGGTTTCGGTGACCAGACCCTGACCGGCGAATGCGGCGTCGCCGTGGATCAGTAACGGCAACACCTTGGTCCTCGTTGCGGTGTCGTCATGGCGGCGCTGTTTGGCTCGGGTGCGGCCCTCGACCACCGGATCGACGGCCTCGAGATGGCTCGGGTTGGCGGTCAGGCTGATGTGGATTTGAGCGCCCGTGGTGGCCACGTAATCCGAGCTGAAGCCGCGGTGGTATTTGACGTCGCCGTCGCCGCCGTAGGGGTCGGGGCGGACGTTGTCCTCAAACTCGTGGAAGATCATCGAGTAGGGTTTCTGGAAGATGTTGGCGAGGACGTTGAGGCGGCCGCGATGGGCCATGCCCCATCACGACCTCCTCGGCCCCGGTCTCGGCGGCGGTCTCCACAAACCGGGGGAGGGCGGGGAGCCGCGATTCGGCGCCCTCGAGCGAAAACCGTTTCTGGCCCGGGTAGCGGCCGTGCGTGAAGCTCTCGAAGAGCTCGGCGTCGATGAGCTGGGCGAGGATGCGGTGTTTCTTGTCGCGGCTGATCTCGGGCCGGTTGCGGATCGGCTCCATCTCGCTCTGCAGCCACCGCCGCACGGCCATGTCCTGGATGTGCAGGTACTCGACGCCGATGTTGCGGCTGTAGGTGTCGCTGAGGACCGAGATGATTTCGCGGAGGCTCATCCGGCCGGGGCCGCCGAGGTGGCCGGTGTCGAAGACCTGGTCCAGATTCTCCTCGCCGAGGCCGAAGGTCTCCAGCTCGAGCAGGGGGTGGGTCTCGAGGTTGGCGCCGAGCGGGTCGAGGTCGGCGATCAGGTGGCCCAGGTTACGAAAAGCGAAGATCAGGCTGGCGACCTTCGACTGGTCGGCGGCGCGCTCGGACGCGACCTCACCGGTGGGGCTGTAGGCGAGGTCGAAGCCGGTGAAGAAGAGCCGCCACTCGTCGCTCAGAGATGCGGGATCTCGCTGCCATTGCCGGTATTGCTCCTCCACGTAGTCGGAGCTGGCGGCGAGGGCCAGGTTTTCGGGTGGTTGTCTATCCCGCATACCTCAGGACCTTTCTTCTGCGGTCGTTTTCATGGTCGCAAGCTCGCTGCGAACCGCGTCGTCTGTTCTTAACGTAAATATGGATTATGGCATTTCCGGGAGACCGCCGTTACAATGCACAGCGATGATACCCGCGATTGGGAATAATTCGTAAGAACGCTGGCCCGGTGAGAAGACCGGGTTAGTGTGCCCCGTCATAATTGGGGTGTAGTATCGAGGTCGCCGAGGCGCCTTCCTGCCTGTGCTTCGCGACTGATGCATACCTTACCCTATGGAGATGGAGCGAAGCACAGGCAGGATGGATGCATCGGCGACCGAATACCATCCCAATTGTGGCGGGGTACACTAAGGGAGAACCCATGAAACAGATCGTCGAGAACCCAAGCAACGTGAGATCGGCGGACATTATTGTCGGCCTTCCCTCGTACAACGAAGCCGACTGCATCTCGGTGCCGACCGACACTGCGAGTCGCGGCCTCGAGGAGTACTTCCCGCAGGCGAAGTCCGTCATCATCAACGTCGACAACAACTCGAAAGACGGCACCCGCGACGCATTTATGGGCACCCCGACCAAGGTGCCCAAGATCTACATCTCCACCCCCGAGGGCGTCAAGGGCAAGGGCAACAACCTCCGCAATCTCTTCAAGGCGGCGGTGGAGCTCAACACGCAGGCGGTGGCGGTGGTGGACGCGGACCTGAAGAGCATCACGCCGCAGTGGATTCAATATCTCGTGGAGCCGTTGATGGGTCGCTTCGATTATGTCAGCCCCATCTACCTGCGCCACAAGTACGACGGCACCATCACCAACCACATCGCCTACCCGATGATCCGAACCCTCGGCGGTCTGCGGGTGCGCCAGCCCATCGGCGGCGACTTCGGTTTTTCCGGACGGGCCGCGCGCGCGTTTCTGGCCGAAAAGCTCTGGACTGAAAAGACCGGCAATTTCGGCATCGACATCTGGATGACCACGATCGCGGTGGCGCGTCAGTTCAACGTCTGTCAGGCTTTCTTGGGAACGCCGAAGATCCACCGTGCCAAAGATCCGGCCGGGGATCTGGCGCCGATGTTCAAGCAGGTGGTCGCGACCCTCTTCGATCTGATGATCGACTTCGAGTATCTGTGGAAGTACGTGGGGCCGAGCCGCCCGAGCAGCATCTTCGGTTTCGGCCAGGGCATGGACCAGGCCGCGCCGGCCGTCGATGTGAGCACCGACAAGCTCTTCGCGAGCTTCAGAAATGGTTGGGAGACTCACGGCGAGCTCTGGCGTCAGGTGATTCCGCTCGCCGATTTCCGCGGCATCGAGGAGTTGGCGACGATCGAGAGTGAGGGGCGTTTCACGTTCTCATCCGAGCTGTGGGCGCGCATCATCTTCAACTTCGCCGTCGCGTACCGAAATGCCGAAGAGGGTGATCGCGACACGCTCATGGAGGCGCTGATCCCCTTCTACCACTCGCGTGTCCTCTCCTTCGTCAACAAGACAAGGGATTTCGATCCCCGGGAAGCGGAGGAGTATTTGGATCGCACCTCGAGGATCTTCGAGGCCGAGAAGTACTACCTGATCGATCGCTGGGATCATTCCAAGTCGGTCAACGGCAGGCTATTCGTATAGGAGTTTAGAGTTTAGAGTTGAGAGTTAAGAGTTCGGTACAGCCCTGAACTCTCACCTCTCACCTCTCAACTCTTAACTCTCAACTCTCATCTCCTCCAACATTCTCGGTATCGCGTAGAATGAAACCCATGAAATCACTCTCCCAGGAAAAAGCCGAGTTTCTTCGAGTGCTCGCCGCCCGCATCGTGCCCGAGAGCGCGGAGCTCGATGCGGCGGGGATGAGCCGTTTCTTCGGTCTCATCGACGGCGCGTTGCTGGAGCGGTCACCTTCGGTGCGGCGGCAGTTTGGGACCTACCTCGGTCTCCTGCGGTGGGCGCCTCTGCCGCGCTTCGGGGGGCCGTTCGAGAAACTGAGTGCGGACCGGCAGGACGCGGTGCTGCGCTGGTTCGAAAGCTGCCCGGTGGGGCTTCTCCGCGCGGGATTCTGGGGGCTCAAGGTGCTGATATTCATGGGCTATTACGGGCAGCCGGAAACCAATGCGGTAGTCGGTTATGCGCCGGAACACGACGGTAGGGCAGGGCTCCATGCAGGAGCGTGAGTACGACATCGTCATCATCGGCTCCGGCGCCGGCGGCGGCGCCGCGGCCAAGGAGCTCGCCCCCCTGTGCGCCGACGGCGTGCGTATCGCGGTCCTCGAGATGGGGGCCAAGCTCAAGGAAGAGGAGTACACCGGACGCGAGGTCGAGATGTCGCGCCGGCTCTACATCGACTCCGGGGGCACCCTGACCAAAGATCGGGCGATGACCCTGGCCTACGGCCAGGCCTACGGTGGCTCGACGGTGGTCTACACCGGGACCTCGCTGACCATGCCGGAGGAGGTCGGCAAGCGCTGGAACGTGCCCGGTCTCGAGTACGAGGATCTCCACCGCCGATCCCTGAAGTACCTCGAGGAGAATAACGTCCACCTCCTGCCCGAGGACGAGCTCAACGACAACAACCGTCTCTTTCTCGAGGGCTGCAACAAGCTTGGCTACCACGTCGAGCAGTTTCCGATCAACGGCAAGGGATGTCTATCCTCGATCCTGTGCAATCTCGGCTGTCCCAACCAGGCCAAACAGGGCACCCACCGGGTGCAGCTGCCGAAGGCCGAGACAGAGGGGGTCGAGGTGATCACCAACTGCCGGGTCACCAGGATCGCGGACAGGGTCTGCGAGGCGGTGGTGACAGATCCCGGCTTTGGCGAGCCTTCGCCCTGGGGGCCAGGTGAGTACCGGGTCAAAGCCAAGGTGGTGGTCGTGTGCGCCGGGGGCGCGGTCAACTCGGCGGCCCTCCTCCTGCGCTCGGGCTTCGGTGAGCGGCTGCCGAACCTCGGTCGCTACATCACCCTCCATCCGGCGCTCATCTTGGTCGGTGAGCACGATCGTCCGATTACGAACTTCTTCGGCCATCCCAAGAGCTACTACTGTGACGAGTTCTGGAAGAGCGATGCCTTTCTGCTCGAGACCTGCATGTACTTCCCCTTTGTCACCGCCAAGAACCTCATCGGCTTTGGCGAAGAGCACTCCGAGCTGATGCGCGCATTCCCGCGGCTGCAGATGATCCTGGTGCTTGCCCTCGATCCCGCGATCGCCGACAACCGGGTCACGGTGGACTCGGTGGGCGAACCGGTGGTTGACTACACACTCACCGAGGGAGTCCTCGACACCCTCCACGCCTCCATGCTGGCGAGCACGCGGGTCTTCTTTGCAGCCGGCGCCAGGCGCGTGCACGCTCCCGCGGCCACGACCTTCTTCATCGACGCGGCGGACGCCGACCGTATCGACGAGCTGATTCCCAGAGAAAATGTCCTGCCCGGGAAGATCTCGATCACCAGCGCCCACCTCATGGGAGGCTGTCGAATGGGACGTGACCCCGGAGACTCGGTCACCGATGGGTGGGGGAGGGTGCACGAGACTCCCTGGCTCTTCGTCGCCGACTCCAGCCTCTTCCCACGCTGCTCGGAGATCAATCCATACGTCACCGTCATGGGCCTCGCTGACCGGGTCGCCGAGGGAATCCGCAACAATGCGGGGGA
>PVMK01139677.1_pt1 | contig 10479 bp, 10 predicted proteins | sample 1853481 | NCBI WGS metagenome assembly PVMK01 (sample SAMN08533507, study PRJNA380276) | Marine sediment metagenome, whole genome shotgun sequencing project. | reverse complement strand
TGGCTGTGTAGCTCTGTGGGAGCATTGAATTGAATGCTTGACATCCTGCCTTTAACTTTCCCATAATGGACTCTAAACGGGAAAGACTGGAGAGAGAGATGAGTAAGGTAGTAGCTTTCAGGGGCACTAAGGACAACCGACCAACAACTGTAAATGGGAAAGTGTTACCGCCAGCACGTATGACTAACGCTGAAAGACGCCCACGAGAGTATCTAACCACCAAGGAAGTTGATCGGCTAATTAAAGCAGCGGGGCAGCTTGGGCGACACCAGCACAGAGACAAGACACTGCTACTGGTTACCTTCAGACACGCCTTGCGAGTCACTGAGCTGGTTAACTTGAGGTGGTCTATGGTTGACCTGGAACAAGGTCTTCTCCACGTTGTGCGTCTTAAAAATGGGGTTCCCTCGGTACACCCGTTAGGAGGTGAAGAGATTCGTGCCTTGAGAAGACTACAGCGAGACCAGAGTGAATCATCACCGTTTGTGTTCACCACTGAACGTGGCGGCCCTCTCACCACCAGCACCGTCCGTAAGTTGGTTCAGAGAGCTGGTGAGGCTGCGTCCCTAGGCTTCCCTGCTCATCCTCATATGCTCAGACATGCCACGGGCTACAAGCTGGCAAACGATGGTCAGGATACACGAGCTATTCAGCTCTACATGGGTCACAAGAACATCCAGCACACTGTCAGGTATACAGAGCTGAGTTCAAAGCGGTTTGATGGCTTCTGGAAGGACTAAATACACTCCTCGTGGTGCGTCATGCTGTTGAAATGTTTCAGCGTGTGCGTCTCCATGTAGGCGTATTTTTTGAATTGACCTTAGAAGCGTATTAATCGCCAACCGTTCAGACACACAATGTCACACCCCATCAAGTCAAATGACCGCTTTCAGTTTCTTACCGGACTGCCATACCAAATGAGTGCGTAGGGCAGCATTCGGCCGAGGGTAATGGGAGACATGAGCGAATATAAAAAGGGCCACCACTGTGACCCTTTTCACTTCATTGAGATTGCTGAATTTTTAGAATAGACGTCTTCTATTAACAAATACCATCAAGCCAAGAAGCATTGATAACATAATCAACGCCCATTGAGACAAGGTAGGAACAGGCATCGCTGGTGTTGGCGGTATAACTATAACTACATCAGTACTAAATCTTACATGGGGGATAAGTGGGTTACTTGCGATAGGGAAAGAACCCTCGAAACCCTCTATCAAGGTCAAGACACCATAATCAAATGGTACATAAGTACCTGGATCTTCCCATGAATAACTGGTCCCAATAGGTTGATCATTTAGGGAAACACCATCCACACGGGAAAAATTGATAACGTAGTGACTTCCTGCCACAAAGTCATAAACGAAGGGTTGAAGTTCATAACCCACGCCTTCCACAAGAAAAAAAGTCGTGGACGCTAACAGTCCGCCGACGTCATGGCCATCCGTACTGCTGTATATATCAAATTGATATTCGGGCACTGTGGCTGCGGCTTGAACTGAGAGTTTAATCGCAAAGGAATTCATTGAGAAATTTTCGTCTGCATGAAATCCGAGCCCCCGTCCACTTCCCATACCTCTCAGCTGGAGGTCAGGAGTGAAAAGTCGGCCCTGATCCAGGGTCAGATCGACTCCAAAAGCCATGCCATTCATACCAAATATCAGGATAAAAACTGTCAGCAATCTTGAAACTGTCTTCTTCATCAATCTAGCCCTCTATGTTTTTCCGGCTCGAGTGTACCAAATAACGAGCTTCTAACATAGGTGTGCTCTTGTTGAATGCTTTGCGAAAAGGCGCGTCATCACCCGTCTGGGCTCCAGTGTGTAGGGATGCAAGGCACCCCAAGACCGATTACCCTTTGTGGCCGATAGCGCCAGTTCATCGCGTGGAAAATGATGGCTTATGTATAGCCGCAGGCTCAAAGCGGACGTTGAAGTAGAGTGTGATTTCGATTGTGAACGTACTTATTTGGACTGACATAAACTTCTCCTTAGTTGTAGTGGTACACTTTGGTACACTTATTGGTACCGTTTCCAAGGAGTTACTCTGCTAACTTATTGATTGTGCGTTTAAGGGATGTTGTTTTCCAAGTCCTCTTCTCGGCACCACCTGAATAGAAAACCCGTCCTTGTGACGGGTTTTTTTATGTTCAGGACACGCATAATTCGGCGGGCCGAGAGGGGCTTACCCCATCGGGTGCTTGATGATAATGTTCTCTTTGCGATCCGGGCCGGTTGAAACCATATGTACCGGCGCCCCGCACAGCGCTTCCATTGCACTTAAATAGGCTTTTGCGTTGGCGGGAAGATCATCGTACACAGTCATGCCACGGGTGCTTTCCTGCCAACCGGGGAATGACTCATATTCGACTTCCAGGACATCCCAGGCCTCGGGGTTTTGTGGTGGCACATCCAGTAACTCACCGTTGAGACGGTAAGCGACACCCACCTTGATGGTTTCAACGCCATCAAGCACATCCAGCTTGGTGACACAAAAACCGGTGACACCGTTGGTGTGGGAAGCCCGGCGCAAGGCGACTGCATCAAGCCAGCCGCAGCGACGTGGCCGTCCCGTGGTGGCGCCGAATTCAGCACCGCGTTCATCGATCCCGGCACCAACATCATCGAATAATTCAGTCGGGAATGGTCCCGAGCCAACACGGGTGGTGTAAGCCTTGGTGATGCCCAGGACATAATCGATCGCATCAGGCCCAACACCTGCGCCGGTGCATACTGCTCCAATTGTGGTATTGGACGAGGTAACAAACGGATAAGTACCATGGTCAATATCCAGCAAACTTCCCTGCGCACCTTCATACAGTATGCGTTTGCCCTGGGTGCGCAAACGGTGCAATTCACCGCTGACATCCGTCACCAAGTCGGAAAAACAGGCGCCCAGTTGCAATGTATCGTCCAGCACACGGTCATATGACAGGGTTTCCACATTGAAATACTTATCCAGCACAAAATTGTGATAATCCATGGCCTCTTCAAGCTTTTCAGCCAACAGGCCCGGATTATTCAGGTCTGATATCCGTATTCCACGGCGCGATACCTTGTCTTCGTATGCCGGGCCGATTCCGCGACCGGTAGTACCGATGGCTTTTTTACCCCTGGCCTTTTCACGCGCATTATCCAGCAGCTCGTGATAGGGCATGATGACCGGGCAGGCAGGCGAGATTCCCAGGCGTGAGCGAACATCAACGCCCCAGGCTTCGAGTGCCTCGGTTTCCTTCTTCAGGGCCTCAAGCGAAACCACCACACCGTTGGCTATAAAACACTGCGCGTCTTCGTTCAGTATTCCCGACGGGATCAGGTGTAAGACGGTCTTTTGACCGTCAATGACCAGCGTGTGACCCGCGTTATGCCCACCCTGGAAGCGCACTACGGCATCCACATCCCTGGCCAGCAGGTCAACTATCTTTCCTTTGCCCTCATCACCCCATTGAGTGCCCAACACAACTATGCTTTTTGTCATTTCAACGGTAATCTTGGTTAATTAAACTCATGTGAGAATATACAACAGAAGAGCGCCCGATAGCATGGAGATTATGCCGGCGACACGAATTCCCTGCGGACCCATTTTTGCCGCATCGCGCATCACCTTCATCCAGGACGACGGCGCAATGCCCGGCAGTAGACCTTCAATGATCAGCACCAGTGCCAGTGCCGTCAGAAGGTCGCTACCCATGGTAATGGCCCTGTCCTACAGGAGTCTTCACCGGTTTTGCTTCTATTTAGGTCCGCCCTGTCCGAAATACTCGAAAAATTCAGAACCCGGATCAATCACAAGCGTGTCCCGGCCACTGCCGAAGGCCGTGCGATAAGCCTCGAGGCTGCGGTAAAACCCGTAGAATTCCTGGTCCTGGCCAAAGGCTTGCGCGTAGGTGTTGGTTGCAACAGCATCACCCTCACCGCGTACCTTTTGGCCTTCACGCTCAGCTTCAGCGAGTAGCACCTGTACCTGCCTGTCAGCATCGGAACGAATTCTTTCCGCTGCCTCCCGGCCTTCAAAACGGTACAGGTTGGCGGCTTTCTGACGATCTGCGGCCATGCGCCGGAATACGGATTCACGAACGTCGTCGGGCAATTCAATACTCTTGATACGTACGTCTACAACGTTGATACCAAATTCTTCAGCAGCGATATTGGCAGCTTCCGCCACCGCCTTCATGGTGGTAACACGTTGCTCGGACACGACTTCGGCCAATGTGCGACTGGCGATCTGGTTACGGATACGGTCACTGACAATACCGTGCAAGCGGTTCAGTGCAATCGCTTCATTACCCTGGGTCGATGTATAAAAACGTGCAACGTCCACGATCCGCCATTTGACGAAAGAGTCTACATTGACGTATTTCTGTTCCGACGTCAGCATCAACTCGGGGGATGTATCCAGGGTCAGGATGCGCTTGTCAAACTTGCGGATGTTATTCACAAACGGCCATTTGAAATTCAAGCCTGGCTGGTAATCCACCTTGACGATGCGTCCCAATTGAAAACGGATTGCATATTCAGTTTCACTGACCGTGAATAAACTGGCCAGACCCAGGCCACCCAAAACGAGCAGTAAAATTGCTAATACAGGTCTGTTCATCGTCTTCCCTCCCTGGTTTTGTTACGGGCACCGGGGGTGCTGTCCTGACCGGTCTGCACCGGTGTTTTGACTGGTGGCAAAATACTGGACGGGTTGATACCCCCCCCCGGACTGATCCAGTGGCAGGTATAAGATATTGCCACTCGAATCCACATCAAGAAAAACCTTCCTGTTCCTGGAAAGAACGCTTTCCATGGTTTCGAGATAAAGGCGTTTACGGGTTATTTCAGGTGCAAGTTGATACTCGGCCAACACCTGGCTGAAGCGGGAGGCCTCACCTTCTGCCAGCGCGATCGTCGAAGCTTTATAACCTGCAGCTTCCTGCCCGATTCGCGCAGCCGTACCACGGGCCGCCGGGATCACGCTGTTGGCGTGTACCTGGGCTTCCTCTTTGAAGCGTTCACGATCTTCCCGTGCCCGGATCACATCGGAATAGGACTCTCGCACCTGCATGGGTACGTTGACATCCACCAGGTTAAACTCGGTGATCTGCAAACCCGCTTGGTACAGATCCAGGGTCTCTTGCAGTACACGTTGTGTTTCAATTCTTACCAGGGTCCTGGCGTTACCTTCCAGAATGGCATCGAGTGTGTTGGTACCCACAGCTTCACGCAGCGCACTTTCCGCTGCCTGGCGTAAGGTAAATTCAGGATCACGAACTTCAAACAGGAAATGCTGCGCATTATTGATCCGGTATTGAACCTTGTAGATAAACTCCACCAGGTTTTCATCACCGGTCAACATATGGCCGCGGTCTTCGACAACCCGGACGTTATTGATGTTGACTTTGGTCAAAGTCTCAAAAGGTCTCGGCAAGGTCATATTGAAGCCGGGATTCAGTGTGCGCGCATATTTCCCAAAACGCAGCACGACGCCTTGTTCGGCCTCATCAATAACATGGACCGCGTCCCAGCCGACCCAGAAAATGATCAACAACAGGACCAGTGAAAATGCACCGCCGGTGCCGCCACGACCCCCGCCATCAGTGGAGCTGGAACCTTTGCCACCCCCTCCGAACAGGGACTGAATGCGTTTGCTCACATTTCCAAATATCTCTTCCAGATCAGGCGGCTGCTGACCGTTTGATTTCCAGGGATCTTTATCTCCCTTACCGGGTTCTTTCCAGGGCATTCAATTCTCCAGTACCAGACGCTCAATTGCGTCTTTATTCATGATAAGTATGGTTTCTGCGCGGCGGGTTTCAAATCCGTTGGCAGGCTATCAATCCGTATATTCTAGGTCTCACCTTGCCGGGCGGCAAGTGCCGATGGTGACAATATCGTATCGCGCACCAACATACCTTCCGCGCCCGGCAAACGGCCCAGCTGTTCGGCATCCTGTTGAGACAGGTCAATGTGTAATAACCATTGTCCTTTCTCGGATACTTTTTCTTCCTCAACCGCACCCAGGTCGAACAATTTCGAGCGTAATTTTGCGTGCCGACCCTCGAGGCTGATCCAGGTGCGAATCCGCTCCCCCTTGATCCGCAAGGCAATAGTTTCCTTCAATTCGTCAAGCCCCAGGCCATGCAATGCAGATACATCAATCCGCTCGACCTGCCCCTCGGCATTAAGACCGGTCGAAACATCTCGCTCAACCAGGTCAATTTTATTGAAAACCCGCACCATGGGAATGCCACTGGCATCCACGCTGTCGAGTACGTCTTCGACATCGTGTTCACGTTGCTGGTGAAATGGATCTGAAGCATCAATAACGTGCAACAACAGGTCGGCTTCACGGGTTTCCTGCAAGGTCGCATGAAAGGCCGCAATCAGTTCGTGTGGCAGGTCACTGACAAAACCCACGGTATCAACCAGCAATACATTGCCGGTCGGGACATTGGGTAAGCGCCTGACGGTTGGATCCAGGGTTGCAAACTGCATGTCCTGTGTACCTACGTTCGAATCCGTCAGCGCATTGAACAGCGTTGATTTACCGGCGTTGGTATAACCCACCAGGGCCACGGTGAATACGTGCGCCCGTTCCCGTCTGCGGCGGCTTTGAGCCCGCTGTTGACGAACCTTGTCCAGTCGTCCTTTAAGATAGCCGATACGCTGCCCGATGAGCCGTCTGTCAGTCTCAAGCTGGGTTTCACCCGGCCCCCTCAGGCCGATTCCGCCTTTCTGGCGCTCGAGATGGGTCCAGCCCCTGACCAAGCGGGTCGATATGTGCCGTAACTGCGCCAGTTCGACCTGTAATTTACCTTCGTGGGAACGTGCGCGTTGTGCAAAGATATCCAGGATCAGTGTGGTGCGGTCAAGAACACGGCACTGACAGCGTTTTTCAATATTGCGCTCCTGGATGGCCGACAAAGGCCGGCTGACCAGCACCATGTCCACACCAGTAGCTGAAACCTGTTCTGCTACTTCGTCAATTTTCCCACTGCCGACAAAAAACCGCGCGTCCGGACGGTTGCGCGGTGCGGTTAATACGGCGGCGATGTCAACACCGGCAGAACGGCATAACTCCTGAAATTCGTCGAGTATCTCCGGGCCTGTGCCCGCAAAAACCGGATGCAAAATTACTGCGCGGTTACCCCGCTCCGCTCGTTCAAACAATTCGAAGAGACTCCTCTTTCCTAGCCTTCATCCTCTTCATAAACACTGACATTCCTGGCGGGTACGACGGTTGAGATGGCATGTTTGTAGATCATTTGGCTAACCGAATTTTTGAGCAGCACCACGAACTGGTCGAACGATTCGACCTGGCCCTGCAACTTGATTCCATTAACAAGATAGATGGCAACCGGTACACGTTCGCGACGCAATGCGTTTAAGAAAGGTTCTTGTAAAGATTGACCCTTGGACATAGCTGTTCCTCCTGGCTTTATTATTAATTTCCGACTGGTTACGGAACAGATTACATGGGTACGGAAGTCCTAGGCTTCAAGGAACCCCCCTAAGGCTTCGATAACGGCTTCCCGAACCCCATCTGACTGTAAATCATACCATACCGGAACACCTTCGCGCCTTAACCAGGTCAGCTGTCGTTTGGCAAGCTGCCGGGTTGCGGCGATAGCTTTTTCAGACATCTGCTTAAACGTGCAGTTACCCTCCAACCAGTCCCAGGCCTGTCGATAGCCAACGGCACGCATAGAAGGCAGGTCTGCATTGAGATCAGACCGTGCATGCAGCGATTTCATTTCATCGATAAAGCCGGCTTTGATCATCAAATCGAAACGTTGCTCAATTCTTTGATGCAACACACTGCGTGGCTCCGGTGAAATAATAATTTTGTGGATTCGATAGTCCAGCGTTTTGCCGGCCGTTTTCTCTTGCAGTTCACTCATTGGCAGACCGCTGATGGCGATAACTTCTAACGCCCGCTGGATACGCTGCGGGTCATTGGGATGGATGCGCGCGGCAGCGCGCGGATCCTTTTGCTGCAAGATCTCGTGCATGGCAGGCCAGCCGATATCTGCAGCCTGTGACTCCAGTTGTTTACGAACCACCGGATTGGCCGCTGGCAGTTCTGAAAGTCCATGCTCAAGCGCACGGAAATACAGCATGGTGCCACCAACAAGCAAAGGCACTTTACCGGCAGCCGTGATAGCTTTCATTTCCCGCAAGGCATCATTGCGAAAATCAGCTGCTGAATAACTTTCCGCTGGATCACGGATATCAACCAGGCGATGAGGTGCTTTTTGCAGGGTCTCCACATCGGGTTTGGCGGTACCGATATCCATGCCCCGATACACCAGTGCCGAATCTACGCTGATAATTTCCAAAGGAAAGCGTTCACACAAATCAATTGCCAGACCGGTCTTGCCCGAAGCAGTCGGTCCCATCAGAAAAACAGCGGAAGGTAATTTTTCAACAATCACAACAGTTAGCCTTAACGTCCACGCAAGAAAAGACGGTCCAGGCTTTGCATATCCAGCTGTATCCAGGTCGGCCTGCCGTGATTACATTGCGCTGAACGTTCGGTTCGTTCCATATCACGCAACAAGGCATTCATTTCCGCAATATTTAACTGGCGATTGGCCCGCACCGAACCATGACAGGCCATGGACGACAGAACTTCATCCATTTCCGATTCAATTTTCAGGCTTTTGCCGTCAGTAGCCAATTCAGACAATACATCCTGCAGCAAACGGGACATATCAGCCTGTTGTAACAGGGTTGGCACCTTTCTGACCACCACGGTTTGCGGACCAGAACGATCACAACTGATGCCAAGCGACTCCAGGCTGGCAGAATGCTCTTCAACCATATCTGCTTCCCGCTCACTAACGTGTACGGTTACCGGCACCAGTAGATTCTGGCTGCGAATGCCATCCTCCGCCAATCCGGCCTTGAAACGCTCATAGGTGATGCGCTCATGTGCAGCATGCATATCCACCAGCACCAGGCCATGCTGGTTTTGCGCCAGGATGTAAATGCCATGCAGTTGCGCCAGCGCAAACCCCATGGGTGGAAACTCCCCGGTTTCTTCGCCGGATACGAAATCCGTTGAAAATCCCGCACCACCTCTGCCACCTGCCGGAGATGAAATCAGCTGTGCATAACTCTGCAACTGTTCAGCCACACTGATGGGCATCGCTGCCTGCCGTGCAGCCCAGTCACCGGTTTGACCGCCACTGGCAGGATCATGTACCTCTGTGCCGGGCCGCAACGCACCGCCGCCGATGCCGGCACCGGCCAGGCTTCGATTCAAAGTGGAATAAATAAAATCGTGCACCGAACGGGAATCCCGAAAGCGCACCTCCTGTTTTTGTGGATGAACATTCACATCCACACCAGCAAAAGGTATATCAAGGAAAAGCACAAATGCAGGATGGCGACCATGAAACAGCACATCCCGAAAAGCCTGCCGGATCGCATGTGCCACCAGGCGGTCTCGAATAACCCGACCATTAACAAAAAAGAACTGCCGATCAGCCTGCGGACGATTATACCGGGGCTCAGCCACCCAGCCACGAAGACCAAATGAGCCCCGCTGCTCATCGATATTCAAAATATGATCAACAAATTCCTTGCCGATCACCGCTTCCAGCCTGGCAAGCATTTCCTCATCGGTACGCACCGGCGAAAACTGACGAACCATACGATTGTTATGCTGCAACTGGAAACCGACGTCAGGACGCGCCAAAGCAAATCGTTTCAGCAACTCATCCACATGCGAGAACTCCGTGCGGTCAGTACGCATAAACTTCTTGCGTGCCGGCACGTTGTAAAACAAATCACGCAATTCAACCTGGGTACCAACCGCGCCCGGCGCAGGAACCGCAGCGCTGATTTCGCCGTTGACCGCCTTAACCTGCCATGCATGCTCAGCACCCTCAGTCCGGGAAGCAATGCTCATCCTGCTAACCGAGGCCATACTGGGCAATGCCTCACCCCGGAACCCCATGGATGCAACCTCTTCCAGTTCTTCCAGTGAGCTGATTTTACTGGTCGCATGACGCGCCAACGCCAACGGCAATTCATCCTTCGGAATACCACAACCATCATCAACTACACGAACCAGTCGCTTACCACCCTGCTCAAGCAAAACCTGAATAGACTGCGCACCCGCATCCAGGCTGTTCTCAACCAGTTCCTTAACCACAGAAGAAGGCCGCTCAACAACTTCGCCAGCAGCGATCTGGTTGATCAGGAGTTCCGGTAACTGACGAATGGTCATGCGCACACTTTTAGCCGTTTTCGCCAACAGCTTCAAGGTCTATTTACCCTTGTGGTCAATGACAAGGTACTACCCGGGTCGGGATGGTGTTCCCCAAATCGTAGAAGAATCCAAATGCTTGACTGAAATAGACTGAAAAAATCTGCAGAAATTAACTGGTAGGAATCACCAACTCTTTCCCAACATGAATCACATCACCACGAATCTTATTAGCACTCCGCAAACTCCGCAGGCTAACACTATAACGATTCGCTATGC
>PVMK01114851.1_pt1 | contig 10479 bp, 9 predicted proteins | sample 1853481 | NCBI WGS metagenome assembly PVMK01 (sample SAMN08533507, study PRJNA380276) | Marine sediment metagenome, whole genome shotgun sequencing project. | reverse complement strand
AGGATGAAGATGGCTTTTATCACCTGGTCGACCGCAAAAAAAACATGATCATTACCGGCGGCGAAAACGTCTATCCCAGTGAAATAGAGGAGGTGGTCGGCAGTCACGAATGTGTATTGGACTGCGCCGTAATCGGGCTGCCGGACGAAAAATGGGGTGAAAAGGTAACGGCGATCGTGGTAATAAAAGACGGCCTGCGGCCGGAAGACATAACTGAAGATATGATTAAAGACTGCTGCCGAGGGCAGATAGCCGGCTACAAGCGTCCGAAAGAGGTCATATTTATCGAAGAGGATGAAATGCCGCGCACGCCGACCGGCAAAATACTGCACCGCAAACTCAGGGATAAGTTTGGCCAGTGATTCTACTTTGTCATATTTATTTTACTTCAGCCCCTTACTATAAAAAACTGATATGACGGAATACACGAATGCCTAAAATGACCTAAATTGCTCTGATAATATGACCAAGCAGCATCAAGGAGATTAAAAATGAATTACGCCAGCTACGCCGCGATCCATGCCCGCCACTTGCCCGATAAAGTATGCCTTATCGAAAGAACTCCTTCACAAAACCTGAGAAGAACCCTTACCTGGCGCGAGTTTAATGATGAGATTAATAAAGCGGCCAATTATCTGTCCAAGGAACTGGGAATTCAAGACGGCGACTTTGTGATGCATTTGCAGAACAATTCCCTGGAATGGGTTATCACCTATTATGCCATTATCAAACTCGGAGCGATTGTGGTGCCGCTTAATTTCCGATTTGTGGGTCAGGATATTCTGCATGCGGCTAATATTTGCCGGCCCAAGGCCTTTCTACTGGGGTCAGAATTTTTACCGGTGGTTCAACCGGTCCGGAAAGACCTGAAAACCGTCGAAAAATATGTCTGCGTGGGTGGCGATATACCGCATGATATGATTGATTATCAATTAATGGTCAACTATTCAGATTCATCGGAAGCGCTGGTCGATGTCGATGATCAGCATGATCTGGCCATGATGTTCACCTCCGGCACCACCGGTGACCCCAAGCCGGTGCTGCACACCCACTATTCGCTGAATAATACGGCGATCGGCAACGGCATGAGCTATTTTGTCGAGAAAAATGACAACTATGTCTTTTTCCTGCCCCTGTATCACAGCGGCACCATGTTCTTATGGGCGCCTTTTTACGCCACCGGCGCCACGGGCACCATCATCAGGCAGTTGACCGATCCCAAGTGGATCATAGAAGCCATGGCTGAAGAAAAAGGAACCGATGTCCTTTTTGTGGTTCCGATTGCGATTGCCATTTTAAACGCCATCGACAACGGCGATATCAATCTGGCCGACTACGATCTCTCCAGCTGGCGCTACCTGGAGATCGGGGCCCAGCCGGTGCCCTTCGATGTCATGAAACGACTGGTGGATACCCTGCCCTGCGGCTGCTCCAACATTTACGGCATCACTGAAGGCGGCGGCGGCGGGCTCTATAATCTTTATCCGGAGGAAGTCCTGGAGAGACCGGGTTCCATCGGCAAACCAACTTTCGGCGTGAATGCTAAAGTGGTTGATTTTGAGAGTAATGAGGTCCCGACCGGCGAGGTCGGTGAACTGCTGCTTAAAACCAACCGCATGATGAAGGGTTATTATAAAAATCCGGAATTGACGGCAAGATCACTTATAGATGGTTGGCTGTACACCGGGGACCTGGTAAAAGTCGATGATCAGGGATATTTCTACATCGTCGATCGGGCCAAGGACATGGTCACCAGCGGGGGGGGGAAAATATCTTTCCCGTCGAAATTGAAGACGCCCTGATGGACCACCCCAATATTGACGATGTGGCCTGTATCGGCTACCCGGACGATCGCCTGGTCGAAATTGTACTGGCGATCGTCCAGCTCAAGGAAGGGGAATCCATGACGGAAGAAGAACTGCTGGAATTTGCCGAGACCAAAATGGCCAAATACAAGATGCCGCGTAAGGTGATCTTTGAAGCGGTCATGAGAAATCCCACCGGCAAACTCATGAAGCCCCAAATGCGCGTAAAATACACCGGCCGCAAGGAAGCATTTAAAAAGCTGGATTAACCAATTGTTCACCGCCCGCTTCGCTTAAGGCGCAAAGGACGCAGGGTAGATTTTTGTTTTCACTTTCCGGTGAGAGACCGGAAAGTGAAAAAGAACACCCCTTCGGGTGAGAGAGAATTAAATAAATCTATCTAATACCATCAAAAGTAGGGACGGGATTCCAACCACACCCAAGCGATATTGCAGATTTTCATTTGCCGCCCTTCCTGTCCACCGGTATTTTGAGCGGATCAGCGGCAAATGAAATAATCTTATTCCTCTGCGCTCTTTGCGGCTCTGCGGTGAATTATACGATCAGAAGGAGGTAGGTTTGCTTATTACTGAAATTTTGGCCCGCAATGCCCGGGTATACGGCAATGAGATTGCGCTGATTGAAAGAGATCCGGTTAACAAAAGCCGCAAGGAAATTACCTGGAACGAGTTTGATGCCGCGGCCAACCGGGTGGCCAATGCCCTGATCGCAAAGGGAATCACAAAAAACGATAAAGTAATTCACCTGATGATGAACTGCATCGAGTGGCTGCCGGCATATTTTGGCATCCTGCGCACCGGTGCCTGGGTAGTACCGCTGAATTTCAGGTTTTCCGCCGAAGATATCAAATTGTGCAATGAAATAGCAGAAAGCAGGGCGATTTTTTTTGGCGAGGAGTTTATTGATCGGGTCGAGCAGATTAAAACGGCACTGGACAAAACGGTAGCCCGCTATATATTTATCGGCCCTGAAGACAAGCGTCCCGCATTTGCCGAACCATACACGGACCTGCTGGCTTCCGGTTTATCGGATGCACCGCAGGTTGAAGCCGACTTGAATGACAGTGCTGCGCTTTATTTTACTTCCGGAACCACCGGCACCCCCAAAGCGGTTCATTTAACGCACCGCAATCTGGAACATGCCTGTTATGTCGAAAACCGCCATCATTATCAAACCCATGAAGACAACTACCTCTGTATTCCCCCGCTCTATCACACCGGCGCTAAAATGCACTGGTTCGGCAATTTTATGGTCGGCGCCAAAGGTGTTCTTTTAAAAGGGTTGAACCCGAAGTGGATATTGGAAGCCATTTCGGAAGAACAGGTAACCAATATATTCCTGCTGGTTCCCTGGGCCCACGACATTCTGATTGCCATTGAAAACAATGACGTCAATCTTGATGACTATAAACTGGACCAGTGGCGCCTGATGCACATTGGTGCCCAGCCGATTCCTCCCAGCCTGATAAAAAACTGGAAAAAAGTCTTCCCCGACCATGACTACGACACCAACTATGGTCTGACCGAGACAACCGGGCCGGGCTGCGTGCATCTGGGACTGGAAAACACCCACAAAGTCGGGGCTATCGGAGTGCCGGGATTTGACTGGGAATGCCGCATTGTTGATTATGAACATCAACCGGTGCCCCAGGGCGAACCCGGTGAACTGCTGGTTAAAGGGCCCGGGGTGATGCGGGAATATTACAAAAACCCGGAGGCCACCGCCGCAACTTTAAAAGATGGATGGCTGTACACCGGTGATATTGCCCGCATAGACGATGACGGCTTTATCTGGCTGGTTGATCGAGCCAAGGATGTCATTATCACCGGCGGCGAAAATATATTCCCGGTGGAGATTGAAAGTCATATCATGAGTCATCCCAAAGTACAGGATGTCGGCGTCATCGGCATGCCCGAGGAACGCCTGGGTGAAATAGTGACTGCCATCATCAAAGCAAAACCCAATCAGACTTTGACCGAAGATGAAATAGTGAAGTTTTGTGAAGAACTGCCCCGATACAAAAGACCCCGCAAAATAATTTTTGCCGAAGTCCCACGCAGCCCCACGGGAAAAATCGAAAAACCCAAGCTGCGAAAACAATATACGGGAATCACGGGAAAAATCGGTAAATTGGAGTAGAAAAAAAATGACATTCACCCTGACCGTCGCTGAAGATCCGGATTGCTCCGGCCTGCCGACCAGTGATGAGGCGATCTGTACCTATGATGAGGGCTTGGGTGTGAATCAAGACTGTTGGTTATTGGAATATCGGTGGCAATTTGTGTTGTGCCGACATGTAAAGTGTAGGAGTGTTGGAGTATTGGAGTGATGGAGTATTGGAGTAATGGCCATATAACTCATTACTCTCCTTGCATAGAAACCAACAGCATCATCCCAAACTATAGGATTCTGATACCCTCGATTTTTTTTCATCGTTCCAATGCTCCATCTCTCCAATTCTCCTGTTCATTTTCTTTCCTACCACTCCAGTACTTCAACACTCCAGTTCTTGTTCTTTTCCAACACTCCATTACTCCAATACTCCAGCACTCCTTCATTTTACATGTTGGCATAACACAAATTGTCACGGATATTCCAATAACCAACAGTCTTGATTCACACCGAGCGGCACCCTACCTTAGGCATTTTCCCGGTTTACCCGGACTGGGATTTAAGCCCGAGCAAACTCCGTGCCTCCGCCGGCGTTGCAACTTCAAATCCGATTTGATGGATGAGGGCCACAATTTTTTCAACAAGCTCCGCGTTGGTTGCAGCGGCTTGGCCCGCTGCATAATAAACACTGTCTTCAAACCCAACGCGCACGGCCGCCGCCCCCATACCAAGGGCCGTTGCCGGCAGTGAAAAGTCCTGCATGCTTTCATGAACTACACCCCAGGGAGCGGGTACGGGCAAACTCGATGCTGCCGGCTTCCACGTCCGTGATCGTTATGCCCGCCTGCCGGATCATTGCTGTGGCTTGCTTTTGAGCCGCCTTTTGTTGTTCGCTCGTGATCAATGTTTGCTCCCTCCGAAAATGGAACGTTATGAATTTTATGGTTTAAGAAACTTTTAAGACTCGCCTCAACCTGCCGGCGACTTCATCTAACGCTTCTTTGGCTTTATCCAAACGCGCGGTCATTCGAATAAAAGCATGAATCATACCCGGATAGCGCGAGATCGTTACTTTCATGCCGGCTTGCTGCAGCCTTTTGCCATAGGATTCACCTTCATCGCGCAGTGGATCATACTCTGCCGTAACGATCAATGCCGGTGGAAGATCACTAAGATTTTCTGCCCGCAACGGAGAAACATAAAGATCCTTTGCTTGACTTTCATCTTCAACAAAGTGATTCCAGAACCATTCCATAAGATCACGGGTCAGCATGTAGCCTTCCTTATTTTCTAGGTATGAAACCGTGTCAAAATTGTAGTCGGTTATCGGGTATATGAGAACCTGAAAATCAATCCGGGGTCCTTTGCGATCACGCGCCATCAGAGTAACGACTGCTGCCAGATGGCCTCCGGCACTGTCTCCTCCTACCGCCAGACGATCAGGATCTGCTTGAATAACATCTGAATTTTGAGCCACCCAGTTTGTGGCTGCGTATGCATCTTCTACCGCGGCCGGGTAGCGATGCTCGGGCGCCAGGCGGTAGTCGACCGCCACTACCAGGCAGTCGCTGGTCCTGGCCAGTGCGTGGCAAAAGCCGTGATGGGTATCGAGGTCGCCGATTACCCAGCCACCGCCGTGGAAATAAACGAATGTGGCAAACGGCGGATCGCCCGCAGGGTAGTAGAGTCGTATGGGAATTTCACCATCCGGTCCGGGTATGCTGCGATCTTCAACCCTTTTGACTGCCAGTAACGGATCGACAGGAGGCGCTAAATCCAACATTTGCTTTCTGGCCTCTGCCGGTGACAAATCCTGATAAGCCGGCAGTCCCAACTCTTCAGCTTCCGCCAAGATTTTTTCAACTTGTGGATCAAGTGGCACGAGTTATCTCTCCTTTTATTTATGGTAATTTGTGTGGACTCGAAAATTCCTTAATATCCCCTGGAGCCTTTTACGGGTTATGGTGAAATGCCTGACCGTGTCAATAGTTTTTTGCTGAAATTCAACGTGCTACCGGTTTGAGATTGGAATTATACTTGACATACGGAGACAATTGAATATATTGTCGTCATATTTCCATGAAAAATGACGATACAGTGGTCAAATTATGCTAAAAAGGATATTCAAAGCACCGCTACAGAGCTACTTTTTGATGGGACCACGCGGTTCCGGCAAAAGTACCTGGCTTCGAGCCAAATATCCCGCTGCACATGTGATCGACCTGCTATCCGAGGAGATATATCAGCGTTATCTGGCAAATCCCGGCCAATTCGCAAATGAACTGCGAGCAGTTCCAATCGACAGGTGGGTAATCGTCGACGAAGTTCAGAGACTGCCCGGTTTACTCAACGAGGTGCATCGGTTCATCGAAGATAAAGGCCTGCGATTTGTCCTTTGCGGGTCGAGCGCTCGCAAACTCAAGCGTGCCGGAGTCAACCTCCTGGCAGGCAGGGCCTTGCATCGAGCCATGCATCCTTTTGTTCCTGAAGAGCTTGGTGCCGAATTTGAGATAGAACAGGCGCTTCAGTACGGCCAATTGCCAATTGTCTGGAACTCGTCGGCCAAACAAGATACACTTGCTTCCTACGCTCAACTATACCTTAAAGAGGAAATCCAGGCTGAAGCGCATGTTCGAAACTTACCCGGATTTGCCCGTTTTCTGCCAATAGCAGCCCTATTTCATGGCCAGACTATCAATGTGGCCAATATTGCCCGTGAATCCGGGGTTGCCAGGACAACTGTAGCGGGTTACCTCGACATTCTGGAAGAAACACTCCTGTGCTTTCGACTTCCTGCTTATGAGGCAAAACTCCGGATCAGGGAACGAAAATTGCCCAAATGGTTTTGGTGTGATCCGGGTATGGTACGTGCTATGAAACGATCATTCGGTACCCCGGCGCCCGAGGAGAGAGGGGCCTTATTCGAGGGTTTGGTGGCGCAGTTGATCCGTGCATATATGGACTATCGCGGCATCTGTGAGGATATGTATTACTGGGCACCCTCAGGCCAGCCAACAACCGAGGTTGATTTTCTGCTTATTCGAGGAGCGGAACTGATCGGTGTGGAAGCAAAGGCCGGTAAAACCTTCATGGACAGTTGGTGCAAGGGCTTACGTGCAATTTCCGAGCTTAAGGGATTGCGGCGGCGAATCATCGTTTACCCGCATGGTCCTGTGCTCCAGACCAAAGACCGCATTGAGGTCATACCGTATCAAAATTTTGCCGATCAACTGGCGAACAATTCCCTTTGGCTATGAAGTCATGCCATAACGTTTTTCATCCAATCGGCATACTTCTTTATACCTTCCTCCACTTTCAGGCAAGTTTTTCAGGAGTAAAAAAGCAATCTTGACAACCAAATCCCTTTAGGTTATTCGGATGGTTGTCGTTTGTGCAAACGGGTGCTTCAATCGTAATGATCAATGGACATAAGTGAAAATATTCGACGTGCGGTTCGTTTTGAAAAGCCGGACTGGATACCGGTCATCTTTCATATCAACCCGGCGTGTTGGTTTCACTATCCCCATGAGGCGCTCCAGGCCTTAATGGCGGAACATCCCCTTCTGTTTCCGGACTATACACCGATGGATAAAATTGTACCGGATATCTCACCGGTACAACGTCGCAACCATCCGTTTACGGATCCCTGGGGATGTGTCTGGACGACACGGGAAGAAGGGATTACCGGCACGGTAACAAAACATCCCCTGGCGGACTGGCAACGATTTGAGGCCTATCGGCCCCCGAATCCGGAAATCACCGATGGGCTTTTAGCGGTAGATTGGAAAAAAGCCGCCCGAAAAACAGCGAACCAAAAAGCAGCCGGTGAACTGATCCAGGCATCGCTGCCCCATGGCCACACCTTCTTGCGGTTATGTGATATCCGGGGTTACGAAAACCTTGTCATGGATATGTTTGACAATAACCACCGCCTGGGGCAACTGATCGAGATGATTGCGACCTTTAACCTCTTTGTGGTCAGGCGCTTTATCGAGCTTGGTGTCGAATGGATCGGGTATCCGGAAGATTTGGGGATGCAGGTCGGTCCGATGATTACACCCGCTCACTTCCGTCAATTCATCGCACCGGTTTACCGGCAATTGGTTACGCCGGCACGCCAGGCGGGCTGCATGGTGCATATGCATTCCGATGGGGACATCCGGGTGTTGATTGACGATCTGCTGGCCTGCGGCGTCGAGGTGTTCAATCTGCAGGATTTGGTCAATGGTATCGACTGGATTGCAGATAATCTCAAAGGCCGGGTGTGTATCGACCTTGACATAGATCGCCAGAAGGTTACGCCCTATGGCACCCCGGCCCAAATCGATGCCCTGATACGGGAAGCGGTGAAAAAACTCGGCTCGCCCCAGGGAGGGTTGATGATGATCTACGGTCTTTACCCGGGCGTACCGCTGCCGAATGTAAAAGCGCTGATGGATGCGATGGAAAAATACGCCACGTTTTATTCGTAGTTAAAAGGTGTCAGCCCAGCCGCCGGCAAAAAAAACGGCCGGTCAAATCGAAAAAGAAACTCTGTAGGTTTGTATCGCTTGTTTTTGGATTGTGGGAGCGGTTTTTAACCGCGATTACCCGTTAAATCGTGGCTGGAAGCCACTCCCACCAACCATTTATTACAGCCTAAATGACATTTGATACCATGAAGTTTCATACGAGCGGCGCCGCTGGCCGCGAGCGTCCAGTCAAATCAAATGAGAAACTAATGAACATCGAACATCCAACGTCCAACATCGAATAATGTATTCTGTCTATCTTAAAAAGATTGAGCAAAGCGATTCCACCCTTCGATATTCGATATTCGATATTCTGCGGTTCTGCGGTTCGCTTTTAACTTCGAACCCGATAGGGTCCTAAAATGAACGGCTATGAGCGAACGCTAAATTTTATTCAGCAAAAACCGGTTGATCGCCTGCCGTTTCATCCCATTATTATGCGCTTTGCCGCCCGGCATGCCGCTGTGCAGTATCGCGATTTCTGCCTCGATTACCGCTGTAAATGCGAGGCCATGCTAAAATGTGCCCGGGACTTTGGAATCGACTGGGTCACGGTGATGTCGGACCCTTATGCCGAAGCGGAAGCGTTCGGGATGCATATCGACTACCCCGCCGACAATTTACCGATACCCCGCAATCTGCTCATCCTGGAGCCTGAGGATGTCGTCGATTTGATTCTCCCCGAAGTCGCGCAGAGCCCGCGGCTCTTAAACCGGATCAATGAAATCGCGCACTTTAGGCAGCTTGTCGGGGACACCTATTTTATTGCGGGCTGGGCAGAGGGTCCGATGGCCTGTTACGCCAATCTGCGCGGGTTTCAAAAAACCTGTTTGGATCTGTTCGAACATCCCCGGGCGGTCGCCCGGGCCGTTGATCTATTTCGGCGGGCCGCTGTTGATTTCATAGCGCGGCAAATAGAAGCCGGCGCCCATTGTATCGGGATCGGAGATGCCGTCTGTTCACAAATCGGTCCCGAATTTTATGGCCGATACGGGTTTCCGGGGGAGAAAGATCTCGTTGAATTTATCCATTCCCGCGGTGCCTTGGCCAAGCTGCATATTTGTGGTGACACCACCGCAATCTTGCCGATGATGATACAAACCGGTGCGGATATCATCGATGTCGATCATGCCGTAACCGAGATGGCTCACTTTGCACCGTTGCTGTCGGAGCATCAGGTTTTTAGCGGCAATAGTGATCCGGTCAGCGTCATTCAAAACGGCAGTCAGAAAAGCATCACCGAAAGTATGCACAGGGCCTGCCGGGCAGCCGGTGGCCGTTGCATTGTATCCGCCGGGTGTGAAATTACCCCGGATACCCGAATTCAGAATTTATTGCTCCTGGGCGACACCGCCCGCAGCGCTTGGCAAGGTTAGTGTTCAGGATTCGATTTTTCCTGACACCTCGTATGAAACTGAACCCAGTTGGAACAGCGAACCGCAGAATATCGAACAAGAAATTTCGAATGATGAAGTGTGGAATCGCTGCGCTCAGTCTTTTTTTTAAAAATAATAATGATAGAATACCTTACTTCGATATTCGTTATTCCTTGTTCGATATTCGTTATTCGCTTTTTCAAAGTTTCTTTTTCGATTTAACTGGCCGCTTTTCAGGCCAGAGGCAGCGATCGTATGAAGCTTCATGAAATTCAATGCCATTATTAGGCTGAAATTAAGGGTTGGTGGGAGTGGCTTCCAGCCACGATTGTACGGGTAATCGCGGTTAAAAACCGCTCCCACCACCTCATGAAGCTTTTTTCAGGTCTCAAAGTGGCTATATTTTCGATAAAACTGGCTAATTCGGCGCCCTGCGGCGGCGATGAACCCTGAACCCTGAACCTGGAACCGATCCAAAGAAATGCCTAAAATTGCAAAATGTCTAAAATGCCTAATCCGCCGTAGGCGGACTATCGATTTAATTAAGAGAAAAAAGCAAGGTATATAATTATATGCACTTGCTGATTTCTTATTTTTCATGCTGAAAATATGAGACGTACCTTAAAAAAGACGGAGCGCAGCGACACCATAATT
>PVMK01164587.1_pt1 | contig 10480 bp, 13 predicted proteins | sample 1853481 | NCBI WGS metagenome assembly PVMK01 (sample SAMN08533507, study PRJNA380276) | Marine sediment metagenome, whole genome shotgun sequencing project. | reverse complement strand
AAACCGTTCGAAATTATTTGCAGTTTTCGGCAATGAAGGCTTTGTCTTCTGCGATAAGGTCCATGCGTACATCATCGTCCATGCGGACGGATTGGCCGGTTTCATCGGTGTAAAAAACACGTCTGGCGGGTTCCATCTGCGTTAGCCGCTGGCGGTGTTTCGCACACATTCGCTCCGTTTCTTCCCTTTCTTCCCTTCTTTCCTTGCGATCTGTCGCGATTTGTTCACGCCTTTGGTCAGCCAGTGACATGGGGGCTTCTTCCTCTTCGCCTGGAAGCTTTGTTGCATCTGCTGCGCTGCTGTCGCTGCCTGACTGGGCGTCATCCGGGGATGGAGTGGCCCAGGCGTTGTTGGAACGAGAGGCCTGGGGGATGTCAATGGTCTGCGTTTTCTGTCCTTCAGGTGGCCTGTCACCGAAGTGCACGACTCCATTTTCATCGGTCCATTTGAAAACTTCGTTTGCGGCTGAATTGCCGCCAATTACACCGAGCAGCAATGCCGTCAAGCAAGTTAGAAAAACCACGATTCCGTGTTGTATGTTGTGTTTCATGTCGCATTCCTTGCCATGAGTTAATTTTCTTATAGCACAGATTCGCAGCAAGGACCCAATTTCCGGCATGGTTGATGGTATGATTTCAGGTCCAGACAGGTATCGGAAATGACATGGAGCAAGGCGAGAAAAAAATTCACAAGGGTGTTTTCCTGCTCCCTAACGCGTTGACGACCGGTGCGCTATTCGCCGGATTTTATTCAATCATTTCCGGCATAAATGGCCATTATATTGCGGCCGCGGTAGCCGTTGTTGTGGCCGGCCTGCTCGATGGCCTGGACGGCCGCGTGGCGCGGTTAACCAACACGCAAAGCGAATTTGGCCTCCAGTACGACAGCCTGTCGGATCTGATTTCTTTCGGCCTGGCCCCCGCCCTGTTGGCATTTAACTGGTCTCTGTCCAGTCTCAGGGAACTGGGCCCGGCGGCCGGGAAACTCGGCTGGCTGGCGGCCTTCCTGTTCGTGGCATGCGCGGCGCTGAGGCTGGCCCGGTTCAATACCCAGGCGGCTTCGGCTGACAAGAGCTACTTTCAGGGCCTGGCATCACCGGCTGCAGCCGGAACACTGGTGGCGACCATCTGGTTTTTTGCCGACCAGGGCATTACGGGTGATGCGGTCCGGTGGATCATTTGGTTTGAAACGGTGGTTCTCGGCTTGTTGATGTTCTCCCGTATCCGCTACTTCAGTGGAAAATCCTGGCCCAAGGGTGACCGGATTCCTGCCGGGTTCCTGTTCCTGGTCGTGCTGGTGTTTGTATTGCTTGCGATAGACCCCCCCACCGTCATGATGTTGGTAGGACTCATTTATGTGGTTTCAGGCCTGGTTGTGACCCTGTTGGGCAGGCGGCAGTGGAAAAGCCGGCGAATCCGCCGGGGCTTGCCAAAGGAGGGTGATCCTCTGAAAGGCGGCCCAGTGATTCCTGACTCGAAGAAAGATGAGGGGCATGACGATCCGGGCGGACCAAAAGGATGATAGAAGCTCAACGCCGGGCGTACCTTGAGGCCATGGGGATTGGCGTATGGATAAACAAACCTGCTGCTCCCGATACAGACCGGTGGGTGGTCGGTCCGGGTTCGGGCAGCACCTTGCTGTTGTGCCGTACAATACAGGAGAGCGCAACCCGGCTTGCTGCCGATATTGGCCGGAGCCTGGGCGGCGACCCGGTCTGGGCCTGGCCCGATCCGGAAGGCAGACAGGAGTACCCTTCACTTAAGGACACAATAGAGCAGTACCTGTTCACGCAGGTCTTGCTGTTTGGTCATGCCCTGGCAGGTCTGGCATTCAAAGGCGGCGTTCCCGAAGTCCTTGGTTCGGCCAGGGTGCAGGTGACTGCGGACCTGGATGAACTTGCAGCAGACGGCATGGCCAGGCGAAAACTCTGGCAGTGTTTGTCCGGGGCCTTGCCTGATCGCGACTGATGAGCATTGATCCGGCCGCACTGTACCCCCTGATGCGTCAGATGAACGCGGATGATCTCGATTGTATCGTCGAGATCGAACAGGCTGCCTACCCTTTCCCCTGGACCCGGGGCATCTTTGCAGACTGCATCCGGGCGGGTTATGACTGCACCGTGCTGCAGACAGGGCGCAGGTTGATTGCTTATACCATCCAGTTGCATGGGGTGGGAGAAAGCCACTTGCTGAACCTGTGTGTTGCACCGGACTGTCAAAAGAAAGGTTACGGCAACCTGATGCTCAATCACGCCATTCGCCAGGCCAGGCTGCAACGCTGCTTCAACGTGTTTCTTGAGGTCAGGACCAGCAACTCTTCAGGGATCAGGCTGTATAAGCAAAAAGGTTTTGTCATTGTGGGGAAACGGCCTGATTATTACCGTGCCGCTGACGGCCGCGAGGATGCTATCGTCATGCGCCTGGATATATAGTGCTCTGAACCCATCAATATAAGCGTGACAGAGCACTAGTTTCGCATGGATTCGAGTTGCCGGACCTGGATCTGCAGGCTTTCCACGTTGGCCTGATGGGAGGTCAGCCGTTGTTTTTCCTGCTCGACCACGGCGGTTGGCGCATTGTCAACAAAGCGGCTGTTGCCCAGTTTGCCCTGGGATTTTTTCAGGTCGGACTCTTCCCGCGCCAACTGTTTGTTCAGGCGTGCAAGTTCTTCTTCCACATCAACCAGGCCTGTCAGCGGTATCAGAACTTTTAACTCCCCCACCAGTGCAACCGCGCACTGGGAAGTGTCGGCATCGGATGTAATCCACTCAGCGGACTGGACCCGGCCCAGGTGGGAAAGCAATTCATTGAACCGGGACTGTCTTGAACGGTCTGTGTCCGTGCCGGCCTGGAACTTGACGTCGAGTGGTTTGCCCGGTGGCAGGTTCAATTCTGACCGGATACGCCGGATGCCCTGGATCACTTCTTGCAACCAGTTGATATCGTCCTCGGCCTCCGGGTCCGTTCTGCCGGTGACCGGGAAGGGCTGCATCATGATGCTGTCGCCCTCAATACCCAGCGGCGCCTTGACCATCTGCCAGATTTCCTCGGTAATGAACGGCATCATCGGATGCAGCGCCCTCAGGATGGTTTCAAGCACATGCAGCAGGGTGTGCCGTGTGGCTGACTGTTCTGACGGGCTACCCGTCTGCAGGATCGACTTGGCGAATTCCAGGTACCAGTCGCAATATTCATTCCAGATGAATTCGTACAGCGCCTGCGCGGCCAGGTCAAGACGGTAGGCGCACAAATGGTGCTCGACTTCCAGGATGACGTTGTTCAGGCGGGAAAGAATCCACTGGTCGATGGCGCCCGGACTCTTTGATGCGGCGATTTCTCCACCCCCGGTTTGCATCAGCACGAAGCGGGCCGCATTCCACAGCTTGTTGCAGAAATTCCGGTTGCCTTCGATCCGCCCCAGGTCAAACCGGATGTCCCGGCCGGTGGTGGCCAGCGCGGCGAATGTAAACCTCAGTGCATCCGTGCCGAAAGCAGGAATGCCATCCGGGAATTCCTTGCGGGTGGCCTTTTCAATGGCAGGCGCCATCCGGGGTTGCATCAGGCTGGTTGTTCTCTTGCTCACCAGTGACTCGAGATCGATACCTTCGATCAGGTCCAGCGGGTCCAGTACATTACCCTTGGATTTGGACATTTTCTGGCCGTGCCCATCGCGGATCAGGCCATGGATGTAGACCGTTCTGAACGGTACATCATCCATGAATTTCAGGCCCATCATGATCATCCGCGCAACCCAGAAAAAGATGATGTCAAAGCCGGTGACCATAACGCTGCTGGGGTAAAAACGGTCCAGAACTTCTGTCTGTTCCGGCCAGCCCAGGGTAGAGAAAGGCCACAGGGCGGACGAGAACCAGGTGTCCAGCACGTCTTCGTCCTGGCGCAGTTCGACGTCATCCGCCAGGCCGGCTTTGCGGCGGGCGTCTTCCTCGCTCATGCCGACATGGATATTGCCCTGGGGATCGTACCAGGCGGGAATCCTGTGTCCCCACCACAACTGGCGGCTGATGCACCAGTCTTCGATGCGCTGCATCCAGTCGAAATAGGTCTTGCTCCAGTTGCCGGGAACAAAGGTAAACCGGCCATCTTCCACTGCCTCTATGGCCGGATTCGCCAGGGGTGCGATTTTTACGTACCACTGGTCTGTCAGGTACGGTTCGACGATCGCGTGGGAGCGGTCGCCCCTGGGGATCATCATTTTGTGATCTTCGGTCTTCTCCAGCAGGCCCTGTGATTCCAGGTCTTCAAGAATTTTCCGGCGGGCCTCGAAGCGGTCCAGTCCGCGGTAGGCTTCAGGTGCGTTTTGATTTAGCGATGCATCCGCATCCAGTACATTGATCATCGGCAGACCGTGCCGCTTACCGATTTCATAATCGTTGAAGTCGTGAGCCGGCGTAATCTTGACGCAACCCGAACCGAATTCCGCATCGACATAGTCATCTTTGATAATCGGGATGGTGCGCCCGGTCAGCGGCAATTCCAGTTCCATTCCAACCATGTCCCGGTAGCGCTCGTCATCGGGATTGACCGCGACTGCCGTATCGCCCAGCAGGGTTTCCGGTCTTGTTGTGGCCACTACGCGGTAGCCGCGGCCGTCTGTTCTCGGGTACCTAATGTGCCAGAGCTTTCCTTTTTCCTCTTCCGAGACGACTTCCAGGTCCGACAGGGCAGTGTGCAGAACAGGGTCCCAGTTGACCAGGCGCTTGCCGCGGTAGATCAGGCCTTCATCAAACAAATCAACAAAGACTTTCCTGACTGCGTGTGACAGGTCATCGTCCATGGTAAAACGGTGCCTGGACCAGGCCACCGAAGCACCCAGCCGCCGCATCTGATTGCTGATGGTATCGCCGGAATGTTCTTTCCAATCCCAGACGGCGTCGACAAACTGCTCCCGGCCAAGGTCATGGCGAGACTTGCCCTCTGCAAGCAACTTTCGTTCCACCACCATCTGCGTGGCTATACCGGCATGGTCGGTACCTGGCTGCCATAGCGTATCGGCGCCTTTCATCCGCTGCCAGCGTGACAGCGTATCCATGATAGTGTCCTGGAACGCGTGGCCCATGTGCAGGCTGCCCGTGACGTTGGGTGGCGGCAGCATGATGCAATAGCGTTCTCGGTTGCCGGCATCTTTCTCACTGGAGGGCTCGAAGTATGCTTTATCTTCCCAGAACTGATACCACCGCTGCTCGATGGCGGCTGGGTTATAACTTTTTTCCATGGGTGTTCTGCTGCGCTACTGTGTTGTGCCCGGCTGTTTATCACCAGGCCGTTTTCCAATGGGGTGGCTGACCGGATCCAGCCCCTGATCGCGGTAAGCCCGAAATTTTTGCCGTGATGCTGTCCGCTGCGCAGGGCTGCCGGGTACAATTTCCAGCAGGCGTTTGAACCTGTCGGGCCCGGCTATGGGCACAGCGGTCAGGTTGATGATAATTTCGCTGTCCGCCGGTATCGTCATATCCGAATTACCAATAATCACCGGCGCCCGCGCATCCCCGGGTTCGGCCGAATGGGGTAAAAACCTGCCGGCAGGATATTCCCACATCAAATCACTCAGCCTGGCGGCAAGATCAGTTGTCTCCGTGATTACCGCAATAAGGTGTCCCTGCTCCCAGGCCATCAGAGCCAGGCGGCAGGCCAGTTGTTCAGCCGAAAGAGCACCTTCTTCCAGTACGTAAAAGTCTACCTGGCAGCCGCCTGCCATTCTCAGCGCGTACCGGCAGTGGCCTGATCGATCAGGTATTGCGTGAGCAGGCCGGTGGGCCGGCCAGTCGCCCCGTCATCGGCGCCCCATTTCCAGGCAGCGCCCGCGATGTCCAGGTGCGCCCAGTTTTGATCTTCCATGAAGCGGGACAGGAAACAACCGGCGGTCAGCATGCCTGCCGACAATCCACCTACATTTTTCATGTCGGCGAAAGGGGTGTCCAACTGGGACTGGTATTCATCCCACAGGGGCATGCGCCAGGCCCGGTCCACGATGGCGTTGCCGGCCGCAAGGAGACCTTCCGCCAGTTCTTCGTTGTTGCTTATCAGCCCGGATGCATGATGACCCAGTGCAATCATGCAGGCGCCGGTGAGCGTTGCTACGTCGATTACCACCCTGGGATTGAATTTTTCGCTGTAGGTGAGCGCATCGCACAGGACCATGCGCCCTTCAGCATCCGTATTCAATACTTCGATGGTTTTTCCGGACATGCTGGTCAGAACGTCGCCAGGTCGATAGGCGTCGGCATCCGGCATGTTTTCCACGGCGGCGACGATGCAGATCACATTGACCGGCAACTGGAGTTTTGCGCAGGCGAGGAATGCGCCCAGTACGCTCGCCGCGCCGCACATGTCATATTTCATCTGCATCATGTTTACGCCGGACTTGAGCGACAGGCCGCCGGAGTCAAAAGTAATGCCTTTACCCACCAGGACCGTTGGTTGTTGATCAGCGGCGGCGCCGGAATATTTCAGTACGATCAGTTTGGCGGCGTTGGCGCTTCCCCGGGAGACGCCCAGCAGGGCGTACATGCCAAGATCCGCCATGTTTTCCTCTTCAAGGATTTCCAATTCAACCTTGTCGTATTGTTTCGCGATGGATGCAGCCTCTTGCGCAAGGTAGGCGGGGTTGCAGATATTCGGCGGCAAGTCGCCCAGGAGGCGGGCTTTCGCAAAACCAAGTGCGAATCCTTCCGCCTGTGCAAGTGCAGCTTCGAGAGATTCGTCCCCGCTGAAGGAAGCAGATTCCAGGGGCGCGGCGACCCGTCTTTCGGAGCCTTGGTGACCGTGTAGAGATAGTTGGCGCGGTGCACGGCCAATGCGGCCTGTCTCAGGCGCCACCAGTTATCGCTGGCCCCGAATTCGAGGTCATGGATGCTGACATGGCAACTGGTGACGCACGGTCGCGCAGCGTCTTGCCCAGCGGCCTGGCAGGCCCGGTCGAAACGGGGCTGGTCCAGTTTTTCCTGTTTGCCACAGCCCGCCACGAGCACCCGTTGCGCGGCCACACCGCTCACACGGTGCAGCAGTGTTGTTTTACCCAGCCCGGTTTCGATATCGCCGGTCTCCAGCATCCTGCTGATTTCTCCACCACTCGCTTCATCAATATCCCGTGCAGAGGCGGACAGGCCGCCCCCGGCGGTAACGCCGATGACCAGGCATTCAGTTTCAATGAGCCGTGGGGATTCATTAACCAGGCTGAATTTCATAAAATGGTTTCCTTGATTTTATAAGACATGCAGGTCGATTTGCCGGTCCGAATCGAACAAACGGGTTATTCTACTAAAAACGCAGGTATAACGAATATAAAATCGTGAGGCGAAGCTGAATATACTGCAAAAATACATTTTGCGTGAATGGGTTTGGACTTTTCTCGCAGTGGTAATCGTATTGTTGATCGTGATGGTCGGCACTGCAATGGGCGAGTTGCTGAGTGACGTTGCCGGCGGCCGTATGCCTGCGGGCCTGATCGGCATCCTGATGTTGCTGAAAATGCCTGATGTGCTGAGCACCATCATCCCTCTGAGCATATTTGTAGCCATCATCTGGGGCACCGGCAGAATGTACCGCGATCAGGAAATGTCGGTGATGAGAGCCAGCGGTTTCAACTGGCCGATGTTGCTGCGCCCCCTGTTCAACCTGTTGATGCCGGTGGCTGTATTCCTGCTGGCCGTGGATCTGTTCGTGGCGCCCAAGGCGGCCGGCACGGTACAGCAAAAACTGGAGGAGGCGTACAAGTCAGCAGCGGAGTGGGGGCTCCGGCCCGGGCAGTTTCATGTCTTTTAAGGGAGGCGACCTGGTGTTGTACGTGGAATCGGTGGACAAGGATGGCCGCACCCTGAGGAATATTTTCATCCAGATGAAACAGGATGAGCGGGAGCAGGTGTGGAGTGCAAAACAGGGGTATTACTGGCTGGACAAGGAAGCTGGTGAGCGCTACCTGACGCTGGAGGACGGGCAGATAACCGAAGGCGGGACCAAAGAACTCGATTTTGGCATCATCCACTTCTCCCGCAACGACCTGAGGCTGCCGGAGCTTGAGCACAGAATTAAAGCAGTTTCACTTGAGGCCCGGGCCAAGCACCGAAATCATGCTTTCTGCTCAACTGGAAGACATCGCGGAAGTCCAGTGGCGTGTTTCGCCTGCGATCGCAGTCATAGTGCTTGGCATGCTGGCAATCCCCCTGTCCCATTCGGCGCCAAGGGAAGGCCGGGGTGGCCGGGTGATTCTTGGTATCCTGACTTATACAATTTACGCCAACCTCCTTTACATGTGGCGTTCCTGGATTGCAGAGGGAGACTTGCCACCCTCGTTTGGTTTGTGGTGGGTGCACCTGCTGGTTTTCATCGTCGCCCTGGTCTGGCTCCAACGCCAGGGGCGGATGGTTGGGAAGGGTTGAATATGGTCAAGCTGGTTGATCGGTATGTTGGACGGGCAGCCCTGATGGGCACGCTGGCAGTCTGGTTTACCATGACCATGCTTTTCATGCTGCTCAGCCTGCTGGGCGAGCTGCGTGACATTACCGGCGATTATGGTACCGGCGACGTATTCTGGTTCATTGCTCTGACCACGCCGAGCATGGCCTACCAGATTTTCCCCGTCTCCGCACTGCTGGGGAGCGCTGGTTGGCGTGGGCGGTCTTGCTGCCGCCAATGAGCTCGTGGCGTTCCGGACTTCCGGTGTTTCCCGCACCCGGTTGGCGTTTGCAAGCATTGCCGGAGCCATGTTGCTGACGGTGCCCGTGGTGATCATGGGTGAATGGGTGGCGCCGGCCGCCGAGCAACAGGCGCGAGCCTTCCGGCTCAGCGAAATGGTGGGGCGCGCCATCATTGGTGGTCCGAGCGGGGTGTGGATGCGGGACGGCAATGATATCGTCAATATCCAGCTTCCCCTGCTGTCTGCCAACCGGGGAGAGCAATCGGTGGAGTTCAAGAAAATCGTGATTTACAACTTCTCCGATAATTCCAATCTGCAGGCCATCACACGGGCGCGCAAAGCATTTCACAATGGTGAGACCTGGACACTGGAGAATGTCAGAACCGTTCATTTCAGCGATCCGGGCGCCCGGTTAACCCGTTCCAGGCAGCAAACATGGCCTACCGAGGTCAAACCGGAATTGCTTGACTCCGCCGTGACCCGGCCCAGCCGCCTGTCATTACGTTCGCTGTGGGGTTATATGGGGTATCTGGATGAAAATGGTCTTGACGACCGGGTTTACGAAGCTGCGTTTTGGGAGAAAACCCTGTTTCCGTTCACGGTAATTGCGCTTGTCCTGGCGGGCATGCCCTTCGTTTTCGGAGCAGCCAGGATGCACAATCTGGGCGTACGCTTATTTTTTGGTATGGCGCTCGGTGGTTTGTTCATGATCGTCAGCCGGGCATTTCAGAAGTTCGGCGATGTTTATGATCTGCCCGCCGTATTGACCATCATCCTGCCGCCCCTTGTGCTGACCATTATCGCCACCCTGATCCTGCGGCGCTCAGTTTGACCCCTGGCCCGTATGAACAGCCTTACACAATTCAAAGTTAGCAACGCAACAATCGCGTGCGGCTGGCCTTGTCATGCCAGGTCCGTTTATCGGAGTCGATCAACGACCAGAGGAATCCCAGGCCGGCCGGTGCTGCAGAGAGAATTGATGTCAGGAACCTGATTGCACACCTTCCCCAACCCCGGCCGGCGACCTGTTTCATCGGTGATGCACACGTGCCAGGCCCTCATTCCCAGTGTCATGCCGCCTGTGTGCCAGCACCAGGCCAGGTAAGCGAACCACACCAGGACCAGGTAGGCAGTATAAAGCGGGTCCTGCATGGCCGTGTGATTGCCCGTTCCGGCCAGCATTGCAAAAGCTGTTGCCAGCATGAGAAGTGCGACGATTATGACGCCGTCGTAGAGCATAATCAGCAAGCGGCGGAACAGGCTGCAGGGTGTTCCGTTTGTTTTCTTATTGTCGTGTGGATTCATAGTTATATCGGTTTTTCTAAGTGGTGGCAGCTCACCCATTATCACTTATGTGGTCACTGCCTGGAAATAACGTGGGGGGGCATCGGGTAGCTGCATACGGGACACGCTCAGAGCCCTTTCTTCAAGAGGCGCTCATCAGCTGTAGCCCACGACAGCTGACTGGTCCGGAGCGGAGCGGTACAGCTGACGCCCGCTACCCGCTTAGCGAGCCCGGAGTGGGCTTGCCTCAAGACTACAACGTATATGAGCAAATTGCATATAGAATATGAGATTGCACGTTTGGAAACAGGCTATGCCAAAACTTCTAAAACACCGCTTTACCATGGTGCTTCTTAATACCGGCTTAACTCTTGTTTTGTGGGGCAGCGTACAGGCTCAGGGACCTGGACGCCACGTCCAGGCAGAATCCCGGATCAACCAGGATGGCGCCACTTCGCAGCAACGGGTCACTGGTCTTGCGAAGCAGACCCAGGATCTGTTGGCTGAGTACCGGTCCGTTATACGGGAAACCGAAAGCCTCAAA
>PVMK01126466.1_pt1 | contig 10480 bp, 8 predicted proteins | sample 1853481 | NCBI WGS metagenome assembly PVMK01 (sample SAMN08533507, study PRJNA380276) | Marine sediment metagenome, whole genome shotgun sequencing project. | reverse complement strand
ACGACTATCATAGACCTAATACGGTCTATGATAGTCGTAGATCGGAAGAGCGTCGTGTAGTAGACCTGCCATACGTATGCAAGCGGCCAAGGCAAGATATTTCCAGGTTGAATTCCACGAACTGACACGCGATGAGGCTGAACGAAAGCATCCGCTGGTCAATCTGGATGGAATTCGGTGCATCATGTACGAACCCGATGGTGGCAATGTCGATCCCTCCGGGGTTACCTATGCCTATGCCAAGGGTGCGCGTAATCTCGGGGCCGAGGTACAGCGTTTTACACCGGTGATCGCAACCACCCAGCGTGACGACGGTAGTTGGGACGTCGAGACCGACAAGGGCAGCATACATGCAGACGTGGTAGTGAATGCTGCTGGCCTGTGGGCCCGTGAAGTTGCGGCGCTGGCGGGTTTTGACCTGCCGTTGATTCCGATGGAGCATCAGTATTTCGTCACCGAAACGATTCCTGAAATAGAGGCACTGGGTCGACGCCTGCCGCTGATCGCGGATCGCGATGGCGAATATTATATGCGCCAGGAGGGGCAGGGATTACTGGTTGGCGCCTATGAAAAGGATGGCAGGTTCTGGGCCGAGGACGGCACGCCGATGGATTTTGGCCACGAACTACTCGATGAAGACCTGGGCCGCATCGAAGAAAATCTGATGCGCGCCTTCGAGCGAATGCCGGTACTCACTGAAACCGGTGTCAAACGCGTAATCAACGGTCCGATGATCTGGTCACCCGATAGCTCGGCCCTGATCGGCCCGGTACCGGAATTGAAAAATTACTATTGCTGTACCGGTATTATCCCGGGATTCTCTCAATCTGGTGGCCTTGGGCTCGTATTGGCACAGTGGATTACCCAGGGCGAACCCGAAATGGACCTGTTTCCCTGGGATCTGACGCGTTTCGGCCATTGGGCCGACAAGGCATTCACCCGTGCGCGCGCTTTTGATCAGTACTCGCATCGATTTAAAATTCACTTTCCCTACGAAGAGCGTGAAGCGGGGCGTCCGTTGAAAACACGTCCGGCCTACGAACGTCAGAAAACGATGGGTGCGGTGTTCGGTTTGAGTTATGGTTACGAACATCCGCTCTGGTTTGCCGGTGTGGGAGTCGAGGCAAAAGAAGCTTATGGCTTCGAACGCCAGAACTGGTTTGAGCCGGTGGCCGCGGAGTGTAATGCCTTGCGCTCGGCAGTTGGGGTGATCGACGTATCCAACTTCGCCAAGTACTCGATCAGCGGCGAGGGCAGTGCCGATTGGCTCGATCGCGTGGTTGCCAACCATGTGCCAACTGAAATTGGGCGTTCCTGCCTGACACCGATGCTCGGTGTTCGTGGTGGAATTGCCGGAGATTTTACCATCACCAAACTGGCCGAAAATGATTTTCTGATGATCGGTTCTGGTATCGCCGAGCGCTACCACCAACGCTATTTTAACTCCGTAACCTGCCCGCAGACGGTGATTTTTAAAAGCCTCACCGAAGCCTGGGGCGGGTTCAATGTAGCCGGACCTAATTCACGCCAGTTACTGCAAAGCCTGACCGATACCGATCTTTCTGATGAAGCCTTCAAATTTATGCGCAATCAGGCGATTCGCATTGCCGGTATTGACGCGCGGGCGATGCGCGTATCATTCAGTGGTGACCTCGGTTGGGAAATCTATGTGTCGATAGAACATCAGGCGCAGCTATATGATGCCCTGCTGGACGCGGGTAAAGATCTCGGGGTTCGCCCGGTCGGTGGCCGAGCCCTGTTATCATTACGTGTCGAAAAGGGTTATGGCAGCTGGAGCCGCGAATACTCACCCGAGTACTGGCCACAGGAAGTCGGGCTCGACCGGCTGATTAAACTCGACAAAGCGGAATTCCTCGGGCGTGAGGCTTACCTCGCAATCAAGGATAAACCACCACGCGAGAAACTGGTGGTGGCCGAAGTCGATGCTGCCAATGCCGATGCCAGTGGTGGTGAACCGGTGTTTCTTACCGATGGACCCCCGGTTGGTCGTGTCAGTTCGGGTGCCTACGGGCATAGCGTGGGTGCTTCGCTGGCCCTGTGTTTCGTCAAAACCGATCACGCGACTGCCGGCACCCAGATTGATATTGCGATTCTTGGCATCCCCCATCGGGCAAAAATTTTAGAACGCCCGCCTTTCGATCCCCAGGGTACAAGGCTAAGGAGTTAGTACCAATGCCAGATAATCCGTTTTCAATCCCAAACCCAAAAGTAAATCCGTCGAAATCGCCCCGCATGCGCCCGGACAATACACCCGACATCAATGACCGGATTGAAATCGGTCCCACCGCGCTCGCCTACGACGAATGGGAAAAGACCGGGTTGCAGTGTCCTGATTTACCGGTGATGCGCCAGTACCGGCTCGATCGCATCGTCAACGGGTTAATCGAGCGCAACCTGGATGGCGTATTGCTGTTCGATCCATTGTCGATTCGATATGCCACCGACACCACGCATATGCAACTCTGGAATGCACATAATCCGTTTCGGGCCTGCCTGGTGACCGCGGATGGTCACATGATCCTGTGGGAATACGGCGGACTCAGGTACCTGTCGTCATACAACCCGTTAGTACGAGAAGTTCGATCCGGTGCCTCGTTCTTTTATTTTGCCACCGGATCGCGTACCGACGAAAAAGCTGAACTATTTGCGCAACAGATTCTTGACCTGCTCAAGCAACGAGCTGGTTTGGGTCGGCGCCTGGCGGTCGATAAAATCCAGATCGCCGGGTTGCGCGCCCTCGATGCACTGGGCATCGAGGTCGAGGATGGTGAGGAGTTGATGGAGCATGCCAGGGCGATCAAGGGGCCTGACGAAATCCTCGCCATGCGTTGCGCGATTCTTGCCTGCGAGAACTCGATTGCCGAAATGCGTGAATTCGCGCGACCGGGGGTGACTGAAAACGATGTCTGGGCCGAACTGCACAAGTCAAATATTCGCCGCGGCGGCGAGTGGATCGAGACGCGTATCCTGTCTTCCGGGCAAAGGACCAACCCCTGGTTTCTGGAATGTGGTCCACGCGTCATCGCTAACAATGAATTACTCGCCTTCGATACCGATCTGATCGGCTGCTACGGTATGTGTACCGATATCTCGCGCACCTGGTTTATCGGCGATGGCGAGCCGACCCGGCGACAGAAGGAAATGCATCAAATTGCGCTATGAACATATCACGACCAACGCGTCGATAGTCGGGCCCGGTGTCAGTTTTAAGGAGTTGAGTGATCGGGGACACCATTTACCGGAGAAATATGTGCCGCAGCGTTACGGTTCGCGCTTCCACGGCGTCGGATTATGCGATGAATGGCCGGCAATTAAATACCGCGAGGACTGGCAGGAACGCGGCTACGATGGTGTGCTGGAACCGGGCATGATGCTCTGCGTCGAGGTCTATATCGGCGAAGTCGGTGGGCCGGATGGCATCAAACTCGAAGATCAGTTACTGGTGACCGAGGATGGTGTCGAAAATATGGTGTCCTGCCCGTTTGACCTCCTGCTGATGGGGTGATTTTTTTAGTATGAATTTTATATTGATTATTTCATTATTTTGGCTATTATTCACTTTAAGCTAGTAGCCATAACCGGGTGCTCCAGCCAATGAACATATTATTCGTAACCGCGGACCAGTGGCGCGGTGAATGCCTGTCAGCACTGGGCCATCCAGTGGTGAAAACTCCACATCTTGATTCGCTCGCACGAGCGGGCGCTTTGTTCCGGCAACATTATGCACAGGCCACGCCCTGTGCGCCGAGTCGTACCTCGATGCATACCGGTATGTACATGTCCAACCATCGTTGTGTGAATAACGGTACGCCGGTCGATAGCCGTTTGAACAACTGGGCGCTCGAGGTACGAGCTGCAGGATACGACCCCTCTTTATTCGGTTATTCGGATACCGCACCCGACCCCCGGGGGTTAAATGAAGATGATCCGCGACTAACTCATTATAGTGAGCCCTTACCAGGAATAGGCAGTTACACGCCTCTTAAGGAGGATGTCTCGGTGGGCTGGATTGATTCACTGCGGGCCAAAGGCTACCCGATACCTGATACGCCGAAGAACCTACATGCTGATACGATCGAGGGTACCGAGTGGGAGGATGGCGGCGATGTACCTCTGCCATTGGCGATGAAGACAGAAGACCATGAGACGCATTACATGGTGGATGAATGTATTGAATGGATTGAGAAGCAGCAAAAACCCTGGATAACCCATTTATCCCTGTTGCGTCCACATGAACCGTTTGTCGCGCCGGAACCCTATAATCAACTGTATAATCCAGCGACACTGGCGGCTCCTGAAAGGCCAGATGCGGTCGAACAGGAAGGCCAGCAGCATCCATTTCTGGATTATTGCCTGAAGCAGGAAAAATTTAAAGCACCCGAATCGGATCGCGTGATTCAACGCATGGCGGCGAGTTATTACGGTTTGATGACCGAAGTGGATGATAATCTGGGGCGGCTTTTCGACTCATTGAGATTGGGCGGGCAGTGGGATTCGACGCTGATTATATTTTGCTCCGATCACGGTGAGCAAATGGGCGATCACTGGCTCATGGGCAAGCTTGGTTATTTTGACCAGTCCTATTATATTCCTTTAATCATCAGGGACCCGCGACAGGTAGCCGACCCTGGTCGCGGAAAACAGTTCGATGCGTTTACTGAAAATGTCGACCTGATGCCAACCATGCTCGACTGGCTGGGGCTCGATATTCCCGCGCAGTGCGACGGCCAGTCGTTATTGCCAATGATGCATACTGGGGAGACACCCAAATCGTGGCGCAGCGAGGCCCACTGGGAATTTGATTTTCGGAAGTTGTACCAGGTCCCAACTGATGGTGCGTTTGACTTCGGCGCCCACCAGTCGAGCCTGAGCGTGATTCGCGATCGGCTATATAAGTATGTACACTTTACCGCGCTGTCACCGCTACTTTTTGACCTGCAGCAAGACCCACACGAAACCGTCAACCTCGCCGATAAGCCCGAGTATCAGTCTATACTGCTCGAATATGCCCAAAAGATGTTGTCCTGGCGTATGAAGCATACCGATCGTGCCATGACCGAGGTAACGCTGACCGAGCAGGGCCCAGTGACCATTCGCTCGCCCTTATAGCCGCTATCGGGGTAAGGGGATACCCCCGGTTTCTCCTGGCACTACCGGAAATTTACCCATTTGCCAGTCCTGTTTTGCCCGCTCGATTTTCTCGCCAGAAGTTGAGACAAAATTCCAGTCAATATGACGTTTACCCTGTGGCTCGCCGCCGATCACAACAAAATGGCATTTACCGGATGCAGTTAGCGGTTCGAGATGACCCGTGTCGATGATCGCGAGTTGGTGTTGTTCTATCGTGTTGTTACCCGCTTTGATCTGACCTGAAATTACATAAACTCCCAATTCATCAATGCCTTCGGGCAGTACCAGGGTTGCGCCAGCGTCGAGCCGGCATTCGAGGTAGAGCGTTGGGCAATGACTAACAACTGGCGAGCGCAGGCCATAAGCCTCGCCGATTAACAATTTTAACTGGCACCCTTTTTCGGATAACCCGGGAATATCCACGGCATCGTAGTGGTGGAATGCGGGGTTGCAGTCTTCATCCGGTTCAGGCAGGGCTAGCCAGAGCTGTAATCCGTGTGCCACCTGGCCACTGGCGCGTTTTTCAGGTGCGGTGCGTTCGGAGTGGACAATACCCTTACCCGACACCATCAAATTAATTTCCCCGGGTCTGATTACCTGTACCACGGCGAGGCTGTCGCGGTGCAGGATTTCTCCCTCGAACAGAAAAGTGACAGTGGAAAGACCGATATGTGGATGCGGGCGAACATCCATGCCCTCACCCGGAGCAAAATCTACCGGCCCGAAATGGTCGAAGAAAACAAACGGCCCAACGTTTTTGCGCCCGATTACCGGAAATAGCCTGCGCACGACAAGCCCACCAAGATCTTTTTCATTCGGCGAGAGTAGCTGTTTTATCATGGTATTTATACTTATCTGGAAAAATCACCGGCATCTTTTCTGACTCAATCGGGTGCGGGTTGCCTGCCCCTGTCTCATTTTTGCGCAATTATAAATCTTTGCGGTACGGGATTCGATATCAATAATTACGATTATAAGAATAAATCTGGCGCTATAGAATTTACAGACGTTAAAATGACATTCTTTGCCGCACCTTAGCCGATAACAGCAATGAGCCAAAGATAAACTTATATGCCGGAGCCGTTTAAAGACCTGTTCAATAGAAAATTAATCCAGGGTATGGCAATGCACTTTCAACGCCATTGCCCGAAGTTTAATTCAGCTGGATTTATTAGCGCTGCAGTTGATAATTTGGAGGCACTTGAATTAATGCAGCGTTCCGAGCAAATTACCGGGGCTATGGTCGAATACCTGCCCACTGAATATTCCAGTGCGGCAGGAATAATGCTAGCCAGCCTGAAAACTCCGTTAGATGATGATGTCTTCAACGAATCTACCGATGTTGACGGAATTGCCGGGTGGGCGGTAATGCCAATGACACATTATGTCGGCTTGCGTGGTCTTGAAGACTTTGACCGATCGATGAATTTATTGAAGCAGATGACCAAATGCTCTTCGTCAGAATTTGGTATACGGTTTTTTTTACTGGATTCGCCGACCAGGACCCTGGCGGTTATGAAATCCTGGACCAGGGATAATAATCAACACGTGCGACGACTGGTCTCAGAGGGGACGCGACCGCGGCTTCCCTGGGCTATGCGTCTGCCGGAGTTCATTAAAAATCCGTTGCCGGTCATTGAGCTACTTGAAAATTTAAAAGACGACGAAAAAGAGTATGTTCGACGTTCGGTGGCCAATAATCTGAATGATATAGCCAAGGATCATCCAGACCTGGTGGCGGACATTGCCGCAAGTTGGATGCAGGGAGCAAACCAGCAAAGGCAAAAATTAATTCGGCATGCTTGCCGAGCTCTGGTCAAAAACGGGCATACAAGAACATTACAGATCCTAGGATATGCCCCACCTAAAATCCGATCCGTTAATATAGAGATGTTGACGCCGGAGGTTAAGTTTGGCGATTATATGCAGTTTAGCTTGTCGATTTGTTCGGATTCGAGCGAGGAACAGGCATTGATGATTGACTATATTATTCATCACAAAAAGGCCAATGGCGGCACGTCGCCGAAGGTTTTTAAATGGAAAAATATCAGGCTCTTGGCTAGAAAAACGCTGGCCTCAACCAGAAAACACGCCTTTAAAAAGATCACTACGCGTGTGTATTATACGGGACTGCATCGACTGGAAGTGATAGTAAACGGCGTGTCAGTAGGCACATCCGAGTTTGTTTTGAGTGGCGTTAATTGAAATTTTTTAATCGGCAAAAGGCAGAGTTAGTTGAGTTAAAAACCGAGCGGCTGTTATTGAGACAGTGGCGTAACGAGGACTTGCCGAATATGGCGAGTATTAATGCCGACCCTGAGGTGATGAAATTTTTTCCAAAGCTGCTCAGCCGACAGGAGAGTAATGCAGCGGTCGATAAATTCAAATCACTGATTTCGAACAATGGCTGGGGTTTCTGGGCTGTCGAATCGACTCGTGATCGAACTTTAATCGGGTTGGTCGGCCTGCATAAACCAGCTTACGCATTGCCCTTTGGCCCATGCGTTGAAATAGGCTGGCGCCTGGCAAGAGCCTGCTGGGGTCAGGGGTATGCTACCGAGGCTGGAATAGCATGCCTGGATTTCGCTTTTAATGAGCTTGATTTGTCAGAAGTTTTTGCGTTTACCCCGGATTCCAATATGAAATCCCGGGCTGTAATGGAACGCCTCAATATGGAGAATTTGCAGGCAAATTTTAACCACCCAACAGTTCCTATCAACAGTCCGCTTCGGGAGCATGTGGTGTACCAGATAGATAGTCGGAAGTGGCGGTCAAACAGGTCGGTTGAACAAGAATAAACAGATCCAGGAGAGTATCAATGAGTAGTATTAGTATGAGCCTAGAGGAAGCACACGATCTGGCGATGAGGTGTTTGCAGCAAAATGGTTGCGATAGCGCCAATGCACGCGCGGCGGCAGACAAGATGATTCTGGCGGAAGGAGACCTGTGCCATTCGCATGGGTTGTTTCGATTGCCGTGGTATACCTCTGCGGTAAAGTCGGGGCGCGCCAATGGCAAGGCTAAACCGCGCGTGGAACAGCTGGCACCGGCGGTGATCCGCGTAGACGGTGACAATGGATTTGCCCCGCTCGGCCAGGAAATCGCCCATCAACCCCTGGTTGACTGTGCCCGCAAAAACGGTATCGCCTCACTCGCCCTGGTGAATATGTTTCATATTGCAGCGATGTGGCCCGAGGTGGAAAGGCTGGCGATGGAAGGATTGTGCGCGTTTGCATTCACCGCCTCTTACCCCTATGTGGCGCCTGCCGGGGGTATAAAACCGGTGTACGGTACCAATCCGATGGGATTTGCCTGGCCGCGCAAGAATGCGCCACCGCTGGTCTTTGATCAGGCTTCCGCGGCAATGGCGCGTGGTGAAATACAGATTGCAGCGCGCGACGGACACAAGGTACCGGAGACCGCGGGAATAGGCCCGCAGGGCGAGCCGACAACCGACCCAAATGTTGTGCTACAAGGCGCCCAACTAGGATTTGGTGGTTACAAGGGAGCCTCGTTGGCAATGATGGTGGAACTTCTGGCCGGGGCGATGATTGGAGAATTCCTGAGTATCGAGTCGGCAAAGGACGATGGCGGCAATGGCGGCCCGCCCAAGGGGGGCGAACTGATCATCGCACTCGATCCTGTCAAATTTGGTGATCCGGACGGTTTTCTGACGCACGGCGAAAAATTGTTCGAGGCGGTCCTGCAACAGGAAGGCACGCGATTACCCGGCGCGCGGCGTTTCGTCAACCGACGAAAGACGTCTGAGATCGGTATCGAGATACCGCAAAGTCTCCACCAGACAATTTTGTCACTGATGAAATGATGACCGATTCAATATTTAGCGAGAACTTCAAAGCCCAACCCTACTGGTGGGATATGACACCACGGCCCGAAGCGGTTGACCAGGTCCTGCCGCATAATACCGATGTGTTGATAATCGGATCGGGATACGCTGGATTAAATTGCGCGATAGAAACGGTACGCGGGGGACTGGAAACACTGGTGATCGATGCGCAAAGCGCCGGCTGGGGTTGTAGTACACGTAACGGCGGTCAGATCAGTGGCGAAATCAAACCCGGTTACGACGAACTCAGGCGAAAGTACGGTGCAACCAGGGCGTTTGATCTGGTCAAGGAAGCGCGTAACGGACTTGATTGGCTCAGGGGCTTTATTCACTCCGAGGGCATCGAATGTGAATTTAAACAATGCGGGCGCTTTGTGGCTGCGCACAATACGCGTCAGTTCAGTCGCCTGGCCAGTCGGGCCGAGAACCAGCCGAAAGGACTCGAGCAAACACTGAGTCTAGTCGAGCGAAAAGATCAGGCGAGTGAAATTGACAGTGATTATTATCACGGTGGCCTGGTAATCGATAATCACTGTTCGCTCGATCCGGCGAAATACCATCAGGGTTTGATCGCTGCCGCGAGTGCTGGTGGTTGCTCCATAGTCTCAGATTGTGCGGCGCTTAATATCGAGGCTAATAGTAACGGGTTTCTTGTCACCACTAGCCGGGGCGGCGTGAATGCAAAAAAAGTGGTAATCGCGACCAGCGCGTATACTGGTTCGGTGACGCCATGGCAACATCGCCGCGTGATACCGATTGGCAGTTACATGCTTGCGACTGAAGTGCTTGACTCGTCGCGGGCTGAGAAATTGATGCCGAACGATCGCGTTTTCAGCGACTCGAGAAAACTGGTGGTTTATTTTCGTCGCTCCCCCGATGGCAGGAGAATACTATTTGGCGGCCGGGTTTCGATATTTGAAACCGACCCGCTGAAAAGTGCGCCCGCACTGCGCCTGGAATTACTACGTATTTTCCCGCAGATCGAAGACGTCAAGCTCAGCCATAGCTGGATGGGGTTGGTTGGTTTCAGCTTCGATTACCTGCCGCATCTGGGCCAACAGGATGGCCTGTTTTATGCGATGGGCTACTGTGGGTCGGGAATATGTCTGGCCAGTTATCTTGGCAATCGACTCGGCTTGCAGGTACTGGGAAAATCCGAGGGTAAAATTGCCTTCAATGACATCAAATTTCAGACCCGCCCCTATTACTTTGGGAAACCATGGTTTCTGTCGGCGGCAGTTCAGTATTACCGGTTGCGGGATCGTTTTATCTAAGGAACCTCTGATCAATTCATGAATGAACGCGTTGTGCCCAAAATGATCAATATCTGCGTTGTGAAACTTAGCAATAGCCCTGCTATTACACAGCACAGGGAAGTGCCAGTGCCGCGGCGACAGGATGTCGACGAGCGGCCTTGCGTTCCACGCCTTGAAATTGATTATTTTGAATCACAACCCGATTCACCCAGAATTAATCAGAGGC
>PVMK01120841.1_pt1 | contig 10481 bp, 14 predicted proteins | sample 1853481 | NCBI WGS metagenome assembly PVMK01 (sample SAMN08533507, study PRJNA380276) | Marine sediment metagenome, whole genome shotgun sequencing project. | reverse complement strand
ATAAACGCCTGTTCCTGCCTGGCGGCAGACAGGTTAATGGCGTTTATTTTTTGTTGGGCGAAGTTGTTTTCTATCTCTTTCCCATCGATCTATTTTACTTAATGGCCCTACAGGACAAATATGTTCCTTTGTAGGTTTTTTTGTTATAAGAGACAAAAGGTGGGGAAATGCCCTCATCTCACACCCGGGCGTAGCAATTATAGATGCTATTACATATGACAAGCCTAAGTGGCCATATAAATAAATTAACATTAAGTAAACCAATCCCCCGGTAATTAAACCCAAAAAGTTGCCTGTGCTGAAATAATCAAAAGCGCTTGCCATTATCAATGCCAGAATGGCTGCAAGCTGCAACCTCTTTCCTGAATTAATTGAAAATCCAATATTTACAATATAAGGTAATAAGATAATACCATAGATAAGTCCAATCCATACCCCCCAATTATAATGGACAATATCATTGAAAAATATAGTTCTATTATAAACCAGGTAAGCAATAAAAGACAAGCAACCCATTCCAAGAAATAAGCGGAATAACCTACCTATTGGTCCAGGTTTATTAATAGTTCCGGATTGTACGAGATTTAGTTGAGTAGTCATCTATCAAAATTTTGCCTAATATAATAAACGCAATATTACGTTTATTCATATGAATAAGCAATTATTGCGTGTCGTTTAAGCTTCAAAATAATGTTTATTGTTATACTAACAAACCCTTTTTTACCAGTCTTTGTATTCTTAATCACACAAATGAAAATTAATACACTTGACAAATAGACACTATTTAGTATTTTAGCAGTTACTAATATAGTAGAGGATAAATTTATGAAAAGGAAAAATATACTGGTTGAAGGTCATCTCTGCATTGGTCCGCATTTTACAGATGAAGAGTTCAGTTTGATCAAAAAGAATATCAATCAGCTTGAAGGTTTAAACACTCTTGCGGATCTTCTCTCGGTTGTTGGAAATGCAGTACGATTGAAGATAGTCTATCTTCTTTATGCGCATAAAGAGTTATGTGTTTGCGATCTGGCAGAAATTTTGAATATGAGTGATTCTGCTATATCACAGCATTTGAGAAAACTTAAAGACATGTTTGTCGTCAAAAGCAGAAAGGATGCTCAAACAGTTTATTACTCTTTAGAAAGTAAATTGTTTTTGGATATTCTTTCTCAGTACTTTGTTATTCCAGGAGTTCAAAACAGATTTGATCTTATAAATCAGAATTAAGAGTTATTTAACAAGATTGTTTTCTATAAAATGTCTGGGAAACCGTTAAAACGGTTCTCTAATTAAATTACTTTTTAATTAACCCACGACTTAAGTCGTGGGTTAGTAGAGATTTGTTATCCAGCATTATAACCGTTTCAACGGTTTTAGAATATTTTAGAAGAAGTTATAAATAATCATTAATAATAATTACAGGAGACTAAAATGAAATGCTTATTAATTCTTTCAACATTGATAGTATTCGGATTAACAACAACAATCAGTGCACAATCCGAAACAAAAAGTGATGAAACAAAGGTTGAGACAAAAACTTATTCCGTTGAAGGTATGACCTGTCAGGGTTGTGTTAGTTCGATTGAGAGTAAACTTGGAAAGATTGACGGTGTAGAAAAGTATGAAGTCGATCTTGAAAAAGGTGAAGCTGTTGTTGAATTTGATCCTGAAAAAGTAAAAAGCGATGATATTGAAAAAGAATTTGAAGGCACATCATTTACCGTAACTGTTAAAGAAACGGAAACGGAAACAGATAAGCAGGAAGAATAGGAAGAACTATCCGTAACTCTGAGCGGAGCGAAGAGTCTCAAATTTAGCGAGGAATAGATTCTTCTCCGAAGTGCCTAATGTATCCCTTCTGGAGAGTCCTTCGGACAACGGTTTTGGATAAAGAAGATTAATAGATAACAGAATAAATTATGGAAACAAAAAAAACATCTGAAAAAAAATGGATAGGTGCCGGATTATTAGCCGCAGTTGCAGCATCACTTTGCTGTATTACACCCGTGCTGGCAGTATTGGGCGGTTTGGGAGGTATTGCATCAACTTTTTCCTGGCTCGATCCGTTGAGACCATATCTAATCGGATTTACAGCCATTGTGCTGGGCTATGCTTTTTACAATGCATACAAGCCAGAGAAAGAAGGAGAAGTAGACTGCGCCTGTGAGGATGATGAAAGTCCTGCGAAGAAAAATTTTCTCAATTCAAAAGCATTTCTCTGGGTTGTAACGAGTGTTAGTGTTTTGATGTTTGCTTTCCCTTCTTACTCTCACATCTTCTTCCCGAATACAAATAATAATATTGTTGTTGTAAATGAGAGTAACATTACCGAGGCAAAATTTTATATTGAAGGAATGACCTGCACCGGCTGTGAAGAATCGGTTGATTATGCGTTGGAAACTGAAGAAGGTGTAATTAGCGTAACTTCTTCTTACGAAACAGGAATTGCAGAAGTTAAGTTTGATAAATCGAAGGTTAAACCGGAACAACTTTCAAAAGCAGTGGAAGAAAAAGTTGGTTACAAAGTAAAAAGTTATGAAATAGTAAAAGATAAAGAAGGGATTATAAAATGAATGATAAAATAAAAATTGAAATTCAGCATTTTCGCGGCTGCCCCAACTCTCCTGAAATGATCCACAGAGTTAAAGAGGCAATAAAAGATAGCGAAGAAAAAATTGAGTATAACGAAGTTCTTGTTGAGAGTAATGAACTCGCCGAAAAATTAAAATTCAGAGGATCACCTACAGTACTTATCAACGGAGAAGATATTGAAGGAAGAAACGCACCGGAATCGGCGTCACTAAATTGCAGAGTTTATGAGAATGGACTTCCTGAAATTGAAGAAATTCGGAAAAGGATATTCAATTAGAAAATGAAATTCTTATCCTTTGGCATTTTGATTTATTTGTTATTCGCTAAATCATTAAATGCACAAGGTCCCCCCATCTTTACAGATTCACCTTTATTACTGGGACTTGAAGCGAATAAGAACCTTTGGTAAATATATTTCTACTGAATCAGGACAGACCTACATTCAGCCGATGATTGTTCCGTACAATGTTACAACAGATTTTCAAATAGGCGGGATCCAGCCGTATGTTTTCCGATCCCCTGACAATAGCGAAAGTCAATCAGGATTCGGAAATTTCACTTTGTTTGGTAAGTTTTCAATTATTCAAATTGATGGAAGGGCAAAAACATTCAGAGCGCTATTAAAATACACACAAACTTTTACAACCGGTGCTTCAAATGTAAGTGTTAATGCTAACGCTTCTCAGTTTTCTATTGTAACAGGATACGTAACAATAAATTACGGCATTTACGGAACTGTGGGTTATACATTTGTCTCAAATGATTTGCCCGATAACTTAATTTACAATTTTGCTTTCGGTTACCCGTTGCTGCCGCAAAAATATCCGCCGTTCCAGTTGAATATTTTTCTAGAACTGAACGGCACTACACACTTTGGATGTAGATCAGCACCTGACTTTTTGTATCGCCCCGGATTGCAATTGATGACATCAAGTACATTTTTAATTGAAACCGGAGTGCAAGTGCCTGTAATTGATGACAGGAACACAACAAAGTTTGCTTACACTTTAGGTATAAGATTTTTGTTTTTTTAATGAACGAAAGGATACGACGATGAAACTGATAATTAAGATATCTGTTATAATATTAGCCTTAGGATTCTCAGCATCACTCGCTCAATCTAATGAAGTGAAGATTAGAGTTGACGGTCTCTCCTGCCCGTTCTGTGCTTATGGCTTAGAGAAGAAGCTCAACGAATTGGATGGAGTTGATAGTATATTCATAGATTTCGAGGAGGGATTGGTAGTGATGCAGGTAACAGATTTGCAAAAAATTTCTGAAGAGGAAATAATAACAAAGATTGAAGAAGCCGGGTTTACTCCGGGGGAAATTGTTTTTACTGATAAAAATGAGAAGCCGGATAAGGATGATTGAATTCTTTAAAGGAAATTATTAAACCATTCCTGGTTAAACTAATTTCTTTACCGTATAGATTGATACCCGTTAAAAACCCCATCTTTTGATAACACAATTTGCCAAACCTGGTTTCTTCTTGCTCTAAATGTTCCTGCGAGGAATAACAAATAATACTTCCACATTCTGTAGAACCGTTGATTGTATTTGTTTTCTATTTTATCATAGTTGTTATCAAAATTATTAAACCAGCTCATTAATGTTTTATCGTAATCTGCGCCAAAGTTGTGCCAATCTTCCATAATAAATAAATTTTCAATTGCTTTACCAAATTGTGCAATCGATGGAAGCATACCATCAGGGAAAATGTATTTGTTCATCCAGGCATCAGCAGCTCTTTCTGATATTTTGTTTCCGATGGTGTGCAAAAGAAATAGTCCGTTATCATTTAAGCATTTGTTAGCAACTTCAAAATATGTTCTATAGTTTTTATAGCCAACATGTTCTATCATTCCTACCGAGACAATGTGATCGAACTTTTCATTAAGGTCTCTGTAATCCTGAAGACGGAATTCAACGGGAAGACCTTTACATAACTCTTTACCAAGAGTAAACTGCTCCTTAGAAACAGTAATACCAACAACGGTTACATCATATTTTTCTGCAGCATATTTGCCGAATGCTCCCCATCCGCAGCCGATATCCAGCACACGCATACCGGGTTTCAGGTTAAGCTTTCTGCAAATCAGTTCGAGCTTATTTTCCTGTGCCTCATTGAGCGAATCAGCATTTTTCCAATATGCGCAGCTATAGTTCATTCTTTTATCAAGCATATTTTGGAAAAGATCATTCCCGAGATCGTAATGTTTCTCACCGATATTGAAAGCTTTTTTGTAGGATTGAAGATTTATAATCTTCGCTAAAAGAATATGGTAGGTGATAGAAAAATTCCGCTTTACTTTTTCGTCCAGCTTTGTACGGATAACTTTACAAATCATCTCATCTATTTGTGCGCAGTCCCACCATCCATCCATATACGATTCGCCGATACCAAGCTCAACTTTTGCTAATGCGCGTTTATAGAATTCTTTGTTATGAACCCGAATGTCCCACGGATTGCTCCCGTTTATTTCTATGCCAGCGAGAGCAAAAATTTCCCGCACAGTTTTTTCAAATTTATTTGAGCTCATGATGTCCCTCCTTAAATAATATAAAATTATTTAACTAAAATTCAACAATGAATCAAGTTTTAATAATTATGCTGTAGCACCTCCGCAGCTTGAACCGGCCCCGGCTGTACAACCATAACAATGCTGCCCTGTAACAATTCGTCTGTTTTTGATCAGCGAAGCATTAAAATCTTTTAAATGGGATGGTGCCCCGTGATCCATATTCATTTCGAGCATCTGGTTGAAATCACAATCGAACAATTGCCCGTCCCATCCAACTGATATCGTGAATTTACACATTACATTTGAAGCTGCAACAGGGTTAAAAGAATCCACAAGCTTTTTCATATAAGCATCATAATTTCCTGACTGAAGAAGATAATCTAAAAAACGGCTGATGGGCAAATTTGTAATTGTATAAAGATTGTTGAATTCAAGATCAAAATTAGCTTTCAGTTCTCTCTTATAATCCTGCTCAAGTTCTGTTTGAGAAGGCGGAAGAAAGGCGCCTACAGGATTGTAAACAAGATGAAATTTTAATTCTTCATCTTCCTTACCATAACCGAGTGCATTAAGTTTTTTCATTGCGGCTATTGATTTATCAAAAACCCCGTCTCCTCTCTGCCTATCAGTAAATGATTTTTTATAGTACGGCAAAGATGAAACAATTTCCACTTTATGATTAGCCATGAACTCAGCATAATCTTCAAAACCATTTGCTTCTAAAATTGTAAGGTTAGATCTAACTATGACATGGCGATCAAGTTTTTTGACTTCATCAACAAACCATTTGAAATTTGGGTTCATTTCAGGAGCGCCGCCTGTAAGATCAACAGTCGGGATATCATGCGCAGTAAGAATATCCAAACATTCCTGCATAGTTTCTTGGTCATGATTTCTTTCCTATCGGGTCCGGCATCAACGTGGCAATGTTTGCAAACCTGGTTGCACATCTTCCCAAGATTTATCTGAAAGATTTCTAACTCGGTAGCTTTTAAAGGTCCTTCACCAACCAATTCATATTTGTCATCAAAATGCGGGAAGATCGCCCTCGTGATTTATTATTTTTAACTGCTCGTTTGCCAGAGCAAGATTTTCCCCAAATGCTTTCATACTTTTATGTCGTGCCTGCATTACTATCCTTAAAATAAATTCTTTTACATTGTTAGTTTTTCATTTACATTTTTCATCTGCACACCATGAACTAAAGATGCACCGCCGCGAATTGCACTTGCAACATGTACAGCTTCTGTCATCTGTTCGAGATCTGCGCCTTTTTCAAGACTTGCCTCGGTATATGCATCAATACAATAAGGGCACTGAATTGCATGTGCAACAGCTAATGCAATTAACGCTTTTTCCCGTTCACTCAGTGCACCTGCTTTGAATACAGCACCGTACCACTCGCTGAATTTTTTCCATAGCTCGGGAGCTCCTTCGCCTATCTCACCAAATTTTAGTAGGTCTTTTGGATCGTAATATGTTTCCATAAAATTCCCTTGGAATAGTTTAAATGTGAAAATAATCTGATTAAATGATTTAGTTCAGAAGTGGATCTATCTAAGAGGAGGAGGTTTCTGCCATATGGTTCGGTACGATTTAATTGAAATGTAAGTGACCGAATAAACCGTAAGCAGTAATAAGTAAGAAGTAAGCAACTCCCTCAAGAGCAAACAAAAATGAATGTTAGATGTTTTACATCTCTCAACCCAACGGATTAAATCAGCATAATCATCAATGTCATTCAACGTTTCGAGTAGTACGTGGGAGTAATGCGATTTATTAATATTAGTTAGTAGTTGGGATAAAACTTTATCGGAATACCATTTTACATTATCAAAAATTCTTTCATCTATCTTTTTAATAGCAATCAGGTAGAAACCACCATCAGTTGACGGTCCGATAACGAAATCACTCTGATTTAGCGCATTAAAAGATTGTTGAATTGTATCCGGCGTAAGATCGGGGCAATCATCACCTACAATTATTATTTCGTTATAACCAATATTAAAAACATCAGAAATTGTATTCTTCAATCGTTCATCAAAACCGTAACCATTCTGTTTTATGAACTGAGCGTTTTCCAAAAAACCTTTTTGTGAAGAGGAAACAACCAGATCAAAATTAATGTATCGCTTTGCACTCTGAATAGTATCTAAAGTATGATCGAACAAGGATTTAAAAATAGCAGAATTGTTTAACCGAACATTTGCAATCCTTTTTATTCCCGATTCATTATTGGGCGATAATGAAAATAAAACCACTGCCCGTTTAGTATGTCTGTTAATTCTGCTCAATTAAAAATAATAAGGTTATAAAAATTAGTGAATAATAATTTCAGTTATAATTTATGAGTTTTATTGTTTCTCTGCAATCAATATTTCACTGCTTATTTAATTGCCAATTGTATCTCATATATTTTATTGTGATTTCATTTTCATTTAAGAATTTTGCATCACTTTCATTCATAAAATGAATTGCCATTTCTTTTAGAGAGCCATACTTCTTTACAAAGTTATCTTTAAACCATTTAAATACTTCCGATAGGTAAAGAATTTTGTTTTCCCTATCTAATTTGTTTTTTGTCGGATCATTTAAAAATGCCTTTGCATTTACTTCAAGCTGTTCATAAACACTTTCGCTTTCATAAGCCGCGTTTATTAGTTTCGGACAGCTAACCGCAGCACATACTAACCCGAAATGACTTAAGGTTGTTTCAATTTTTAATGCATATTTATGTTCAAGTTCATCGAGTGTGATTTCTTTACCTGCAATAGTATGTTTAATTTTGTTGAAGAAACCATACACATCCATGGGAGAATTTATCGGCAAATGATCCAGCACATTTTTAATTACTGTAGCATTATAGGCGTTAATGTAAAATGTAAGCTTATCTTCGTTTGTTAATTTATTAAGGTCGGCATTTTCAATTGCATTAAGATAAGTTGCAAACTTCTGGTTGTTTATAAATGCTGAATAATTAACCATACCACTCCCATCAACATAATTTTTTAGCAGAGCATCAAATATTGAATGATCTAATTTATTTGATTGTGCATTACTGCAAGTAATAATAAACAGTAACGGAATGATGAGAACAAGAAGTTTATTCATTATAATCCTTTTAAAATCCTTTATTGATGATAGCAATATGAATAAAAAAAAGAGAAAAGTCAGCAACGAAATTTAAAAGTGTAAGTTCCATTACAATTATTTTTTAGATGAGCTTTTGTAATTTCCTTTTTGTACCATCATAACGCCGGAAAAGATTAAAGCGGCTGCAAATAGTATGTTGATTGATAAGTCTTCGTTAAGAATATACCATCCAAGTATTAATGCAATTATTGGATTGATATATGCATAAGTTGAAACCAAAGAAAGTGGCAGATGCTGAATCGCATATATGTAAGATGCATAACCGAATATAGAACCGAAAACAACTAAATATGCAATAGATAAAAATCCATTTTGAGTTAAATGAAAGTTATTGTGTTCGCCGAGAATTAATCCCAGCAAAGTTTGTAATGCTCCGGCAATCAACATTTGTATTGAAGCGCCCATCATTGGATGAACCGAGATTTTTTTATACTTTGAATAAATACTGCCGAGAGACCAGGCAATAACCGCACCCATCAATGCGAACATACCAAGCAAGTAACTGCCTTGCATCCAATGCTGCAAATCTTTTGCGAACATCATAAAAACTCCTGAAAGACCAAGAAGCAATCCTATAAAAATATAGCGGTTAAATTTCGGTCCTTTTGGTAATAATGATTCAAACCCTACCATACAGAAGGGAAGAGTTGTTATAAGAAGTGCTGCCAATCCGCTCGTGATCCATTGTTCGGCGACAACAACCAACCCGTTTGCTATACCTAACAAAGCAATACCAACAACAGCAAGATGTTTTATTTCATTTTTTGGCGGCAGTTTGTTTCCCATCAACCTTTGAATAGAAACTAAAATTAGTCCGGCAGCAATCCATCGTGAGCCGGCAAAAAGCATTGGGGGGAGGTCAGTAACACCTATTCTTATTGCAAGGTATGTAGTTCCCCAAATAATGCAAATTGCAATCCAGGCGATGTAAGCTCTTAATGGTGGTTTATTCATTATAGAAATTTTTATACATTTATTTTGAGTTGCGAATATACGACAAAGTTTATTAATGGAAGGTAATAAGGATGAAGGGGAGCTCATCTATAATTGAACTCCTTTGAAATATTATTAATGATGATGGTAATACCCGGGGGATTCTTCCGGGTCTTTTATAAAAAATAATAGGTACAGTACTAAAATTATTATGATACCCTTACTTTATTTTTCATTACCCTTTACCTAATTTTCACGATTGATTTTTGATAAACATTATTTTAATACATAAATGATTTAGGAGAAAGAAATGACAACCATAGTAGATATAGTTGGTAGAGAAATATTGGATTCCAGAGGGAATCCCACAGTAGAAGCAGAAGTTTTACTTGAAAGCGGAGTTATCGGCAGGGCGGCTGTTCCCAGCGGAGCATCAACCGGTGAACACGAAGCTGTGGAGTTGAGAGACGGTGATAAAAACAGGTATGGCGGTAAGGGTGTACTAAAAGCAGTTGAAAATATTAATGAAAAGATAGCAGATGAATTGATTGACTTTGATGCAGCAGACCAGGTTGGAATAGATCAATTTTTAATTAATCTTGATGGTACAGAAAACAAATCCAATCTTGGTGCAAATGCAATGCTTGCAATTTCGCTTGCCTGTACAAAAGCTGCGGCTGAAACTCTTGATTTACCACTGTACCGGTATATTGGTGGAACAAACGCCAGAACTTTACCTGTACCGATGATGAACATTCTTAACGGAGGAAAGCATGCAGATAATAATGTTGATTTTCAGGAGTTTATGGTAATGCCGGTTGGTGCACCAAATTTTGCTGAAGCATTAAGAATGGGAACAGAAACATTTCATGTTTTAAAATCGGTGTTGAAGAAAAAAGGTTACAATACTTCTGTTGGTGATGAAGGCGGATTTGCACCAAATCTTAAATCGAATGATGAAGCAATTGAGTTGATATTAGAAGCTATCAATAAAACAGGATATAAAGTTGGTGATGAGATTGCCATTGCCCTCGATCCTGCTTCCAGCGAAATGTATTTGAGCGATAAAAAATCTTATCAATTCTTTAAATCCGATAAATCAGAAAAATCATCCGAAGAAATGGTTGAGTATTATGCAAACTGGGTTAATCAATATCCAATTGTATCGCTTGAAGATGCGCTGGCAGAAGATGACTGGGATGGATGGAAATTATTAACAGACAAATTAGGGGATAAGATACAATTAGTGGGTGACGACATTTTTGTAACTAATAC
>PVMK01119458.1_pt1 | contig 10481 bp, 10 predicted proteins | sample 1853481 | NCBI WGS metagenome assembly PVMK01 (sample SAMN08533507, study PRJNA380276) | Marine sediment metagenome, whole genome shotgun sequencing project. | reverse complement strand
GCCAAAGGCCTTTGAAGATTATGTTAAACAACGTGAAAAAGAAATAGAACTATTAAAGACTGTTCCGCCCAGGCTTGTGCCATTTTTCAAAATTGAAGTGGGCCAGTATTTTGAACGCTTAAGGCAGCAGTCTGACAGTATAAATAATTGATAATCAACAATATAAGACAAAATGTGCTCATGCAAAATATAAATATCCAGATTCCGTCATTGTCCGATAACATCCGGATTATTGAGAGCTTCATTGATAATGCCAAAGAAAAATTTCAACTTAATGATGACATCTATGGCAATATCATGATTTCTGTAACTGAGTCTGTGAACAATGCCATTAAGCATGGCAATAAAAATATCACCTCCAAGAATGTTTCTATTTCGCTAATTCTAAACGAAAGTCTACTCAAGTTTCGAATTGAAGATGAGGGTATAGGTTTTGATTATCATAATCTCCCAGACCCGACGGCCCCGGAGAATATTGAGAAGCCGGGTGGTCGTGGAATCTTTCTAATGAAACACCTGGCAGATGAGGTTATTTTCTCGGAAAATGGCAGTGTGGTTGAATTAGTTTTTTACATAGAGTAAAGTCCTTTCGTTTGGCCATACATTTTTTTACTGAAAACATATCCTTTACCCTAAACGAGGAAGCCAAGACCGTTGCCTGGATAGAACAAGTGTTGGGTGGAGAAGGCTACAAGGCCCAAAATATTAATTATATCTTCTGCGATGATAACCACTTATTAAAACTGAATCAGCAATATCTAAAACACGATACATTTACCGACATAATTACTTTTGATCATTCGGAACAGACGAAAGACCTCGAAGCAGATATATATATCAGTATAGACCGGGTACGAGAAAACGCTGACTCTCTTAAGAAGAATTTTGGCGACGAGTTGCACCGGGTAATTATACACGGCCTGCTTCACCTAATAGGTTTGCAAGATAAGACCGAGTCCGAAAAGCAAGAAATGCGCAAAAAAGAAGATGCTTGCTTATCTTTGCGCTGATTTTCAGCAATGTTTCACGTGAAACATGTTATTGATTACTAATTGTTCCACGTGGAACATAATACCAGATGTTTAAGAAATACGATGTAATTGTAGTTGGGGCCGGCCATGCCGGATGTGAAGCGGCTGCCGCAGCTGCTAATATGGGTTCGCGCGTATTGCTAATTACCATGAACATGGGCACCATTGCGCAAATGTCATGCAACCCAGCCATGGGTGGTGTAGCCAAAGGACAAATTGTACGAGAAATTGATGCCTTAGGTGGGCTTTCAGGTATTATCAGTGATAAGTCGATGATTCAGTTTAGGATGCTAAACAAATCAAAAGGTCCTGCCATGTGGAGTCCTAGAACTCAAAACGATAGGGTGCTGTTTGCCCAGGAGTGGCGTCTTGCTCTGGAAAAAGTGGAGAACCTTGACTTCTGGCAAGAAATGGTTGTAGGCATACTTACCAAAGCGGGTAAGATAACCGGCGTTAAAACTGCTATGGGAATAGAGATTAATGCGCGTTCAGTAATTCTTACCAATGGCACCTTTCTTAACGGCAAAATACATATTGGTGAAAAACAGTTCGGCGGCGGCAGAACCGGCGAGCACGCTGCCCATGGTATCACCGAGAACCTCGAAGCCTTGGGCTTTGAGTCTGGGCGGATGAAAACAGGTACGCCGCCGAGAATTGATGGTCGTTCGCTGGATTACAGTAAAATGGAAGAGCAGAAGGGTGATGAAAATCCTGAGAAGTTTTCCTTCACCGACACTAAACCTCTTGTTAAACAAAGAAGTTGCCATATCACCTATACCAACCCAACCGTACACGGTCTGCTTGAAGAGGGTTTCGCGAAGTCACCTATGTATGCCGGTCGTATTCAGGGGGTGGGTCCGCGTTATTGTCCTTCTATTGAAGATAAAATTAGCCGCTTTGCCGAAAGGGAGCGTCATCAACTATTTGTTGAGCCTGAAGGTGGAACACGGTAGAGGTGTACGTAAACGGTTTTTCAACATCGCTACCGGAAGAAACTCAATATAAAGCGCTTACCCGGGTACCCGGCTTTGAGCATGCCAAAATGTTTAGGCCCGGCTATGCTATTGAATATGATTATTTTCCGCCGACTCAATTAAAACTAACCCTGGAAACAAAACTAGTTGAGAACCTTTACTTTGCTGGTCAGATAAATGGCACCACAGGATATGAAGAGGCCGGCAGCCAGGGACTCATGGCGGGTATTAATGCGCATAATAAAATCCATAACATTAAACCGTTTATATTAAAGCGTTCGGAGGCTTACATTGGCGTACTGATAGACGACCTGATAAATAAAGGTACTGATGAACCATACCGAATGTTTACTTCCAGAGCAGAGTTTAGGATTTTATTGCGCCAGGATAATGCCGATTTACGCCTTACTGAAAAGGGTTATGACCTCGGGCTAGCCAGCGAAGAAAGGCTTAAGAACGTAGTTGAGAAGAAACAACATGTAGAAAAACTCATCCGAGAGCTTAATGAGAAAAAACTGAGGCCTGCAATAGTTAATGATAAGCTCCCTCAATTTAATACCACGCCCTTAAAAGAAGGCACCAGCGTAAAGAAGCTTATTCTGCGTCCTGAAATAGGTCTTAATGAGGTTAGGCAACTTAGCGAAGATGTGAACAAATATCTGGCAGAATATGACAGGGAAATTTTGGAACAAGCCGAAATTCAAATAAAATATGAAACCTATATAGATAAGGAGCATCAACTCGCCATAAAAATGGAGTCGCTGGATTTGAAGAAAATTGACACTGATTTTGATTACGATATAATCAAAGCACTAAGCGCCGAGTCCCGAGAAAAGCTGAAATCAATAAGGCCATTAAACCTTGGCCAGGCTAGTAGAATAAGTGGTGTTAACCCGGCTGATATTTCTGTACTCATGGTTTATCTTAATAAGTAATACCCCATGAACTTAGACCAGTGCCCTGTTTGCCATAGCGATAATATAAACCACATAATTACTGCCAAAGACTTTCTGGTGTCCAGCGAAGAATTTCAGATCTCTGGCTGTCAGGAATGTGGCCTAAGGTTTACAAATCCCAGGCCCGATGATGACCAGCTCGCCAGCTACTATGATTCTAACGAGTACATTTCTCATAGTGACGAAGGAACTACGCTAGTAAGTAGTCTGTATAAAATTGCCCGTACTTTTACCCTGAGAAGGAAAAGGAAGCTTCTTGAAAAGCTAAGTAAAAGTAAGCGCTTGCTTGACGTAGGATGTGGAACCGGTCACTTTCTCAATTACTGCCAACAACATGGTTGGTTGATAAGTGGTGTTGAGCCAAACGAAATGGCCCGTAAACAGGCAGAAGCTAAAACCAATATTATAATCCAAGAAAACCTTTCAGAAATCGTAAATACATCTTATGAGGTAATTACCCTTTGGCATGTTCTTGAGCATCTTCCTGATCTTGAGCAAACTATAAACCAGCTTAAATCTTTGCTGGCGCCGGGCGGGGTTCTAATCATTGCAGTACCTAATTTTGAAGCTTATGAAGCATCGGTATTTAAAGAGCATTGGGCCGCCTATGATGTGCCCAGACATCTATATCATTTTAACCGTAATGCTGTTGAACGCCTGGCCAATAATCATGGCCTGAAAATTGCCAGAATATATCCAATGAAACTAGATTCATTTTATATAAGCCTACTAAGTAACAAGAATAAAACCAATAGCAGTAAATATGTAAAATCTTTTGTAACTGGCTTATTATCAAATATTTACGCCATAAAAACAAAAAATTATTCTAGTTTGATTTATCAAATTGAAAGAAGTGAAGAATAATAATTATTTCATCCTGTTAATAATAATAATTTGGGGTTGTGCCAACAGAATATCCCCAACTGGCGGACCTAGAGATGAAGATCCTCCTAAAGTAATAGTCAGTACCCCACAATACGGAGAACGTAACTACCACAGTCTGGATATCACTATAGAATTCAACGAGTTTATTAATGTTAAAAATCTGAAAGATCAATTGATAATTACTCCTAGGATCGATAGTGACTATGATTACAAAATCAGGAAAAGAATAATATCACTGGAGTTTGAAGAACCTTTTGCTGATAGTACAACATACACCTTAAATTTCAGAGAAGGTATTATAGATATTACCGAAAGCAATCCTGCAGAAAATATGCTGCTCGCATTTAGTACAGGAAATCTACTTGACACGCTGGAGATATCCGGCACTTTGGTTAATTTACTAACCAAGAATCCAATAAAAGATGCTGTTGTTGGTTTATATCCTCTAGATGATACTTTAGATGTTTTTACCGGGCCTCCTTATTATTTCACCCAAACCAATGAAGCAGGCAATTATAAATTTAATAATATTAAAGACGGAAAATATCGTCTTTATGCTTTTGATGATGGAAATAAAAATTTAACCTGCGAGTGAGATCTGGAAGGCTATGCTTTCCTTGCACAAACAATTAACCTGGACACAGCCTATGTTGCCGATACATTAAATTTACAGTTTTTAAATATTGATACACTTGAATTAACCCGGACAAGAACTTCTGGAATATATTTTAATGTTTTTGCCAATAAGTACCTCACCTACACTAAGCTACAAGCAGACAACGACAGCACCATTATATTTAAATATGATGATGACCATAAAGGGCTGAAACTATATAACACTTTCCCTATCAACGACAGCCTTAAAATTTATATTGAATTACAGGACTCGTTAGGTATTGTAGTCCAGGATACTTTCTATCTTAAATATGCAGAGTCAACCCGTAAACCCGATGAGTTTAAAGTCGTACTTGATCAGCCTGTTGCTTCACAAACAAAGAAAACAATACAGGGTGAAATTACTTTCGACAAACCTTTACAACAAATATTAATGGATAGTATCATCATTAAAAGAGATAGCCTTGAGCAATACAATGTCTTCAACACATTCTCATATGAGTTTGATTCTTTAGAACATATACTCAAGTATACCATTGATATACCCCAAGCTATTTTAGACTCATTAAATATAAAACCGAAAACAACCGGAGCACCACCAATCAGAGGTGCTCCTAAATCTTCATCAACCGCCAAGTATACACTTAGTATACCCGCGGCTTCTTTTATAAGTATTGAGAACGATTCTTCTGAAGCATTTAACAAACAGATCAAATTTATAAATCCTTCCCTTACCGGCTTGATTAATGGCAGCATTACCTCCACATATAACTCATTTATTATTCAACTACTTGATTCTAAAATGAAGGTTATCAAGGAACATAAAAATGGTAAAGCATATGTTTTTAAAGAAGTATCACCTGGAGAATATTACCTTAGAATTCTTGTAGATGAAAACAATAATGGTGAATGGGATATGGCTGATATAAGAGAAAATATACCCGCCGAAAAAGTAGTTGTTTACGAAGATGAATCCGGAACACGTAAAACTGTTATTCGTGCTAATTGGGAAGTAACTATTGATCTTTTCTTCTAGCTCAGTTAAATTATACCCCATAATTACTGCTAATCATTATACTGTTAGTAATCAGGTAGTATGTGAATATATGTGTGTATAAAAAAGAAGTTATACACACTAACATCCCGGATTAATTATAAACTAGATAATATTCGTAGTTATCCCTATTTCATCTACATTATTAAATTTTATAACATATATATGCACCACCATAAACTAAAGAATTTATCCACACAGTGGTTGTACACAATTACTATACTTGCAGATTAATAATTTGATCTTCAATAAGTTAAATGTTAACAAACATGTTTAGTAATCCGTATAAATAATCACTTTATAAACAATTGATAAAAACAAAATAAATAGAGTTTCTTATCCACATATCCACAGCCCTAATAATTTATAATAGTTTTTAATTAATAGTTTATTATAATAATATAGTAGATAATATATGTTAGTAACTCAATCACGATACCTGTTTTTTTTATTTATCTTCTTGATAAGTTCGATAAGTTATGCCCAGCAACAATCTGTACAGTTGGCCAATGAATACTATCGTATGGGTGAGGTGGATAAGGCTAAATCAATGTACGAATCATTAGCCAAGAGTAATCGAAACATTCCTTTGATTCACCAAAACTATTTAAATGTGCTGCTTGACCTTGATGATTTTAAGGAAGCCTATAAGTACATCAATAAAGTTTTAAAATGGTATCCACAGAATACTAACTATCAAATAGATAAAGGACTGATTATACAACGAGAGGGTAAAGAAGAAGAGGCCAAAAAGTATTTCTATACATTAATAGAAACAATGAGCGTGGACCGCTATCAAACGAGGCGAGCGGTACAGTATATGCTACGACGCCAGCTAATAGATTATGCTATTCTAGCCTTAGAGACTGCCCGCGCCATGGCAAACGATCCATATTTATTCGCTATAGATCTGGCTAATATTTACCGGCTACAAAACAATAAACAGAAAATGGTGGACGAGTATTTAAACTTTGCCATACAGAATCCGCGAAATCTTCAATATGTAAAAAATACTTTTCAGGTATTGCTCACCGAACCTGAAGATTTAGAAAGCCTGGAGAGAATGTTGTTCGAAATGGTACAAACCAATCCAAACAATGATGTTTATACAGAAATGCTCATTTGGGTAAGCTTACAACAAAAGAATTTTTATGGAGCGTTTATTCAAGCCAGGGCAGTGGATAAACGGCTGCAAATGGGCGGGGCGAAAATTTTGAATGTTGGTGTTATTGCCTTAAGCAATAAAGATTTTGCCAACGCCATAAAAATATTTGATTATTTAGCCAGCAATTATCCAGAATCCAATATAGCTATTCAAGCCCAATTGTATAGAATCAAAGCCCGCGAGAATTTAGTTAAAACAACCTACCCGGTAGACTTGCATGAAGTTGGCAAACTGATTATTGAATATAACGGTTTTATTAATTCATTTGCAAATAATTATTCAACCAGTCAGGCAAAGCTAAATAAGGCGCGATTATTTGCTTTTTATCTCAACCGCAATGATTCAGCTATCAGTATTCTTCAGGATTTAATAAAATCGGCCAGGATAAACCAAAGTTTGATTGCCGAGGCCAAGCTGGATCTGGCTGATATCTTTTTATTGGACGACCAACCATGGGAATCAGCATTGTTATATGCGCAGGTTGATAAGACCATGAAAGAATCAGCGCTTGGTTATGAAGCTAAACTGAGAAATGCCAAGCTGGCCTATTACCGGGGAAATTTTCAACTTGCTCAGGAATACCTCGATATTCTAAAACTAGCTACCAGCAGAGAGATCGCCAACGACGCGCTTGAGCTAAGTATTTTTATCCAGAGTAATATTGCTTTCGATACCACAACAGAGGCATTGTCCAGATACGCAGACGTTGAGATGCTTTTGTTTCAACACAAAACAACCGCAGCACTGGTAGAAATAGATTCGATGTTAGTGGATTTACCGGGGCATGACCTTACCGACGACTTACTGTATGTTAAAGCAGATATTAAGAAGCAGCAGGGAGAGTTTAATGAAGCGGCAGAATTATTAAATAGGATAGTTGAAGAATATGGTAAAGGCCTACTCGGGGCCAGGTCTTATTTTGAGCTGGGTATGCTTTATGAGAATAATATTAAGGACAAGGATAAAGCGCTTGAATTGTATAATGACTTTTTAAAGAAATACCCCGGCAGTATTTATACTACAGAAGTGCGTAAACGGTTTAGGGTTCTCCGCGGAGACGCGCATTTTGTTGAAGAACCACCAGCGATTAATTAGTTAAACTTTAACGTTGGTGAATTTGAGATGCACCAAATGGGTAGTTATAGAATTGGTTTCGTTGTTGTAACTTTGATATAATGGACAAGAAAGAAATTATTAAGGAATATAGTAATGGTGACTTTACCATTGTATGGAAACCAGGCATTTGTATTCATGCGGAGATTTGTGCAAAAACATTACCACAGGTTTATAATCCTGATATTCGACCATGGATAAAGGCTGAGAATGCTTCGGTTGGTGAATTAACAGTTCAAATTGATCAATGTCCTTCTGGCGCCCTGAGCTATTATACCAAAGGCGAAGAAAACACCGAAGCAGAGGCACAGGATACAAAGGTAGATGTTCGTGCCAATGGGCCATTATTGATTACCGGTAATTTAATGGTTACTGATGCTGAAGGGAATTCAGTTTTAAAAACCAAGAAAACCGCTTTTTGTCGCTGCGGAGCTTCAAGCAATAAGCCCTATTGCGATGGCACGCATGCCAAAATTAATTTTGTAGGGTAAAAACGCATCTTTAAACAATTTCTTGCGAATGAAATTCTTGGTGCAATAGGGGATTAAATCCTATGCATCTCTATTTTTTAACAATTAAGCCTTGGCAATTATTGAACTTTATATTTCTCTAATCTGTTAATATTCCCCCTGCAATCAGCTTTTCATATTTAATGCGATCACAAAAGATGCGTCTGCTATGGATTCTTATTTTCATTGGCTTATCGATAGAAACCAATGCTCAAGTTCGGCGAGAGATAAAATATGAACAGTTAAAGTTTATCAGGTTCGGCTCCCAAAACGATCTTTATCAACGAAAGAATCAATCCGACAAATATTTTAGTGTAGGAAGTACTATTGAGTTACGCCATCCGGTATTTAATAATATCGTTACCCAAAAGCTGCTTCTTGGCCTAAAAAATTCAGTAGCCAATGAATATGGCGTAGAGATTGAACAACTAGGATTTACACCAACCAAAATAGACTTAGTGGCTATTGACGCGGCAGATAGACCATATGCCGGTTTGCTATATGCCAACTTTTATAGAATTTCATCTAATCTAAAACGAGGTTTGCGAGTTCGCTCTTCTCTTAAAGTTGGTGTCATGGGTCCGGCATCGGGAATGGAGCAAGTACAGAAATTTGTTCATCGGGTAATAGGAGATACCGAGCCTATTGGTTGGGAAACCCAAATAGGCAATTCGTTAATGGTGGATTATACTTTTAAGATTACCCAGGAACTGCCAATTAATTTGTCCTATTTGGAAGTTAGCGCTGCTGCCGATACGGAACTTGGTTCTATCTTTAATTTGCTAGGCTTTGGCATGGAATTTAAGCTTGGTTTGTTAAATAATTTTGATTTGCATAGCAATCCTCATTCACGATTAGCCAACTTAAACATGCAACGCAGGACAGGGCGAAAATTTCAGCTTTATGCATTTTTACAGCCACGTGTGAGCTATGTAATTTATGACGGTACTGTTTCGGGAGGACTTATCCCTCTACAGGAAAGTCCACATACTTTAGCTCTTTCGGCATCAGAATCCATGCTGTTTTTTTTAAGCTATGGAATAACTACCCAATTTAAAAACATTATGTTCCGTTATAGGCGCGTACTTAGGTCCGATCGTTTTATCGAAGGTGATGGATTTTTCCAGGGCGATCAATTTAGCTGGGGGGAAGTTGATTTCGTGTTTCTTTTTTAAAGCACTATGTACTGAACAATAGGTTTAATAATAATACTATATAGGCCTATAATTACATAATAGTTACTTTTGAGGTTAAACCATTATATATGCGCGATAGTCAATATATCTTTATGTTAACAAATTGGCTATGCTTCGAAATATCAGACTCAAGATAATTTTATTATTGGTAATGCTCATTGCTAACACATCTTTGGCTCATGAAGCACAAGTAACCAAGATAAACCTAAGCGGCTATTTATTTGGTTAATGGGTTTATCAAGGAATCGGCAAAACCTTGTTGATAATAATCTCCTGCATACCAACGATCATTTTTCTAGTCCATTCAAGCAATCAAAACGGTCTTTATTAGTGTATATTGACTACATTTAACCCACAGTTTTAGTCTGTTGAACTATAACTTATTTGTTCTTAATTCCTAGCCATTATGTCTAATAACAGAAGAGAATTTATCAAGAAAATAGGTCTCGCGGGTGCAACAGTTGCTGTTAGTGCCGGCAGCGTTTTTTCCGAAGCCAAGAAGTCGGTCTCCTTTCTAAAAAGGTCGAATCCTATAGCGCCATCACAAAATTTGAATATTGCCTTAATAGGTGCCGGCGGCATGGGTAGCGAAGACACCAAAACAGCCCTCCGCCATGAAGGCATAAAATTAGTGGCAGTGTGTGATTTATATCAGGGAAGAATTAAGAAGGCAAAAGAAACCTGGGGAGATGATATTTTTACTACCAACGATTATAAGGATATTCTGAAGCGAGACGATGTTGATGTAGTTATCATAGGCACGCCGGATCACTGGCATAAACAAATATCTATTGATGCCCTCACTGCGGGCAAGCATGTGTATTGTGAAAAACCCATGGTTCATTCGGTTGATGAAGGCCAGGAAGTGATTGCCGCCTGGAAAAAATCTGGTAAGATAATGATGGTGGGTAGCCAGGGTATGTCTTCTTTGGGAAACGAAAAAGCCAAGGAATTATTAGCTGCGGGAGCTATTGGCGAAATTA
>PVMK01116675.1_pt1 | contig 10482 bp, 10 predicted proteins | sample 1853481 | NCBI WGS metagenome assembly PVMK01 (sample SAMN08533507, study PRJNA380276) | Marine sediment metagenome, whole genome shotgun sequencing project. | reverse complement strand
GTTTACGCTCCACCGACCGTTGATCACCGATAGCTAGATTCGCATCCCTAAATTCCGGGGAGGTCGGTCGGTACTCGGCGCATCGTCGCCTGCTCGATGGGCCGAGTACCTTCTGAATCAGACCCGAAAACGCTTGAGTTTCTTGGGGACCAACTCGTTCTTCAGGGTGGTGTATTGGGGAAGCCCGCCCTTGTAGGTCGGGTAGTCTTCGCCCTCGATCAGTGGCTGCAGGTAGGTTCGGGCGCGTTCGGTGATGCCGAAGCCATCGCGGGTGATGAAGTTTCGGGGCATCGATTTTTCGACATTGGCGACCTTCGCCAAGGGTACCTCGCCGATTGTCCAGCGGTAGGGTTTGTCTCGCTTGCGCACGATCACCGGCATGACGGCACTCTTGCCGGCCAACGCCAGATCGACCGCGGCAGCGCCCAGCGCGTAGGCCTGCTCGACGTCGGTCGCTGATGCAATGTGCCGGGCGGCGCGCTGCAGGTAGTCGGCGACGGCCCAGTGATATTTGTAGCCCAATTCCTCCCTGATCATCGTCGCCAACGTCGGCGCGACACCCCCGAGTTGGGCGTGGCCAAAGGCATCCGTGGTTCCAGCTTCCGCCAGAAACGCACCGTCGGGGTATCGGGCGCCCTCTGATGCGACCACCACGCAGTAGCCGACCTTGCGCACGGTTGCGCGTACCTTGCGCAGAAACCTGGCCCGATCGAAGGCGATCTCCGGAAACAGAATGACATGCGGCGCCGCCTCCGGGTGGTCCTTCGCCAGACCAGAGGCCGCAGCGATCCATCCGGCGTGGCGACCCATGACCTCCATGACGAACACCTTGGTCGACGTGTCGCACATTGAGGCGACATCCAGGGCCGCCTCGCGTACCGAAACGGCAACGTACTTCGCCACCGAACCGAACCCCGGGCAGCTGTCCGTGAACGGCAGGTCGTTGTCCACGGTTTTCGGAATGCCGATGCAGGACACCGGATAACCCAGCCGCTCGCCGAGTTGCGAAACCTTGTGCGCGGTGTCCTGGGAATCGCCGCCTCCGTTGTAGAAAAAGTAACCGATATCGTGCGCCTCGAAGACCTTGATCAGCCGCCGATAGTCACGTTCGTTCGCTTCGAAGGGTTCGAGCTTGTATCGGCATGAGCCGAACGCGCCGCCGGGAGTAGAACGCAGACCAGCGATAGCGCTCCGCGACTCGCGACTGGTGTCGATCAGCTCCTCGCGCAGCGCGCCAACGATGCCATTGCGTCCGGCGAACACCTTGCCGATTCGACTCTTGTGCTGACGCGCTCGCTCCAGCAATCCACATGCGGTGGCATTGATCACCGCGGTCACACCGCCGGATTGTGCGTAAAACGCATTGCGTCTGCTCATCGATTCCTCTGTGTGGTTCGGCCGGGCCGTCCGGCGCGCAATGGTAATGGTTTTCCGGGGCGCATCAAAATCTGTGCGACAATATCCGCTTGCCGAACGAGTCTTAAATGAAGCCCCTGGTACTGGTTTTTTGGAACATCTGCCTGTTGCGTCGTGGCCCGGAGCAGGTTCCGACCGCCGCCTGGTTCGTGGCCACCGTAGCGCTCGCGGATCTGTTGATGAGCCTGCTGTTGTCGCTGCGCATGGACTCTGACTTCCAGGTGCTGCCGGCGCTGACCTATCTACTGGTCAACATGTCGGTCATTGCCTCGGTCACCTGGTTCGCCCTGGGCATCAAGAAATTCGAAAAGCGCTTTCTAGCCACGATAACGGCGTTGTTCGGCTGCGATCTGCTGATGTCGCTGGTACTGGTGATCTTCAGCGGTTTCAGCGGTGCGCTCGATCAGCCCCTGACCCTCGGCGCCATCGCCCTGACTGGAATCTGGTCACTCGCGGTGACGGGCTTCATTCTGCATAAGGCCATGGAATTCAGTATGACCGCCGGCGTTCTGATGGCCCTCGCCATTGCGCTGTTCAGTGTCACCCTCGGCCAGGCCGCCACCGTGATCCCTATGACATGACCGAGCGAATTTACTTCCTCGGCATTGGCGGCACGCTGATGGGCAGTCTGGCGATGCTCGCCAAGGAGGCCGGTCAGGAAGTCTCCGGCTCCGACCAGACGCTGTATCCGCCGATGAGCGATCAACTCGCTGCCGCGGGTATCACCGTTTTCGAGGGCTTTGACCCAGCGCAGCTGAATCCAACCCCGGATCTCGTGGTGATCGGCAACGCCGCTTTGCCGCGTGGCCACCCGGGCATCGAATATGTGCTGGAGCAAGGCATCGACTATGTCTCGGGTGCCGAGTGGTTGGGACGGTACGTGCTCCGAGACCGTTGGGTGTTGGCCGTGTCGGGAACGCACGGCAAGACGACCACCGCCAGCCTGCTCACCTGGATTCTGGACCAGGCCGGCCTCGCACCCGGGTACCTGATCGGCGGCGTGCCCCTGGACTTCGAGCGATCGGCCAGGCTTGGCGAGTCGCCGTTTTTCGTGGTCGAGGCGGACGAATACGACACCTCCTACTTCGATCGGCGTTCCAAGTTCGTCCACTACCGGCCACGCACACTCATCATCAACAATCTCGAGTACGACCACGCCGACATCTTTCCGGACCTCGCGGCCATACAGACCCAGTTCCACCATCTGCTGCGCAGTGTTCCCAGCACCGGTCTGATTCTCGCCCCCGAACACGACGACGCGGTCGATGCTGTGCTGAAGATGGGCTGCTGGACGCCAGTGGCCAGGGTCCGCAGCGGTCCTGGACGGGCACGTATTCTGTCGGAAACGGACCTGGAAACCGGCGATCTGTGGAGTGCCGTACCCCTGGACAAGGATGGCAGCCGGTTCAATGTCATGCTGGGCGATGCGATCCTCGGCGAAGTTCATTGGTCGCAGTTCGGTACGCACAACATCAGCAACGCGTTGAACGCCATCGCCGCCGCTCGCCATGCCGGCGTACCCCCCGAGCATGCGATCACCGCGCTGTGCTCGTTCCAGGGCGTAGCGCGACGCATGCAACTGATCGGAGAGCACGCCGGAATACGCGTTTACGATGATTTTGCGCACCATCCAACGGCGATTCGCACCACCCTGCAGGGCTTGCGCGGTAACGTCGGCGGCGATGAGATCATCGCGGTGGTCGAGCCGCGTTCCCACACCATGTCACTTGGAACACTACGCGATGAGCTGGCCACTTGTTGCGCCGCCGCCGATCGAGCCTTCTGGTTCCGTGGCGAAAACATCAAGTGGGATCTCCACGAAGTGGTCAACGCAAGCGTCATCCCAGCGACCCTTGCCGACGACATAGAACATCTGGTGGGGGTGCTTGCCGACCTGCCACCACCAAAAAAGCGAAGGCACATCGTGATCATGAGCAACGGCAGCTTCGGCGGCATGCCGCGGCGGTTGTCCGATGCGCCAAGCAATAGGTGACCCGCAGCGGAGCAGACGTTAATCTGACCCGGCATCAATACTGGGGATCAATATGAAGTTATCGAGCACCGCCGCACTCGTGTGGTTCGCCGTGTGCCTGTCTGCGACGGCGAGCGCCGAGGATTGGTATCCGTCACGCTACGGGGCCGACGACACGCTTGGCGCGATCAATCTGCTGTCGCCTGACAAGGTGGTTCAGGCCGCGCGCCTGGTGAAAACAGGCAAGACCTATTCCCTGGCGGTGGTGACGGGCGCAGGCTCGCCCGCCTACCATCCGCGGCAATACGCGATGACCGTGCTGCAACTCTCCGACGGCACCGGCGCAACGCTTGGCACCAATCGCGCCGTGGGCAACGACGATCTGCTCTACACCTGGATGGGCATCGGCAGTCAGATCGATGGGCTGGGGCACATGGGTATCGATCACGTGTACTACAACGGTAATCGGGCCCAGGACTTCATCGTCACCACCGGACTCACCAAGCTCGCAACCCACGAGTTGCCGCCCATCGTTACCCGCGGCGTGGTGCTGGATATCACCCGGGTGCTGAACACCGACATGCTGGCCGAGGGGACGGCGATCAATCGCAAGGAGATCGATGCAGCGGCCAGGTCCCAGGGGGTGTCCATCGAATCCGGCGACGTGGTGCTGCTCCACACCGGGTGGCTCAACCTGCTCGACGTCGACAACGAGCGATTCATGGCAGGGCAACCGGGCCTCGGCCTGGAGGGTGCCCGATATCTTGCCGAGCTCGGCGTGGTGGCCGTGGGCGCAGACAACTGGGCGCTCGAAGTGATTCCGGCGGAGGACCCCGAACAGGCGTTCCCGGTTCACCCCGAGCTGCTCGCCAAGAACGGGGTGTACATCCTGGAGAACATGGACACGCGCGAACTCGTGGCGGACGGCGTCTCGGAGTTTCTGTTCGTACTCGGCCAGCCCAAGTTTGAAGGCGCCGTTCAAGCCATCATCAACCCGATTGCGATTCACTAGCAAAGTGCTCGAGCTGCTGATCGACCAGCGCGCGGCCATTCAGGCGCGGATGCGCGAACTGGACTGGATGCGCCGCGACGAGTGCCTCGTGGCACTGAGCAGCCCGGGCGAAGGCAACATGAATCGGACGTTGCGCGCCGATCTGGGTGATCGCTCGCTGATCCTGAAGCAATCGACCCCCTTTGTGGTCAAGTATCCCGAGATTCCGGCCCCCGCCGAGCGCATCGAGGTGGAAGCGGCGTTTTATCGAGCGATCTCAGATGGCGCCGCCAGCGCAGCGCTCCCTGGCGTGATCGGCTTCGACCCTGATCATCGTCTGCTGGCCTTGCAGGACCTGGGCGAATCGACGGACTACACCGATCTCTACGCCGGTAGCAGTCTGTTAGCACAGGGAGGCGTGCCGGCCGAGCTGCCCGCCCTGGCGGCATGGCTCGGCACGCTGCACGCAACGCCGATAAACGTCGCCGACCACGCTGATCTCGCCATTTTCGAAAACGCTGCCATGCGCGCCTTGAATCACGCACACATCTTCGAAATTCCATTCGATCCGAACAACGGCCTGGACCTCAACGCGATCACGCCCGGTCTGGGTGACGAAGCCAAACGCCTGCAGTCCGATCGATCCACCCGGCCGCGCATCGCAGCGCTCGGCACGCGCTACCTGGCCAACGGATCACCCGGCGATGTCCTGCTGCACGGTGATTACTACCCGGGTTCCTGGCTTCGCCATGCCGACGGGATCAAGATCATCGATCCCGAATTCGCCTTCATCGGCCCACCCGAATTCGACATCGGCGTGTTGTTGGCGCACATGATGTTGGCCGGTGTTGGACGAGCGGAAGTAGAGCAGATCGTCGCCGCGGCCTACCAGCCGCGATTCGACGCAGCGCTGGCGCGCGGCTTCGCCGGCGTGGAAATCATGCGGCGTCTGCTGGGTGTTGCCCAGCTGCCACTGACCGCAACTCTTGCCACCAAGGCCGCCTGGCTCAGCGATGCCCACGACATGTTGATCGCCGCATGACCACGCCATTGATCATCGACACCGACGTCGCTCTCGGCGCCTGGCACGATGGTCGCCCACGCGACATCGACGACGGCTTCGCGATCATCGAAGCCATGAACCTGGACGCCTTCAACCTGATCGGCATTACCACCGTTTTCGGTAATGCGCCGCTGACCGACACCACTCGAATTGCCAACGAACTGGTACAACTGAAAGGCGTTTCCGTCCCGGTGGTGGCTGGCGCTGCCGAGCCGCTGCCGCAACGCGGTGACCTCACCGAGCCCAACGACGCCGTACGGTTTCTCGCCAAAGCGTTGGAGCACCGCTCCCTGAAGGTTGCTGCGATCGGCCCGCTGACCAACATCGGTCTGCTCGCCGCGCACTACCCCGAGCAGATGGCAAACATCGAGGAATTGGTGATCGTCGCGGGTCGTAGCCCAGGCAGGAGGTTCTACATCGGCGATGCCGGCCCCGTTCAGGATTTCAACTTCGAAAACGACGTCCGGGCGGCTCGACTCGCCCTGGAGGCCGCTGTTCCCACGGTTCTGGCCGGATTCGAGCTGACCAGCCAGGTGGTCATCACCGAGCGGGATCTGACCGCCATTGCCGCGCACGGCACCCGGACCGCCGACTACCTGCACCGCAACTCGATCGACTGGGTGCGCTATTGGACCCGGACGTTTCCCGTGGATACCGGTTTTCACCCCTGGGACTCGGCCGCCGTCGCATGGCTGCTGCACCCGGAACTGTTCGTTGCCGAACCCCGCGGCTGGCAGATCCGCAACCCCGAGGATGAAGCGGACCTGTTGGATGAAACGGCGCCCTGGCTGGAGTGCGATCCGGAATTCAGCAGCGTGCCTGTCACCTATCTCACGGGCTTTCAACCCGGCGCAAAATCGGCATTCGTGCAGGGCGTAGTGGGTAACGTGTACTGAACGCGGTAGCATCCTGCGCTGAATTGATCCGAGTAACCACGCATGGCGGAACTGACCGACAAACGCATCGTCATTACCGGCGCCGGTAGCGGCATTGGCCGTGCCACGGCCGAACGCGCCGCCGCGCAAGGTGCCAAGGTGCTGGCGGTAGATATCAACGACAGTGTCGATGAGACCGTCGCCCGTATCGCGGCGGCTGACGGAACCGCGGTTGCAGAACGCGCCGACGTCGGCGACGAAACCGCCGTGCAGAACTACGTGAACCGTTGCATCGAAGCGTTTGGCGGCATCGATGGCATCTATGCGAATGCCGGCATCGGCGGCGGCGGGCGCCCGCTACTCGAATTGACCGTCGAGGACTGGCAGAAGACGCTACGCGTCAATCTCATCGGTCCGTTTCTCGCCGTGAAGCACGCAGCACCCCACCTCATCGAACAGGGCGGCGGCTCGATCGTCTGCACCGCCTCGGTCGCGGGGCTGCGCGCCAACGCGGGCGGTGTCGATTACAGCGCGAGCAAAGCCGGCGTAGTCAGCCTGGCGCAGACCTGCGCGAACGCGCTCTACGGAACAGGCGTGCGGGTAAACGCCATCTGTCCGGGGCTGATCGAGACAGGCATGACCGCGCCGCTGTTCGAACGCGCGCGCGAGCGAGGCACCGACGACCGGATCGGTCAACTCAATCCCACCCGCCGAAACGGCGAACCTTCGGAAATCGCCGCGCTGGCATGCTTCCTGCTGAGCGACGCCAGTTCGTACATCAACGGACAGGCGATTGCCGCCGATGGCGGCCTGTCGAGCACCCACCCGTTCGTGTTCTCCGGCCGATGAGGGGTGATCGCGCAGCCCTTCCCCTTTCTGTGGGTTTCGCGGCTAGCCTTGCGGCGAGCCTCCTTCTGTCCGGCTGCAACGCGGACAACGGGCCCGCGGCCATCGATGAGTCGCCCTCAATTGCCGGCGAACACCTGCTGGCCGCACCCCCGCCGAACTGGATACGTAGCTTTGAAATGAATGAAGCCGATGTCCGCCTGGTCGAATTCATCCCTGCCGAGAGTGATCCGGAGCAGTGGATCGACAAGATCAGCTTTGAATCCTTCAAGGGCGGAGGCAGTGAAGCGCTCGGGGATGAGCTGCCGGATCCGATTCGGCTGGTCCGGAACATCGCCAAGCAACGGGAGCGCGCCTGCGACGGTGCCGAGGACTACAACACATTCTCTGGCCTGGAAAACAACTACCCAACGTCCGTGCGGTTGCTGCTTTGCCACCGCAACAAGGAAACGGGACGCGGCGAAGTGACCATGCTGAAAACGGTCCAGGGCAACAGCGACTTCTACGTCATCCAGCGCACCCGCCTCGTTGAACCTTATGTGGACCAACCGCTGGCACCGATGAGCAACGACGAAATGGGGCTCTGGTCGCTGTACTTCCGATCGATCACCGTGTGCGACGACACCCTGCCGGAGCATCCGTGCCCTGCTCCCGCGTCGCAATCCCAATCCCAGGATCAGGAGGCGGGCTAAAACCCTTCCGCCCGCAACATTCCGCCCGCAAGAGGGGCTAAAACCCTTCGGCATCGAGCGCCAGCAACGACTCGGCCCCGGCGAGTGCCGCACTGCGGTGCGCTTCGGCGCGTGGCAGCAACCGGGCATAGTAGAACCGGGCGGTTGCCACCTTGCCTTCGTAGAAGGGATCCGCTTCGCCTGCGGTCAGCTTGGCTTGCGCCACCAACGCCATACGCGCCCAGAAATAGGCCAGGCACACATACCCGGAGTACATCAGAAAATCGACCGACGCAGCGCCCACCTCATCCGGATTCTGCTGGGCCGAGGCGCCGACGGTTAGCGCCAACGCGCCCCATTGGTCTGCCAGTTCGCGCAGGCGCTGAGCTATCTCGGGCAGGACGTCGTCGCAGTCGTTCGCCGTGGCCTGCATCAACCCCGCGAACGCAAGCAACGCCTTGCCTTGCGTGAGGATCACTTTGCGGCCCAGCAGATCCAACGCCTGGATCTGCGTCGAGCCTTCGTAAATCAGGGTAATGCGCGCATCGCGCACGAGCTGCTCTACGCCCGTTTCGGTGATGAAGCCAGCGCCGCCGAAACACTGCAGCGCATGGTTGACGGATTCGAACCCGGACTCGGTGAGAAACGCCTTGGTGATCGGCGTCAGGAAGTCGAGCATCGCGTCGCCTTCCTGACGAATCGATTCATCGGCGCCGAACTCCGCAAGGTCCGCCTGGCGCACCGTGTAGTACGCCAGCGCTCGACCGCCCTCGACCAGCGCCTTCTGGGTGAGCAACATCCGTCGTACATCCGGATGCACGATGATCGGATCAGCCGGCCCGTCGGGATTTTTCGGGCCCGACAAGGACCGCATCTGCAATCGCTCGCGGGCGTAGTCCAACGCCAGTTGATAGGCCGCCTCGGCACAGCCGAGACCCTGGATGCCGACGAAGATTCGCGCTGAGTTCATCATGGTGAACATACAGCGCATCCCCTGATTCTCCTCACCGATCAGATAGCCGGTCGCCTGCTCAAAATTGAGCACGCAGGTCGCACTGCCGTGGATGCCCATCTTCTCTTCAAGCGCGCTGCATTCGACCCCGTTCGCCTGTCCCGCGCTACCATCCGCAGCGATCGTCCGCTTGGGCACGATGAACAGCGAAATGCCTTTGGTTCCGGGTGGTGAGTCCGGCAACCGAGCCAGTACCAGGTGCAGGATGTTGTCGACGAATTCATGATCACCCGCAGAGATGAAGATCTTGGTGCCGGTGATCGCGTAGCTGCCGTCGGGATTGGGCATCGCACGCGTCCGCAGCAGGCCGACATCCGATCCCGCCTGGGGGCTCGGTCAGGCACATCGTTCCGGTCCACTCGCCACGCATCAGCGGGGCAAGAAAACGCTGTTTCTGCTCGTGGGTACCGTGACTGGTCAGAGCATTCATAGCGCCGTGGGACAGCCCGGGATACATCGACCACGCCATGTTGGCGGTACTCAGAATTTCCTCGACGAACTGGCCAACGCTGTGGGGCAACCCCTGCCCACCGTAGGCCGGGTCACCCGTGATCCCCGACCAGCCCGAGGCAACGAACGTCTGCCACGCCTCCTTGAAACCATCCGGCGTCTGCACCTGGCCATCCACCAGCCGGCAGCCCTGCTCGTCCCCCGTTCGATTGATCGGCCATAGTTCCTGCTCTGCGAACTGTCGCGCTCCGTCCAGAATCGCATCGAGCAGCGCCCGATCGACTACCTCCCGGTCGACCAGTGACGCAAACAATGACTCGGCGTCGAGCACGTCATAGATCAGAAACTCCATGTCACGTAGCGGCGTTCGATACCCGGCCATGTCAATCCTCGCGTCGATTCGTTTGGTGCGCGGCCTCCGCAGCGTACGGCGCGGCGCACCTCATATTGAGATTCTAACCGGGTGCCAAAATTCGTCGCAACACGCACCCTGATCGTGGCGCACGCGGGACCCTGGAACATGAACGCATCATTTCGGCAGCGGGGCTCGCCGAAAGGCTCATTGCAGAACTGGTTGGCAGCATTGCTGCCCGGGCGTTGTCTGCTGTGCGACAGGTTCACCGGCACGGCAACGGATCTGTGCGACCCATGCCACGCCTCGCTGCCGTGGATCAGCTGGCCCTGCTGGCAGTGCGGGCTGCCCCTGTCAGACGCGCCGGTGCCGTTGTGCGGCGAATGCATCGTGCGCCCCTCGCCGTTCCAACAGGTGGTGGCACCGTTCGCCTTCGAGGCGCCGGCGGCGGAGTTGATCCGCGGCATCAAGTTCGGTGGCAACCTGGTCGCGAACCGGGTGCTGGCAACGCTACTGGCGCACGAAATAGCCGCTCGCTACGACGTGCTGCCGGCGGTGATTTTGCCGGTACCACTGCATTGGCGACGCCTGGTGTTGCGCGGCCACAACCAGGCCGGGTTGATCGCGCGCGTGCTCGGACGTCGGCTTGGCGTGCCGATCGAGTTCGATGGCGTACGCCGGGTTCGCGCCACACGCGCCCAGACCGGTTTGGACCGCGCCGCCCGCCGACGCAATCTGACGCGCGCATTCGCCTGCCGCACACCGGTCACTGATCGTAGTGTAGCGGTGGTCGATGACGTGATGACCACCGGCGCCACGCTGACCGCGATGGCC
>PVMK01120544.1_pt1 | contig 10488 bp, 3 predicted proteins | sample 1853481 | NCBI WGS metagenome assembly PVMK01 (sample SAMN08533507, study PRJNA380276) | Marine sediment metagenome, whole genome shotgun sequencing project. | reverse complement strand
GACACTTCCGTGGCGCCGCATGGAATGTCATCAAGGTGATCTGGGGCGAGGATTGGGATCCCCTTCTCGCCAAGGACAACAGCGGCTTTGAATGCGGTGTAGACCTTGGCCGGGTCGTGGCCGCCGAGACGGAGGCGTCGCAGCTCCTCATCCGACATGTTGGCGACCATTTCCAGCAGCTCGGGGTACTTTCCGAAGAAATGCTCGCGGACATAGGCGCCGGAGGACGTGGAGTATTTCTGGCTCTCCCCATCGACGACCTCGCCCATCCTGCGCACCAGCAGGCCGCTGGTGTCCTTGGCGAGAAGGGGATCCCAATCCTCGCCCCAGATCACCTTGATGACATTCCATCCGGCGCCACGGAAGTGTCCCTCGAGCTCCTGGATGATCTTGCCGTTGCCCCGAACCGGGCCATCGAGGCGTTGCAGGTTGCAGTTGACGACAAAAATCAGATTGTCGAGATGTTCGCGGCCAGCGAGGGAAATTGCACCGAGCGCTTCGGGCTCGTCGGTCTCCCCGTCGCCGAGGAATGCCCACACCTTGTGGTTTGACAATGGATGAAGGCCGCGGTCCTCGAGGTACTTGTTGAACCGCGCCTGGTAGATGGCCATGATCGGTCCCAGACCCATGGAGACTGTCGGGAACTCCCAGAAGTCCGGCATCAACCAGGGGTGGGGGTAGGACGAGAGACCACCGTCGTGACCGTCGCGCAGCTCGCGGCGGAAGTTCCTGAGCTGCTCATTGGTTAACCGGCCCTCGAGGTAGGCGCGGGCGTAGATGCCCGGGGAGGCATGGCCCTGGAAGTAGACCTGGTCGCCGTCGTAGTGCTCACCCTTGCCGTGGAGAAAGTGGTTGAACGCAACCTCGTACAGTGTCGCGGCCGACGCGTAGGTGGAGATGTGACCGCCGATGCCGTCTTCCTCGAGATTGGCTCGCACCACCATCGCCATGGCGTTCCAACGGACGAGGCTCTTGAGGCGCCGTTCGATCTCTCGACTGCCGGGGTAGGGGGGCTGATCGGAGACGGGGATTGTGTTGATGTGTGGTGTGGTGGCCTCGAACGGGATCTCGACGCCGGCCTTTGATGCATGGATCTGGAGGTCCTCGAGAAGTCTCCTCACCCGCTGAGGCCCACCGTGGTCGAGCACCCAGTCCAGGGATTCGATCCACTCCCGCGTTTCGATGGCGGTCATGTCGTTCGCTGAATCATCACTCATGAAAACCTCACGGATGTGATTTAGGTATCGTGGCTCGGCACCTGATGCCGCTGCCTTCTTGGGCATAACACAAAAATGTTCGACAGTGTTTCAATGACATCGCTTTCCGAATAGCCAAAGACACGAGAAGGACCCTGAAGGTGGGCTGAAGCCCACCCTACGATCCCGCGCAAATTGTGGGTCCGAGGGTGAGCCTTGGCCCACCTTCAGTTTCGCTGCCGGATTTCGCGTTGTCATCGTTCGTTTTGTCGGCCCGCAAAGGCCCTGGATGGCTCAGAATGACCGGCATCGGGGTTTGGCAAGAGGTTTGGCTGCGGGCTGGGATTCTCAGGAGTTGGTGGGTGGGAAGGGGCCGGTTCCGTCCACGCGGTCCGAGAGGATCTTTTCGAGGTGGTTCGGGCTGTCGGCGGTGCGTTCGAGGATGCTCTCTGCAACCTCCGCCGGGAGCGCCGGCGCCACGAAAAATCCCTGAATCATGTTGATGTCGAGATCGACGAGAGCATCGAGCTGGGAGCGGGTTTCGACGCCCTCGGCAACCGTGTCTTTCCCCAGGTTCTTCGCCATGGTGATGATCGTCTTTACGATCTCGAAGCTGTCCTCGTCCTCCAGCATACGCGAAATAAAGGAGTAATCGATCTTCAGCGTGTCGATCTCGAACCGGCGCAGGTAGGCGAGCGACGAATATCCGGTTCCGAAGTCATCGATGCTGATCGCGATGTTGAGCGACCTCAGCTGCTCGAGCACGGCCGAGGCGTACTGGGCGTTCTCCATGAGTACGCTCTCGGTGACCTCGAGCTTGAGGCTCTGACCGTAGAGGCCGCTGTTGCGGAGGATGAGGTCGATACCGGCCACGACGTCCGGGCGCATGAGCTGGGTGGTGGAGAGGTTGACCGACATCGTTGTCTGTGAGTGGGTCCGAAACTTTTGGTGCCAGTTCCGAAGCTGTTTGCATGCCTGATCGGCGACCCATCGGTCAAGCTGGATGATGGCGCCCATCTCTTCCGCAACCATGATGAACTCGCCGGGAAGGAGCAGGCCCCGCTCGGGGTGCTGCCACCTCACGAGGGCCTCGAACCCTACGATGCGACCGTCGGCGACGCCAAGGATGGGTTGATAAAAGACGCGGAACTCCTCACGCACGAGAGCTCTTCGGAGGTCGTTCTCGAGGTGCAGGATCGCCACGACCTGGCTGTGCATCTCGTCATCGAAGACCGCAAAGCTGTTGCGGCCCATGGCCTTGGCCCGGTACATCGCGGTATCGGAGTCGCGAAGCAGGTCTTCCGGACGCTTGTAATCGGGGTTCCAGAGGGCGATGCCGATGCTGATGGTCGCGAAGACCTCGATACCGTCGAGATCGAAAGGAACCCGGAACTCTTCCTGAATTCTCTCGGCTGCAACGGTTGCGCCTCGAATGTCCTTGATGTCTTCTACCAGAATGACGAATTCGTCGCCTCCGAAGCGGGCCACGGTGTCACCCGGTCGACAAGCCTTCTCGACCCGTTTCGCGATCGCACGCAGCAGTTTGTCCCCGATGATGTGGCCGAGGCTGTCGTTGACGTTCTTGAAGCGGTCGAGGTCGAAAAAGAGGACCGCAAAGCCCTGCTCCGGATCGCGCTGAGCTCGGGCAAAGGCGTGGTGCATCCGGTCCACCAGGACCGTGCGGTTCGGAAGGCGGGTCAGCGAATCCTGAAGGCCGGATGTCCGGACCGCCTCACGTGACTCGTCTTCTTCGTCAACGTCGGTTTGACGGCCGACGATTCGAACCGCCTTGCCGTCCTCGTTCTTCACGACCTCGCCACGAGTCAACATCCAGCGGTAATCTCCACTCTTCACCTGCATGCGGTATCGCTGCTCGATCACCGAAACCTCACCGGCGATGCTGGCATCGATGATCACACGGAGGCGAGTCAGGTCCTCCGGATGAACTCGGCTCAGCCAGCCTTCGAGGGTATCCTCGATCTCGTCGGATCGGTAGCCGAGCATTTCCTTCCATCTATCGGAAAGGTGGACGGTTTCGGTGGCAAGATCGAGATCCCAAATCCCGTCACCAATTCCCCCCGACGCGATCAGGAACCGTTGGTAATCCTGTCTGATGTCCTTCTGCAGCGCCTGCATTTGATTGACCTCGCGCATGCGCGATTCGATCATGCTCAATCGGGCCGCGAGCACCGCCCGGTCAAGAGGCAGCATGACGAAGTCGTTGAACCCGAGCTCGAGGATCTTACCGAGGGCGTCGGACTCTGCCGAAGGCACGAGGGCCAGGATCGAGGTGACGTGGCTGTCGGGGCTGCTGTTCAGAGTCGATGCCAGCTTAATTGCGTTCGATTCCCCGATACGCCAGTCTATGACGACCACGTCGGGCGGGGTGCGGTTCGCGGCGAATCGGACCGCCAAGGGGTTGCGGTGGGAGGAGCAGTCATACCCGCGTTCGGCGAGAAGCTCTGACAGCTCCTTGCCGATCGCGTGGTCGCGGGTGCAGATCATCGCCTCACGGTGCGGAATTCCGTCCGCCCCCACCGCCTCTATCGAGGGCGGAGATGACCGAGACTGCGCCAGCCAGGAATTGAGGTCAAAAAACCCCATCGCCCCTCGGATTTACCCGCTTCGACGCCGTGAACCGGCGGTGCTTCTCAATGTCCCCCATCCTCATCAGTCTATCACCGATGGCGTTGACAGAACCCTGGATCCGGCCCGGCACGGCCTGTATCTTCTGCTGTTTTCTGGTTTCAGACTGGTGCCGGGGGGGGGAAGGGCCGATTGCGGAAGGTACACTCTCTGAGTGAAAGCCCATCGTACGATTCTCCTGCTCTTGAGCTTCTTCGCGGCGGCAGCGATCCTGACGGCCGTGGTGCACCTGCCCGGAGTCCAACGCATCGCCTGGCGCCGGTTGACGGCGGCGGTCGAGGAATCGACCGGATGGCGGGTCGAGGCAGAATCAGTGAGATTGAGGGCGATGCCGGCGCGGCTCGAGATAACGGGCCTGACGGTTGCCGGAGGGGCCGGTACGGTCGCGACAGTCGATCACCTGAGAGCCGGGTGGCGGTGGCGCCGTCTCCTGGGCACGCCGCGCCGGTTGGAGGAGATAGATTTCGACGGCGTCTCCTTCCACCCCGATGCCCTACCGCCGCCGGATCTCTCCGGGGAGGCACAGTCCACCGCCTTGTGGGACGGCCTGGAGATCGGAGCGCTGCGGGTGAGCGGCGGGTGGGTTGGCGACTCCTCGCAGGACATCGAGTATGAACTCGGCGGTGTCGCCGTAGACGGAAGCCTCGAGCAGGGTTCAGCGACGTTCGAGCTCTCCGCCCGCCGCTTGAGATTGATCCGCTCGAAACGGATCCTCGACCTCGGTCCGCTGAAGATCCACGGCCAGGCCGGTGAGGATGGCCTGCAGCTCGAGAGCTTCGAGCTTGGCGGGACCGCGGCTCATCTACGGGCTACCGGAAGCGTCACGACGGCTCCGGGAATGACTGGACGGTTCGAGCTGCGTGCCGGCGTGGATGTGGCGGCATTGGCGAATTGGTGGGATCCGAATCTGACGGCCGGACTCGATCCGCAGGGGCAGCTCGATGTCGAAGGATTTGTCAGCCTCGATCCGGCCACCGGCCCTGAGGTGGAGCTCGCCCACCGTGGGCGTCCTCTGGCTATCGCCGGCTACGATATCGAGACCGCCGTCTTTTCGCTTCACGAGGGAACGCCGGCGATACGGCTCGGTGATCCCGGGTGGGGGAGGGCGTCGGTGAGACTCACTGCCCCCGACACCGTGGCAGTAAATGCCCTCCTTGACGAGGCGCCGGTGGACCGTTTGCTGGCCTATTTCATACCCCGCGCGGCAGAGGTGATTCGTGGTCCGGCGACCTTGACCGGAGAGATAGACGGGACCCTCTCCTACCCACTGACCGCAGAGACCCTCGAAGGCCGGGCGGATCTCGTGCTGAGCTGGGCCGACGGTCGTGTCGCGCTGCGCACGGAAGGCACCGGAACCGCGTGGGAGGTGTCGACGTTCGAGGCGCGCGCGGCCGGCGCTGCGCTCACGGCGGCGGGCCGGTTGGACGGCGCCAGGGGCATAGATGCCGACGCCGTGCTGTCCGCCGGTAGCCCGCGTGCCGTGATCGACGCGATGGAACGCTGGTTCCCAGGGCTCGGCGAGCTCGGGATTGATGGCGGCCCGGTGGCCGCCGAACTGCACATCAGCGGCACGCTGGACGATCCGCTGGTGACCGCCGAGATCACCTGGTCGGAGCCTCTTGTTGCCGGCCGGCGCCTCGAAAGTTGCTCGGTCGAGGCTTCGGGCGGGCTCGATCACGTGGTTTGGAAGATTGATGCGGCGGTCACTCCCGGCACGTCGGTGATCGCTACCGGGTGGGTGCAGCCGAACGACAGAGCGGCAGGAGGCGAGTGGCGTCTAGAGACCTCGGATCTTGCGGAGGTCGCCTCGGCTTTTGCACCCGCCCGCGATCTCAATGTGTATGGACGACTCGCTGCCGCCGGCGGCTTTGCCGTCTCAGAGGAGGGATATCGAATTGACGGCAATGTTGCTGGGGATGCTCTGGGAGCGGGCGGCGTGTTGGTCCGAACAGCGGCCGCTTCCTTTTTGGTCGAGACCGGGACGCTATCGGTTGAAGACCTTTACGTGGAGGCACTCGGCGGGGTCATAGAGGGTGCCTGGACGGTCCCGCTGAACGGGGCTTCGGGGCCTATTGATGCCGATCTTGAGTGGTATGACCTCGACCTTGTGGAACTACCCATGGCCGCGCCGGAAGCGGTGGCGGGCCTCATTTCGGGGCGGGCAGAGCTCGGAGGCAGCATTACCCATCCGGAGGGCGCGCTGCGCGTGTCCTGGCAGGCCGATGGGCACGATCCGGTTGTCGAGGAACTCGTGCTTCGGGCGAGCTTGTCGGAGGGTGTGATGCGGGTCGTCACCGAGGAGGCCCAAACCGCCGCGGGTCCGATAGTCGTGAACGCCGTGCTGCCGCTGGGCGACCTGCCGCGGCCAGGATGGCTGTGGCCCGACGCACCCGGCGGCGAGGTGCGGGTGACGGGTGACGGGCGGGGATTGCGGTCGGGTCCGGTGACGGACGCTCTCGGTTGGGCAGATTGGCCCGCCGAGGCGAGCGCTGATCTGCACATCGAGGTGTCGTGGGACCCTCTTCTACCCGATCGACCGAGAGTGCTCGCAGAGGTCGATGGTCTGCGACTTCGTCACTCCTCTGGAGAGCTCGTGGCCGAGGGGCCGCTGATTATCACCCTCGATGGCAAGCGATTGGAGGTGGCACCGGTGGTCCTGTCCGGCCCGAACGGCCGAATCGAGGCCGAGGCGGTTTACGACCCGGCCGTCGACCAGGTGTTTGCTCATGTTCACGCCGTGCTCTCTCCCGGTCTGGCGCGCGTGCTTCCGCTTCCATTCACCCTGCAGGGAAATGTGACGGTGACGGCGGATCTTCAGGCGCCGGCCTCGACTTCGGCCTCGCTTGGGGCGGTCCGAGGGATGATCACAATCGACCACAGCGGGGGAAAGGTGGTGGTGCGCGATCCGCCGCTCGAGGTCAAGGATTTATTGGTCGTGGCGGAGCTCGACAACTACGGAATCACAATCGTCGACGGGTCCGCCGAGGTGAACAGGGGGAGGGTGGAGCTCGCAGGCGGCTGGAGTCCCACCTCGGGCCAGGGGGTGGTCCTGGAGCTCGATGATGTGACCATGCTGGTGGCAGGGATCCTCACGAAGTGGGACGGTGATATTTCGGTCGAACCGAGCGCCGAGGGGATCGCTCACGTGGTCGGCGACCTGCGCCTCGCCGCCGGTCTTTGGGACGAGAATTTCGCGCTCACCAGTGCTGTCTTCGGCCCGGTTGCCGTAGCGCCCGCCAGCGACGACCCGCTGCACGACATCAGCCTTGATATCGCCGTTCAGGGGCGATCGGGCATTCGTGTTGATAACAACCTCGGTCGATTCGACGTTGCGTGGGATCGGTTGCTGATCGGAGGCACGGCCGCGATCCCGGTCGTCGAAGGTGAGGTCCGGATCGCCCCTGGCGGGACCCTCTCCCTGGCGGGGCAGGAAATCAAGGTGAGGCGCGGGAGCCTTCGGTTCACCGGCGATCCCACCCTCGATCCGATCGTGGAGATCGTGCCGGAGAACGACACCACGTGGGTCGGCGACGATGGTGGGGAGGCGTTTGACGCGACCCTGATGGCGACCCGCGGTCTGGCCCAGGGCCTCAGCAGCGTGCTCGGGTTCGAAAACGAAACCCTGCAGCCGGCCGAGATCGCCGTGCAGACGGCGAGGGATCCCAGCGTCAACTTCATGATCGGTCAGCGGCTCACCAGAAACCTCGCGCTCTTTCTCACCACGAATCTCACCGACGTCCAGGACCGCACGACCATGCTCCAACTGTGGAATTTCCGTGGCTTCCGAGGGCTGGTGTTGCAGGCCTACCAGGAGACCGTCGACGATAACCTCGGGATGAACCTCTTCCAGCGATTTCACTGGGGTGGAACCACGACCGCCGGCGACCGACCGGAGATCCACCGCCTTCGCCTCGAGGGCGAGTGGCCGATGTCCAAACGTGCCCTCCGGCGATCGACCCGTTTGCGCCGGGGTCAGCCATTCGACCCCTTCCTCCTCTTCGTGGCGGCGGTGCGGATGGAGCGGACGCTGGCCGAGCACGGGTACCAGGAGGCGCGGGTGACCGCTGCTCAGCGGGGCTCGGAGAGATCGCCGACCCTGGTCTTTCAATGCGATCCGGGCCCGCTGCAGGTCGTCGGTTTTGAGGACGACCTACCGCCAGCGCATGTCCGGAAAGAGGTGACCGCGCTCTATCGTCCGCCACCGTTGGAGGAGAGCGCGTTCGCCAATATGCGGGCATCCGTGTTGCAGAATTTGGCGGTCGAGGGTTTCCCGAAGGCACAGGTCACAGTGACTCGGTGGGGAGAGGAAATCGTCGTCGGTGTCCAGCGCGGTGAGAAGCTCGCCTTCGCCGGGTTTGATTTCGAAGGCGTCCCGGAGACTGGTGCGCGGACCATCACGAGGATTCTCAGCCCGGATACCGTGCTCGTGACGGCTGCGGCCAGGCCCGAGAGAATCGCCACCGCCGTCACACGGGTGCTGGCCAATCAGGGATACGTTGACGCGAGGGTGCTGGAGGTCGAGGTGGTGCAGACCGACCTCGAAACTGCCGAGGTGCGAATCGCCGTGGAGGCAGGTCCGCGCCGGGTGATCGATGGGGTCGACGTGGTTGGGCGCGACCCTCTCGGTCTCGCGGCGGCAGATGAGTTCCCGCTGCAAGTGGGAGATCCGCTCGACCGGTCGGCCATTGATGTCGCCGCTCGGCGACTTCGCGGCGCGTACCACGACGCTGGATACCGCGAGGCTGAGGTTCAGGCTCTGATTGATCAGACGAACGACGGCCGTTGGTTTGTGGAGATCGAGATCGATCCCGGGCAGAGGCGAACCGTGCGTGATGTCCGGTTCACCGGGGCCGGCGGTCTCAGCGAGCGGGTTCTGCGAAAGGGTTTGACGGTCACGGAGGGCGAGGTGCTGACCGACTCCGATCTCGACCAATCGGCGTCGAGGATCGCGAACTTTTCACCGGTCGAACGAATCCAGGTGCGGACCATTGACGAAGGTAGTTCGGAGACTGACATCGAAATCGACGTCGTCAGGAAACGGCGTTGGACGGCCGAGGTCGGCGGTGGGTGGAGCACCGAGCGGGGCGTGCGTGCGAGCTTCGGGCTGCGCGACGACAACCTCTTCGCTCGCGGTGTCGGGCTCAACCTCCGGGGGAGTTTGGACGCCACCGAGAAACGGGTCTTTCTGATCGGGTCTCTGCCGCCGACACCCGGGTCCAGGCTCTCACTGATCTCGACCGTCGGTTATTCCGTCGGTGATGCGCCCGACGAGCCCGATCTGCTCGAGCAGGAGGAAAAGTTACTATCGCTCGAAGTTCAGTACGCCGTGAGCCGGACGGTCAGCGCCAAGACGTACTACCGCTGGACGAACACCCATACCTACGAGAAGGACCCGGACTTCTTCTTTCCGATAGACAGCCGCCTCAAGGTTGGGGTTCTCGGGTTGCAAGCTGTGGTCGACCGCTTCGACAACCCCTTCGACCCGCGGTCGGGCTACGGGCTTACCTCCGATCTGGGCTGGAGCTCGTCGGCCGTCGGTTCGGATCTCGATTACGTGAGCTGGCTCACGAATTTCACCCTCGCTCTCGAGCCTTTTTCAGGAAGCACCTGGATCCAAACCACTCGGTTCGGTATTGCGGAGCCGCTCAAGGGGACGAGTCTCGATCGTGCCGTTCGGTTCTTTGCCGGCGGCCAGAGCTCGATCCGGGGTTTCGACCTCAACAGCGTCGGCCCACTGACTTACGGTATCGAGGGCACCTTGGTGCCGGCGGGTGGGGGCGGGCTGTTCATCCTTAACGAGGAGCTGCGAATTCCGGTGTGGGGATCGCTGCGGGCGGCCGTGTTTGCCGATATCGGCCAGGTGTGGCCGAGCTGGGGTGAGGCGGATTTGGAGTTCTCGATTGGTGTGGGGATCGGCGTGCGATGGTCGACTCCGATAGGACCGGTGTGGGCTGACGTGGCCTGGCCGGTGGCCAATATCGGGATCAGCTCCTCGAAAGCCAAGTTCTATGTCGGATTCGGAAGGCCGTTCTGACTCGATTCTCGATACTGGTTACTCGATACTCGATCCATCGCCCGCCGACCCGATTCTCGATCATCGATCCTGGATACTCGATTCGCACACCCACCCCTTGACAAAATGGTTAGAAAATTAATGTTTTGTCGCATCGAGCATCGAGCATCGAGCATCGAGCATCGAGCATCGAGCATCGAGCATCGAGCATCGAGCATCGAGCATCGAGCATCCTCTCCGCCTACCTCCCGGCGGCGCTGAGGAGAGCCCTTGCCTTGCCTGCATCGGGAGCGGTGGGTGCCAGCTTCACGTACTGGTCGAGATCGATGAGCATTTTGTCCTTGCGACCGATCTTGTCCCAGGCCATGGCCCGCCAGAAGTACATGGGGGCGTAGCGTGGATCGACCTCGAGGCCCTCGTCGAACTGATCCCTGGCCTTCTCCCATTGTTTGGAGAAGAGAAAGGAGAGGCCCACCTGGTGATGAACCATTGCGGGGTCGAAGCCCCCACGCTTCGCCTTTTGCAGGGCTTTCCGCGCCTTCCCAAAATCCTTTGTACGGACGAGGGAGGCGCCGAGGTAGTACTGGGCGGTGGCGTCTTTCGGGTCCGCAGCCACCAGCTCCCCGGCACGTT